>Ga0209491_10000886_pt1 | contig 60037 bp, 45 predicted proteins | sample BON02_FD_187213 | JGI IMG/M metagenome (GOLD analysis project Ga0209491, IMG submission 187213) | Freshwater microbial communities from Lake Bonney liftoff mats and glacier meltwater in Antarctica - BON-02 (SPAdes) (version 2) | ecosystem: Environmental > Aquatic > Freshwater > Ice > Glacier... | reverse complement strand
AGATAAAACTCCTCTTTCTATTTCTTGTACAATTTGTAATTTAAAAGACATCGTGTAGTCTTTTTGAGTTCGCTTTACATAACGTGTTTCTTCTTGTTCTTCCATAAGGTTACTTTTTTGTGTATCGTTATTTCAGGACAAGACAATGCATATAAAAAAAATGCTAGTGAATAAGATCACTAGCGTTTTTTTAGACCACTATTTTTTTATAACTATTCTTATTTACCTAGTTCTGCAATTTTTGCATCTACATCTAAATCGTCTCCTTCAAAAATTAAGTCTTCGACAGTCTCTTTTCCATCTACAATAGAGGTAAGTGTAACTTTTGCAGTTACAATTCTATTAGAGGCTTTTGTTTTTTTAATTTTAATGTCTGTATAGTTTTTTTGTGCTTTATCATGGTTACAATTTGCACCGTGAACGTGTTTAGCTGTTCCAATATATTTTCCATTCTCATCATATTGAGACATGCATTTTTCTTTATCTGCATCAGAACATCCGTTTTTTTCGCACATTGCAGCACATTCTTCTTTGGTCATTGTTGCACATTTAGATAAATCACATTTACCATTGGTACTAGAAATTTCTGTTTTAGCACAACATGCTGCTTTTTCGGTTATAGCACCATGACCGCCTAAAATAGGAGCAATTACTAAACCAATTAAACAGGTTAATTTAATTAAGATATTCATAGATGGACCAGATGTATCTTTAAATGGATCTCCAACTGTGTCCCCTGTTATGGCTGCTTTATGCGCATCAGAACCTTTAAAAGTCATTTCTCCATTGATTTCAACTCCTGCTTCAAAAGATTTCTTAGCATTGTCCCAAGCGCCACCTGCATTGTTTTGGAAAATTGCCCAAAGCACACCGCTAACGGTAACTCCGGCCATATAACCGCCTAACATTTCAGCAATAGCTAATTTTTCCATTCCAAATAATAATGGAACAAATGCAATCAATAATGGAAAACCAATTGTTAATATTCCTGGTAACATCATTTCTCTTAAAGCTGCTTTAGTAGAAATATCTACGCATTTTGCATAATCTGGTTTCCCAGTACCTTCCATAATTCCTGGAATTTCTTTAAATTGACGTCTTACTTCATACACCATATCCATTGCAGCTTTACCAACAGAGTTCATTGCTAATGCAGAGAATACAACTGGCACCATTGCACCAACAAATAACATTGCTAAAACGGGTGCTTTAAAAATATTAATTCCGTCAATTCCTGTAAAAGTAACGTAAGCAGCAAATAAAGCTAAAGATGTTAATGCAGCCGATGCAATTGCAAATCCTTTTCCAGTTGCAGCAGTGGTGTTACCTACTGCGTCTAAAATATCTGTACGTTCTCTAACAATAGGGTCTTGTTCGCTCATTTCGGCAATTCCACCTGCATTATCTGCAATAGGTCCAAAAGCATCAATTGCTAATTGCATAGCTGTAGTAGCCATCATTGCTGAAGCTGCTAAAGCCACACCATAAAAACCCGCTAATGCATAGGAAGACCATATTGCTGCAGCAAATATTAAGACTGTAGGAAAAGTAGAAATCATTCCTGTAGCTAAACCAGCAATTACGTTAGTTCCTGCACCTGTTGATGATTTTTGTACAATTGCCAATACTGGTTTTGTACCTAATCCTGTATAGTATTCTGTAATAGAAGAAATAACACCACCAACAAATAATCCAACAATAGTAGCGTAGAAAACTCTCATTGAAGAGATTTCTTTAATTCCTTCGCCAAAGAAACTCATTTTCATAGTTTTTGGTAACATATAATCTACTAAGAAATAACATGCTATAAGTGTTAAAATAATAGAAACCCAGTTTCCAATATTTAAAGCGCTTTGTACTTCTTTTTCTTTTGCATTATTGTCTTTAATTTTAACTAATAATGTACCAATGATTGAAAATATAATTCCAAATCCTGCAATTGCCATTGGTAATAGGATAGGTCCTATTCCTCCGAAAGCGTCTTGAATACTTCCACCCATATCTTTAATAACATAGTTGCCAAGAACCATTGCTGCTAAAACAGTTGCAACATAAGAACCAAATAAATCTGCTCCCATACCAGCGACATCTCCAACATTGTCTCCAACGTTATCTGCAATAGTAGCAGGATTACGAGGATCGTCTTCTGGAATACCCGCTTCTACTTTCCCAACTAAATCAGCACCAACATCTGCAGCTTTAGTATAAATACCACCGCCTACACGTGCAAACAAAGCAATAGACTCAGCTCCTAACGAAAAACCAGCCAATGTTTCTAAAACAATAGTCATTTGATCAGTTGAAGTCCAAACCCCACCCATAAAATAATGGAAAAAGAATATAAAGAATCCAGTTAAGCCTAAAACAGCTAAACCTGCAACTCCTAATCCCATTACTGTACCACCACCAAAAGAAATTTTTAATGCTTGCGGCAAACTTGTACGAGCAGCTTGCGTTGTACGAACATTTGTTTTTGTGGCAATCTTCATTCCCATATTTCCTGCAAAGGCAGAGAATATAGCACCTACAATAAAAGCAATTATGATAAGGTAACTTGTTGTATCTACAAAATAGGCAATAATAGCTAATGCAATACTAGCTCCAATTACAAAAAAGGTTAGTAATCTATATTCTGCTTTTAAGAAAGCTAAAGCTCCTTCGTAGATGTAATCTGAAATTTCTTTCATTTTACCATCGCCTGCATCTTGTTTTAAAACCCAAGCTCTTTTATAAAGCATAAATGCTAAACCTATAAACGCCATTAATATTGGCAAATAAATCATTATTGAATCCATAAATTCTAATTGTTTAATAATGTTAATTTTTTATCCAAGTCTAACAAAAATAAACAAAAAAGGCAATATTACTAAAAATATTGCCTTTTTTATATGGATTGTATTTACTTATTTAATGCTAAATAGACCTTTTGGTTTGTTTTCAATTGCATCAAAACGATCTACACATGCTTTTATAATTAAGTGAGCTTCATTTACATCTCCCCAACCTTCCACATCGACTTGTTTGTTTTCTAAATCTTTGTATACTTGGAAAAAATGTTCAATTTCTTTGATTAAATGTGGGTTAACATCACTTAAATCATTCAAAGAATTCCAAATAGGATCTGAAACAGGTACGCAAATTATTTTTTCATCTGGTCCTTTTTCATCTGCCATATGGAATACTCCAATAGGTTTTACTTCCATAACACAACCAGGGAAAGTAGGTTCTGTAACTAATACTAAAACATCTAATGGATCTCCATCTAATGCTAAAGTTTCTGGAATAAATCCGTAATCTGCAGGATACATCATTGACGAAAAAAGCATTCTGTCAAAACGCATTCTTTTGATGTCAAAATCATATTCATATTTATTTCTACTACCTCTTGGAATTTCGATTAGAACATCGAAAGTTGTAATTTTATCTGCTGTCATTATTTTAATAATTTCTTTTTAAGTCTGCAAATGTAATAAAAAATGCAATAAAATTCTTTTTTCTACTTAATAATGACATAAATATAGGTCATATTTCTTTTGGTTATTTGAAATAGGTTCAATTTATTTTATCTAAATAAAATATTTTTTGTATTTATTTAGTAGATTACCCGCTCTTTTTAAGATCTTAGAAATAAAAACCAAAAGAGGCCTTTACAGCAAATTTATTAGCATCTGGCATATCTAGATAGCTACCTCGCCAAGCAAAATCTATTCGTATTACTTTAAATATATTTCCAATACCTGCATGGTACTCCCAATATAAATCGTCAGGCGCTTGGTAGTTTAATCCAGAGGCATTTATTAACCTATTATCGTTGGAAACCCTTCCGTAAACTCCTTTTATTCCAATTATTTCTCGCCAATTTAATTTGCGCAACATGGGTATTCTTGAAAATAGTCTACCATTGAAATGGTGTTCAAAATGAAGGGAAGCATATTCGTCTGCTACAAAATCGTAGTAATTTAATAAGTTATAGGTATTTTCAATTACAAAATAGGATTGATTTCCTGGCACAATACCCATTAGACCTAACGGTACAGTTCCGAGAATTTTACCTGTTTCAAAAGTGGTAAAAAGTCTTCCAAATCCACCTATTAAAACAGGCTGTCTATAAAAAAATTGCAGTTTTTGATAATTAAAATCACTATCTAAAACACCTTTTAAACCTTGGCTATAGCTTAAAAACAGCCTTGCATAATTTGTATCTACTTCTAATTGATCTACTCCATATCCAATTGTTTTTCTTCCTGGAGTATATTCTAATTGTAAATTAACTTCAGATTGTTTTACTTCGCTTTTTATTGCTGTTTGAGACAAATCTGTATAATAATCTAAACTAAATTCTCTTGAAGCAGATTTTAAAGTTCGATAAGAGAAGTTGGTTTGGAATTTAAAGTTTTTAACAAATTCCATTTCAGCTCCTAAAGTTGTTAAGTTTATGGAAGTTAGTTTGTTATTTAGTCCGTTAGAAAATAAAGAGGAAGAAGCAAAACTTCTGCCTAAAACATCATTTGAAGTTGTTAAACTAACACCTATTTGTTCTACATCGCGTCTGTTTCCAATGGAAAGAACCAACCTATTTTTAGGATTTACCATCCATTTCCCAGAAATACCATATTTGAACTGGTTGTCTTTAAAACCATAAGCTGTGTAACCTTGAATACGCCATTTGTCGTTTGGACCAAAATAGGTTCTCCCGCCTGTTCTTATTCGTATTCCTTCCACGTCATTATATCCAAAAGTGGAAAATATTGGACCAAAATCAAAATTGCCAACTTGTATATAACCACTTCCAATTATGGTTGCAACATCATATATCCTTTTAAACTTTGGAACGGTTTGTAGTGTGTCAAGTAATTTATAAATTCCTGCTTCATTTTTGTTTAGTTGTTCAAAACGAGCTTTTTCCCAATATTCTTTGGGTTTGTTAAAAACACTATTGTCGTAATAGTTTACTTTTTCTTTGTAAAATTTACTTTCTTTTGGAATGTCAAATTTGTGATTTTTATTTACCGTTGTTCGTTTGCCATAAACACCTTTGGACTCCTCTTTTTTAGAAAAGCTAAAATCACTCATCATATAATCTCTAGTCAAAAGAAAAACAGAATCATTAAGAACATCAAATTCTTGCTCAATATAAATTTCTTTAACCCAATTAATATTTGCACTCTTACTTGCTTCTAAATTTATTTTTTTTATTGCAAATGTAGAATCGTTTACCCAAAAATCTCCTTTAAAAGTAAGTTCGTTTTTTCGTCTAGGATAATAAACAATATTATAACACCATTTATTATCTATGTAAGTACTGTCGTTTAAAACATAGTTGTAAACATTAATTCCTGTTCTTGATAACGGACTTACAAAGTCTTTATCGAAAAACTTTAAGTAATTATCGTAAATGTCATAAGTAGCATACAAGTCTTTTATAAATGTATTTACTCCGTCTCCTTTTCCAATTCCAGAGTTTTTCGTGGCTTTCAAAATTTCTTTTTCTTTTTTCAATAAATTGTCACCGCTTACTTGACTAACACTTTCGTTAATAAAAATAGGAAGAAACGTTTTTCCAGTAATTCTAGAAGTGTCTACATTGTCAAATATGAATTCCATTCCTTTAAAAATCTTACTATTCATAAAAGTACTATCTAAAGTATTCATGTCAAATTCAACCTTTTCATACTTGTCGTACTGGTACTGATTGAACATATAAAGACCGTTTTTTCTTTTGCGTTCCCAAATTTTTCTGAGAATATCTAAAGCTGGGTTATCTTTTTTAGATGTTTTTCCGGTATATATAGTAACCTCTTTTAAAGTAGTTCCTTGAATTAATTGGATTTTTAAATTTTTATTTAAGCCTGGGTTCAATTTAATTTCTTTTGTCTCAAAACCAACAAATGAAATTACTAGGGTAGCATAGTTTTCTTGAGATTCAAAATAAAAATTCCCGTTTTCATCTGTAATAACGCCTTCTTTTGAGTTTTTAAAAACAACATTAGCAAAGGAAACAGGCTCATCAAATTCATTTATAACTTTACCACCTACTTTTGTTTGTGAAAAAATAGAAGTGGAGCAAATGAATAGAAGGAATATTATTTTTCTCATAATTATTCACAAATTAATTAACCTTGTTAGGTTAATCGAAACAAAAAACTTCATCTGTCAATAACGGATGAAGTTTCAAATATAGCAAGTTATTTTTATTTGTAGCTAACTTTTCTAACTGCTTTAATTACATCTTCAGAATTAGGTAACCACTCTTTTAGTAACACAGGCGAATATGGTGCAGGTGTGTCTGCAGTTGTGATTCTTTGAATTGGAGCATCTAAATAATCAAAAGCTCTTTCTTGAACCATATAAGTAATTTCTGAAGCAACACTTGCAAAAGGCCAAGCTTCTTCTAAAACTACTAATCTATTTGTTTTCTTTACGGAATTAATAATTGTATCATAATCCATAGGACGAACAGTTCTTAAATCAATAATTTCACAAGAAATACCTTCTTTAGCTAATTCATCTGCAGCTATAAAAGCTTCTTTTATTATTTTACCAAATGTTACAATAGTAACGTCTGTACCTTCGCGTTTAATATCTGCAACACCAAGAGGTAAAATGTATTCGCCTTCTGGAACTTCTCCTTTATCACCATACATTTGTTCAGATTCCATAAAAATTACGGGATCATTATCTCTAATTGCTGCTTTTAATAATCCTTTTGCATCGTAAACATTTGATGGTACAACTACTTTTAAACCCGGAGTATTTGCAAACCAGCTTTCAAAAGCCTGTGAGTGTGTAGCTCCTAGTTGCCCTGCAGAAGCCGTAGGTCCACGAAAAACTATAGGAATGTTAAACTGGCCTCCAGACATTTGACGCATTTTTGCTGCGTTGTTTATTATTTGATCGATTCCAACTAATGCAAAGTTAAAAGTCATGAATTCAACAATAGGTCTGTTTCCATTCATAGCAGAGCCTACGGCAATACCAGCAAAACCTAGTTCTGCAATTGGGGTATCGATAACTCTTTTTGCTCCAAATTCGTCCAGCATTCCTTTAGATGCTTTGTAGGCGCCATTATATTCGGCAACTTCTTCACCCATTAAATATACTGTCTCGTCTCTACGCATTTCTTCGCTCATTGCTTCGCAAATTGCTTCTCTAAATTGTATCGTTTTCATACTTTTTTGTGTATCTCTGTAAATTGAAAGGCAAAAATAAGAAAATTAAATAATTTTTGCCTCAAAAAATTTACTTATCAAACCAGTTTTTATAATTATCTTTATAAAAGCTATTGAAATATACCTTTTTAATAATATTTATTATGCACGCATAGTATTTATTAGATATTTTTTTACTAATTTCGTATCGATTAATTATTCACTCAAAATAATTCAAAAAATGAAAATATTAGTTTGCATCAGTCACGTACCTGATACTACGTCAAAAATAAATTTTATCAATGACGATACAGAATTTGACACAAATGGAGTTCAATATGTAATTAATCCAAATGATGAATTTGGATTAACTAAAGCAGTTATTTTAAAAGAGCAGCAAGGAGCTAGTGTTACGGTTGTAAACGTTGGTGGTCCAGATGCAGAAGCTACTTTAAGAAAAGCATTAGCTATTGGAGCAGATGAAGCAATACGTATAAACGCAAATGCCACAGATGGAATGTTTGTTGCGAAACAATTAGCTGAAGTTGTTAAAGCTGGGGGTTATGATCTTGTTATTGCAGGAAAAGAATCATTAGATTACAATGGAGGTATGGTTCCTGGAATGTTATCTGCATTATTAGGATATAATTTTGTAAATTCTTGTGTAGGTTTAGATATTACGGGTTCAGAAGCTAAAATTATAAGAGAAATTGACGGGGGTAAAGAAACACTATCGGCATCTCTTCCTTTAATAGTAGGTGGTCAAAAAGGTTTAGTAGAAGAAAGAGAGCTAAGAATTCCAAATATGAGAGGAATTATGATGGCGCGTTCAAAAGTTTTAACGGTGCTAGATCCTACTTCAGACTCTGTTGCTACTAAGGCATTGACATTTGAAAAGCCAGCTGCAAAATCTGCAGTAAAATTAGTAAGTGCAGATAATTTAGATGAGTTAGTAAGTCTATTACATAATGAAGCAAAGGTTATTTAATTACGAATTAAAAATTCTTTAAATCATTAAATTTTTCAATCTTTTAAATTAAAATATTATGTCAATATTAATATATGCTGAATCAGCAGAAGGAAAGTTTAAAAAAGTAGCTTTTGAATTAGCTTCTTATGCAAAAAAAATTGCAGAATCAATGGGAACTACAGTTACTGCTGTAACCGTTAATACTTCAGATGTTTCTGAATTATCTAATTATGGAGTAGATAAAGTATTAAAAGTAAGTAATGATAAATTAAAATCGTTTACTGCAAAAGCTTATGCCGATGTTATTAAGCAAGCCGCAGAAAAGGAAGGCTCTAAAGTTTTAGTAATGTCTTCCACTACAGATAGCTTATATGTTTCGCCTTTAGTTTCTATTGCCTTAAATGCTGGATATGCGCCAAATGTGGTAGCTTTACCAATAAGTACAACTCCATTTCAAGTTAAAAGAACCGTTTTTTCAAATAAAGCGTTTAACGTAACTCAAATTGAAACAGAGGTTAAGATAATTGGGTTGGCTAAAAATTCATTTGGTTTAGTTGAATCTTCTTCCACTTTGACAGAAGAAGAATTTTCTCCGTCTTTAAACGATGCAGATTTCAATGTAAAAGTAGAAAGCGTTGAAAAGGTTTCAGGAAAAGTTACGATTGCCGATGCTGAAATTGTTGTTTCTGCAGGACGTGGTTTGAAAGGGCCTGAAAATTGGGGAATGATTGAAGAATTAGCTTCAGTACTTGGAGCAGCAACTGCTTGTTCAAAACCAGTATCAGATATTGGATGGAGACCTCACGGTGAACACGTTGGGCAAACAGGGAAACCAGTAGCTGCAAATCTTTATATTGCAATAGGAATTTCTGGAGCAATTCAACACATTGCAGGGATTAATTCTTCTAAAGTAAAAGTAGTTATTAATACAGATGCAGATGCTCCATTCTTTAAAGTTGCAGATTATGGAATTGTAGGAGATGCTTTTGAAGTTGTGCCTGCATTAATTGAAAAATTAAAAGCTTTTAAAGCAAACAATAATTAAATAAAATACAGTTTAATTTAAAGAGCCATTTAAACTTGATACTAGTTATCTTTGTTTAAGTGGTTCTTTTTTTTATTTTTGAGCTCTAAATATTAAATTACTCTAGGGTTTCTTATATTTGTAATTATTTGCATGTCAAAAAATAAGTTTTCTAAGTTTGAATCGTACCTAAATAAGGTTGTTGAATAAAAAAATATGAGTTTAGTAAGATTAACTATAAAAGGAATATCCTATAGCCAAACACAAAATGGAGCATATGCTTTAATTTTGAACGAGTTGGATGGCGATAGAAAGTTGCCAATTGTAATTGGTGCTTTTGAAGCACAATCCATCGCTATAGCGTTAGAGAAAGAAATAAAACCGCCAAGACCATTAACGCACGATTTGTTTAAAAATTTTGCAGATAGATTTGATATTGTAGTGAAACAAGTAATTATTCACAAACTGGTAGATGGTGTCTTTTTTTCTAGCATTATTTGCGAAAGAGATAAAATTGAAGAAATTATAGACGCCAGAACTTCTGATGCAATAGCTTTGGCTTTACGTTTTGACGCACCAATTTTCACTTACAAAAACATATTAGATAAAGCAGGAATTTTTCTTCAAGCAAATCCTTCTGAAGGAGATAAAACAGAAAAAGAGGGCGATGATATTCTTTCAGAGCCAGAAGTTTTTGGAGATTTTGAAGACGTTTCTCCAACTAAAAATAATTATTCAAATAATTCAGTCGAGGAATTATATAGTAAGTTAAACGAAGCAGTCCAAAATGAAGATTACGAAAAAGCTGCTGAAATAAGAGATGAAATCTCAAAAAAAGAATCTTGAAATAATTTACTATAAACATAATGAAAAAAATATTTTTCTCGTTTATTTTTTGCTTTGTTTTTTTAATTATTAATGCCCAAGAAATTGAAAAAAAATGGCAATTAGGAGCTAATGATTATTTAAAATTAGATGCGGGTAGTTATGAATTAAAATTATCTTCAGATAGCCTTTTTCAAAAAGGAGATTATTTAGTACAAGATAAATATTTGTTTTTATTTGAAAATAATTCGGATGCCGCTACAAAAAGGTTTTTAATTGAATCTAAAACAGATTCCACGCTTATTTTGAAAACAAAAGGAAAAACTTATTCTTTTGTTACATTAAATAAAGATGGAAAAAATAAAAAGGGTAGAAGTTTAATTCCAAGTACTGGAATGACGCCTATTGGAATTGGTAGAGGAATAATAGGAATGTTTTCTCTTTTAGTGGTTGCTTATGTTTTTAGCGCAAAAAGAAAAGATATTAATTGGAAAATTGTAGGAATTGGTTTGTTTTCTCAATTAGTTCTCGCTTTTGGGATTTTAAAGGTTGGTTTTGTACAACTATTTTTCGATATTGTGGGAAGAATGTTTACCAAAGTATTAGAATTTACGAGATCTGGAAGTGAATTTTTACTTGGTGGAATGATGGATATTAAGAGCTTCGGTTTTATATTTTTATTTCAAGTATTGCCAACTATTATTTTTTTCTCCGCACTTACATCGTTGCTGTTTTATTTAGGAATAATTCAAATTGTAGTTAAGTTTTTGGCTAAGGCTTTAACTAAATTATTAAAAATATCAGGAGCAGAAAGTTTATCTGTTGCAGGAAATATTTTCTTAGGACAAACAGAAGCACCATTACTTATCAAGGCATATCTTGAAAAAATGACTAAAAGCGAAATGCTTTTAGTCATGGTTGGAGGTATGGCAACAGTTGCGGGCGGTGTTTTAGCAGCTTACATTGGGTTTTTAGGAGGTGGAGATAAAATTTTAGAGGCACAATTTGCACGACATTTGTTGGCAGCTTCTGTAATGGCTGCACCAGGAGCAATTGTGATTTCAAAAATACTTTATCCACAAACAGAATTAATAAGTACGGATGTTGTTGTTTCTAAAGAAAAAATAGGGTCAAACGTGCTAGACGCTATTGCAACAGGAACTACTGAAGGTTTAAAACTTGCAGCAAACGTAGCGGCAATGTTATTAGTTTTTATTGCGTTCATAGCAATGATTAATTTTGCTTTTGAAAAGGTAGGAGCACTAACCGGCTTAAACGATATTATTGCGCAATATACACCTTACACTAAATTCTCATTGGAAACTATCTTAGGAATTGTTTTTTCGCCTTTAATGTGGTTAATTGGCGTTGCTAAAGAAGACATGATGTTAATGGGACAATTATTAGGAATTAAATTAGCAGCTTCAGAATTTGTTGGTTATATACAACTTGCGGAGTTAAAAAATGTTGCAAACGAGATTCATTTTACCTTTGAAAAATCGGTAATAATGGCAACTTACATGCTGTGTGGTTTTGCAAATTTTGCTTCTATTGGAATTCAAATAGGAGGAATAGGTTCGCTTGCACCTGGACAAAGAAAAACATTGTCAGAATTTGGATTGAAAGCTGTAATAGGAGGTAGTTTGGCATCACTTTTATCAGCTACAATTGCTGGAATGATTATTGGGTAAACTATTTTTGTTTTTCAGAACTTGTTTAGGAATCTAAATAGATACTGAAATAAATTCAAAGCCATTTAAACTTTTAAAAGCATAACCTTTAACCTTAAAAATGAAACAATACCACGACTTAGTACAACACGTTTTAGAAAACGGAAACCAAAAAGGAGATAGAACAGGAACAGGAACATTAAGTGTTTTTGGTTATCAAATGCGTTTTGATTTAAGTAAAGGTTTTCCAATGGTTACCACTAAAAAACTGCATTTAAAATCTATTATATACGAATTGCTTTGGTTTTTAAAAGGCGATACAAATATTAAATACCTACAAGAAAACGGCGTAAAAATTTGGGATGCATGGGCAGATGAAAATGGTGATTTAGGTCCAGTTTACGGTCACCAGTGGCGCAATTGGAATAGTGAAGAAATAGACCAAATTAAAGAATTAATAGAAACATTAAAGTCAAACCCTAACAGTCGTAGAATGTTGGTTTCCGCATGGAATCCTAGTGTTTTACCAGATACAAGTATTTCCTTTGCAGAAAACGTAGCAAATAATAAAGCAGCATTGCCTCCTTGTCATGCATTTTTTCAATTTTATGTTGCCGATGGAAAATTAAGTTGCCAATTGTACCAACGAAGTGCCGATATTTTTTTAGGTGTTCCTTTTAATATTGCTTCATATGCATTATTTACCATGATGGTTGCACAAGTTTGCGATTTGCAAGTAGGTGATTTTATCCACACTTTTGGCGATGCACATATTTATAATAACCATATAGAGCAACTAGAGCTACAACTTACTAGAGAATGTAGAGCACTTCCAACGATGAAAATTAATCCAGAAGTAAAGGATATTTTGAAATTTACTTTTGATGACTTTACATTAGAAGGATACGATCCGCATCCTCATATTAAAGGAGCAGTTGCAGTTTAATTAGTATTTAGAATGTTTTTTATTCCCAAAAGTAATTAGTTTATTATAATTCAATCTTATAAAATGGTAACAATAATAGCTGCAGCATCAGAAAATAATGCATTAGGTAAAGACAATGATTTAGTTTGGCATTTGCCAGATGATTTTAAACGTTTTAAAACATTAACAACCGGCCATTATATCATTATGGGCAGAAAAACATTTGAAAGTTTCCCAAAACCATTGCCAAATAGAACCCACGTTATAATTACACATCAAAAAGATTATGAAGTTCCTGCTGGTTGTATTGTAGTATGTAGTTTGCATGAAGCATTAGCAATTTGTCCAAAAGAGGAAGATAGTTTTGTTATAGGTGGCGGACAAATTTACAAGCAGTCCATTGATAATGTTGATAAAATCGAACTTACTAGAGTGCATACTACAATAGATGCAGATACGTTTTTTCCTATTATTGATTTGAAGAATTGGAAACTTATTGCAGAAGAATTTCATGCAAAAGACGAAAAACACAAATACGATTTTACCTATTTAACGTACGTTAAAGTGTAGTTTTTGATTAATAATTGTACTTTTGCTTTTCAAAATTAATAAAAATGTCTAAAAACATTACTCCATATAAAGACTCTGGTCTTGGTAAAAAAGAACAAGTTGCTCAAATGTTTGATACTATTTCGGGTAATTATGATGATTTAAATCGCATAATTTCTTTTGGAATTGATGTTAAATGGCGTAAAAAAGTATTGCAATTAGTTTCAAATAAAAAGCCAGAAAAAGTTTTAGATATTGCAACAGGAACTGGAGATTTAGCTATTTTAATGACAAGTACTACTGCTAATGAGATAGTTGGATTAGATATTTCTGCAGGTATGCTAGAAGTTGGGAAAAATAAAATTGCCCAAAAGAATCTTTCTTCTAAAATTGAAATGGTTTTAGGCGATAGTGAGAGTATTCCTTATCCAGATAATTATTTTGATGCAATAACAGTAGCTTTTGGAGTTAGAAATTTTGAAACTTTAGAAAAAGGTTTGGCTGAAATTCTTAGGGTTTTAAAACCTAAAGGGATTTTTGTTATTTTAGAAACTTCCGTGCCAACAAAGTTTCCCTATAAACAAGGATATGCTTTTCATTCAAAAGTTGTTCTTCCTTTAGTAGGAAGGCTGTTTTCAAAAGATCAATCGGCTTATACTTATTTATCAAATTCTGCTAATGAATTTCCTTTTGGTGAGGTTTTAAACAATATTTTAAGAAAAGTTGGGTTTATAGAGGTAGAACATTTACCACAAACTTTTGGTGTAGCAACCATATATCATGCTTCTAAAAAATAATATGAAAAAGCTTATATTAATATTTTTCTTCAGTACAACAGCCTTTGCACAGTTTGGTCTTTTTGGAAAAGATCCTATCGTCAACCACGAAAATTTTGATAAGCAGCGCATACATTTTGGATATTACTTGGGTTTTAATAGCTTAGATTTTAAGTTCGATTATTTGTCTATAACAGAAGATATCGAAGTTAAGTCTACCACAGGTTTTAATGTTGGTTTAGTAGGAAACGTTAGAATAACAGATCATTTCGATTTTAGATTTGAACCAGGTTTATACATAACTCAGCGAAATTTAACGTATCCAAATATTTTAGATAACCAAGATAGATTAAGAGAAGTGAAATCTACTTATATTTATTTTCCATTTATTTTAAAAATGTCGGCGCAAAGAACAGGAAATATAAAACCTTATTTAACTGCTGGTTTAGCTACGGCTTTAAATTTAGGAGGTAATTCAAATTCTCCAAATGACAACGATAATAATATATTTCGGATGGCAAAATGGACTAACTTTTATGAAGTAGGTTTTGGTATTGATTTGTATTTAGAATATTTTAAATTTTCACCATCCATAAAAGGTGTTTTTGGTTTTAATGATGAATTAATTAGAGACCAAGACCCAAATAGTCAATGGACCGGAAATGTGCAAGAAATGAAAACAAGAGGTATTTTTGTAAACTTTACTTTCCATTAGTCAAGTCTTTTAAATTCATTTAAAACAATTGCTGTAGCGGTTGCAACATTTAAACTTTCTGTTTGTTGCAAATTTCCAAAACGAGGAATTGAAATCCTTTCTGTTATTATATTTTCAATAGATTTAGAGATTCCATTTGCCTCATTTCCCATTACAATTATTCCTTCTTTTGGAAGTTTTTCTTTATAAATAGATTTTCCGTTCATAAAAGTTCCAAAAACAGGCAATTTGGTATTAGATAAATATTTTTCTAAATCTAGATAAGCCACGTTAACTCTACTTAAAGAGCCCATTGTTGCTTGTACAACTTTTGGATTGTATAAATCTACAGTTTCTTCAGAACAAAGTAAAGTTGTAATTCCAAACCAATCGCACAAGCGAATTATAGTTCCAAAATTCCCTGGATCTCTTATAGCGTCTAAAGCTAAAATTAACCCACTATTATTAATTGTTGGTAATTTCGGAATGGAAAATATCGCTAAACAAGTATTGGGAGTTTTTAAGGCACTAATTTTTTTTAATTCAGTTGTAGAAATAGTATAGATTTTGTCTTTACTTATGGAAGTAAAGTCGTTTTGTGTTGTAAAAACACTATGTATTTCATAATTTGCGCCTATAAGTTCTTGTATGCATTTTACACCTTCAGCAAAAAATAATTGATGCTGTTTTCTGTATTTTTTTTGTTGTAAACTTGTTATAAGTTTTATTTGGTTTTTACTAACCATAAAAATTGTATTTTTGACTAATTTATTAAAATAAATTGAAGAAATTTTTACCAAAAATAGTATTATTATTTTTAATAGGAAGCATATTCTATTCTTGTTCAACAATAAGAAATGTACCTGATGGAAAACAATTGTTAATCAAAAACGAAATTTTGGTTGATAGTATCGCTGTAAATAATGAAATTACAGAAGGTTTATTGTATCAAAAGGCGAACAGTAAGTTTTTTGGGTTTCCATTTCGTTTAACCTTGTATAGTTTTGCAAAAAAAAATCCAGACTCATCTTATAATAATTGGTTAGACAAAAAACCGAAACGCAAGCAAAGATTAATTAACCTTCTTTCTGAAAAGCAAGTCAAAAGATTAGGTAATTCTTTCGTGGTTTCAGGATTTAGCAATTTCTTAAAGAATACAGGGGAAGAGCCAGTAATAATTGATGCAGAAAGGATAGAAAAAACAAAGCTGAGGTTTGAGAATTATTATTTTAACTTGGGATATTTTAATCCAACAATTTCGAGTAGTATAGATTCTGTAGGAAATAAAAAAGCAAAGGTTGTTTATAAAATAAATACTGGTAAAGCCTCTTTTCTAGACACTATAAATAGGTTCATTGAAACTCCTGAATTAGATAAATTATATGCCAAAAGTAAAGACAAATCTTTCTTAATAAAAGGAAGACAATTTAAGTCTGCTCATTTTGAAAAAGAAAGAACAAGAATAACGAAGGAATTTAGAGATAACGGTGTTTATCATTTTCAAGTAAATCACGTAAAGTACAATATAGATACATTAAACACAGGAGATAAGGTAAATGTGGCTCTTAATATTGAAGATAGAGAAGTTAAGAATGGTGATTCTTTAGTAAAAACACCTTTTAAAATTTATACAATTAGTAATGTTAATGTTTATACAAGTATTTTAAATAAAAAAAAAGAAGACGATTTTAAAGATAGTATCTTCTATAAAAATTACCAGATTTATAGTGATGGCAAACTTAAATATAAACCGAAAGCGTTAACAAATGCTATTTTTATTGAAAAAGGAGAACTATTTAGTGACATTGATAAGACTTTAACATCTAGATCCATAAGTAATTTAAAAAACTTTAATTTCCCAAATATTGAGTATGTTGAAGATCCTTTTGATGTTAATGCTTTAATTGCAAATATTTATCTTATTCCTAAAAAGAAGTACGAGTTAATTTTTTCCACTGATGTAACTTATTCTAATATTATAAATTTTGGTATTTCTGGAAGTATGTCTTTTGTTTGGAGAAATTTATTTAAAGGAGCGGAAACCTTAGAACTTTCTACACGTGGAAATATTGGTTCTTCTGAAGATTTTGCAAATCCAAATGATACTTTTTTTAATATTTCTGAATTTGGAGTAGATGCTAAAATTTCATTCCCTAGAATTTTCTTCCCCTTACAAACTATAAATTTAATTAAAAAAGAAATGTTGCCAGTAACTCAAATGAGTGTTGGACTTACAAGACAAAAAAATATTGGTTTAGATAAAAATAATTTTAATGGAATTTTAAATTATAATTGGGAGCCAAAAGCAAATGTATCCGTACGTTTAGATTTGGTAAACATACAATATGTTCAAAATTTAAATGTAGACAATTATTTCAATGTCTACTCTTCATCTTACGATACTCTAAATGAATTGGCACAAACGTATAGTACGAATGCAAGTTATTTTGATAATGGTAATCTAACTTTTTCTAGCGCTTTATCTTTTATAAACGACGTTACTACTGGAGGAACATCTTTGACGCCGTCAGATTCTGATTATCAGTCCATTAGAAGTATTGGGGAAAGAAGAAAAAGACTTATAGAAAATAATTTAATTATTGCTACTAACTATACTTATAGTAAAACAACAAGATCAAGCGCAGCTGACAATTCATTTTATGTTTTCAAAGGGAAATTAGAAGGCGCAGGTAGCGTTGCTTCTCTTATTTCTAAGCAAGTAAAAGAGCCAATAAGCGTTAACGGAAACGAAACGTTACTCGGTGTGGAATATTCACAATATTTCAAGGCAGAAATAGAATATATTAAACATTGGAGTCTTGGTAATAAAAAAGTATTTGCTTTTCGAAGTTTTATAGGTGCTGCTATTCCATATGGTAATGCAAGTTCTGTTCCTTTTTCTAGGAGTTATTTTGGCGGAGGAACTAATGACAATAGAGGTTGGCAAGCATATACACTTGGTCCAGGAAAAAGTGGTGGTCTTAATGATTTTAATGAAGCCAACTTTAAAATTGCTTTTAGTGCAGAATATAGATTTAATTTGATAGGTAAATTTAAAGGTGCATTATTTGCAGATGCAGGAAATATTTGGAACCTTGCAGATAATATTACAGATGAAGATTATATATTTAATGGATTATCTTCGCTAAAAGATTTGGCTTTAAGTTCTGGTTTGGGTTTTAGATACGATTTCGATTTTTTTGTTTTTCGTGTCGATTTAGGATATAAAACATACAATCCTGCGAAAATAGACAGCAAAAGATGGTTCAGAGATATAAATTTTTCAAGAACTGTTTTAAATTTCGGAATTAATTATCCATTCTAAATTTTTAAATTATTATTTTTGTTAACTAAATAAAAAACATTCAACTATGAGCCATTCTATAAAACCTGGTGTAGCAACCGGTGATCAAGTACAAGAAATATTTAGATATGCTAAAGAAAAAGGTTTTGCACTACCTGCTGTTAATGTTACAGGGTCAAGTACTGTAAACGGTGTTATGGAAACAGCCGCAAGACTTAATGCACCTGTTATAATTCAGTTTTCAAACGGTGGTGGAGCTTTTAATGCAGGAAAAGGACTTTCAAATGAAAATGAAAAAGCTGCTATTTTAGGTTCTATAGCAGGAGCTAAACATATTCATACGCTTGCAGAAGCCTATGGAGCGACTGTTATTTTACATACGGATCATTGCGCTAAAAAATTATTACCTTGGATTGATGGTCTTTTAGATGCTTCCGAAAAATTTTTCGCAGAAACAGGAAAGCCTCTTTTTAGTTCTCATATGATCGATTTGTCAGAAGAGCCAATTGAAGAAAATATTGCTATTTCTAAGAAATATTTAGAGAGAATGTCAAAGATAGGAATGACATTAGAAATCGAACTTGGTATTACAGGTGGTGAAGAAGATGGTGTAGATAATACAGATGTAGACAGCTCAAAACTATATACCCAACCAGAAGAGGTTTCGTATGCATATGAAGAGCTGATGAAAGTAAGTCCAAGATTTACAATTGCTGCATCTTTTGGAAATGTTCACGGCGTTTACAAACCTGGAAACGTAAAGCTTACTCCAAAAATTCTAAAAAATTCGCAAGAATACGTTCAAAATAAATACAATACAATTGCAAACCCTGTTGATTTTGTTTTTCACGGTGGAAGTGGATCTACTTTAGAAGAAATTAGAGAAGCTATTTCTTACGGGGTAATAAAAATGAACATAGATACTGATTTACAATTTGCTTTCACAGAAGGTGTTAGAGACTATGTAGTTTCTAATGTAGATTATTTAAAAACACAAATTGGTAATCCTGAAGGGTCTGACGTTCCTAATAAAAAATATTACGATCCTAGAAAATGGATTAGAGAAGGAGAAATTACTTTTAACGCAAGATTAGAACAGGCTTTTAAAGATTTAAATAATATTAATACATTATAGTTAGTAATTATCAATTGCTAACTATTAATCATACATTAAAAATATGAGTTGGTTTAAAAGAAAAGAGAAAGGAATACAAACAGCTACTGAAGATAAAAAAGATTTTCCTGAAGGATTGTGGTATAAAACTCCAACAGGAAAAATTGTAGGAACAGATGAGCTTGAAAGAAATGTTTGGGTTAGTCCAGAAGATGATTTTCATGTAAGAATAGGAAGTGCTGAATATTTTCAAATTATTTTTGACAACAACGTTTTTAAAGAATTAAATGAAAATATTACATCCAAAGATCCATTAGCATTTGTAGATACTAAAAAATATGATGTTCGTTTAAAAGACGCAATGTCTAAAACTAATTTGAAAGATGCCGTTAGAACTGCTGTAGGAAAATCAAAAGGAAACGACTTAGTAGTTGCTTGTATGGACTTTGCTTTTATTGGCGGCTCTATGGGAGCCGTAGTAGGAGAGAAAATTGCAAGAGCAATAGATTATTCTATTCAAAATAAGATTCCATTTGTAATGATTTCAAAATCTGGTGGAGCAAGAATGATGGAAGCTGCATATTCCTTAATGCAATTAGCAAAAACAGCGGTAAAATTAGCACAACTTGCAGAAGCTAAATTGCCATACATTTCACTTTGTACAGATCCTACAACTGGTGGTACAACTGCTTCATATGCAATGCTTGGCGATATTAATATAGGTGAGCCAGGAGCTTTAATTGGCTTTGCAGGTCCACGTATTGTTAGAGATACTACTGGTAAAGATTTGCCAGAAGGCTTTCAATCTGCAGAATTTTTATTAGAGCACGGTTTCTTAGACTTTATTGCGCACAGAAAAGAAATTAAAAACAAAATTAATCTTTACTTGGATTTAATTTTAAACCAAGATATAAGAGCTTAAATAAGCATAAAAAATAATTTCATAATATCAGTTTTTGGTATTTATATTATAATTAAAACTCTATCCTCGCTATTTGTAGTTTACAAAGGTAGGATAGAGTTTTTTTTAACAAGAATTAAGCTGGAGCAAAAATTTCTTTCACAGAAAAACGTTGATTTCAATGGAAAAATAGGAATTAAAATTCTATAAAATAGTTGTAATAAACCTATATTAATGAGCGTAACTTTTAATTACTAAAAAATTAATTTATAACCTCGACCTCTACTGTTGATGATTTCTACACTTGGGTCGAGGTTCAATTTTTTTCTTAATTTAGTAATAAACACATCCATACTTCTACCACTAAAAAAATCGTCATTTTGCCAAACGGCATTTAAAATTAAAGTTCTTTCAATAATAGTTCCTTTATTTTTTACTAGAAATTCTAATAAAATGGATTCTCTATTGGTAAGTTTAAAAGTTTTATTTGGATGAATTAATAATTGGGATTCTGTATCAAATTCATAAGCACCAATCGTAAATTTTGTTTCTGTTTTAGTATCTTGAAGTTTAGTAGTTAATGAAATTATTCTAACAATCAGTTCTTCAATACTAAATGGTTTTTTTATATAATCGTTACAACCAATTTTAAATCCTTTTACAACGTCATCTGTTTGCGATTTTGCAGTTAAAAATAATATCGGTATCGTTTTGTTTATTAACCTAATTTCTTCGGCTAAAGTAAATCCATCTTTTTTCGGCATCATTATATCTAAAACCAAAGCATCAAAATTTGATTTTTTAAATTCTTCGAAAGCTATTTCTCCATTTTCACATAGGGTAACAGTGAAGTTTCTGCTTTCTAAACTTTCCTTAACTATAATTCCAAGTGAAGCCTCGTCTTCTGCTAAAAGAATATTGATTTTAGTTTTCATTTGGTAAAGTTATTCTAAAAATTGTGTCCTCAGTTATAAGTAAGGTTATGGAGCCATTATGTTTTTCAAGGATTGTTTTTGCATAATAAAGACCAATTCCATAACCTTTTACATCGTGAATGTTTCCTTTTGGAATTCTATAAAATTTTTCAAAAACAAGTTTTTCTTGCGATTTTAAAATAGAATTGCCATTGTCTTTAATGTCAATTTGTATGCTTTTTTCAGTTGCATGACAATTTATTTCTATAAGTTTTCCTCCGTATTTAATAGCATTATCAATTAAATTTGAAATAGCATTTTCTAAATAAAATGAATCTCCTTTTATGAATAGTTCCTCTTTTTCGAAACTACAATCAATTTGTTTACTCGAAATATCTTGGTGTTTTTTCACAATAGATTTTATAAAAATAACCAAGTCAATTTGTTCTACATTTAATTGAAGTTCATTAGCATTTAAGGTAGCTGTTTCTAATATTTTTTCGACCATATTTTCTAATCTATGCAATTGATTAAAAGACATGGCAATATATTTTTGATTTTTTACACTATCATTTTCAGGATTAAACGTACTCATTCCTTCTAAAGCAGTTGCGATTGTTGTGATAGGCGTTTTAAATTCGTGCGTGATATTATTGATAAAATCATTTTTAATTTCATCAATCTTTTTTTGTTTTTTGATTATAAAAAGCAGAAAATACAAACAACCAATTACTGCTAAAGAAAAAAGTAACGACAAAATTAATTCATTACTCATTCTTTTTGCTAAAAAACCATTTGAATAATTATAATTTACATTAATTGTTTCATTAGATTTTAGATAAGTTGAATTTGATTTAATTACAAAAGGTAGTTTTTTGTTGTTTTTTAAGTAAGTATAAAACAGAGAATCTTCTTTAAAATGCTTAAATTCATACGTTAATACTATACTCTTCCTGTTTAATTCGATTTTAAAAATAGAATCTAATTTCTCATATTTTAGGGAGTCACTTTTAAAAGACATTGTAATATTATTAGGAAACTGTTCTATTCCTCCAATAGAATCTATCGCTTTTTTGCCTTTTAAAATAGTGATTGTAGACTTTTTTTCATTTTTTAACTCATCCGAAAAGTAAATAGAAGCTGTTCGTTCAAAAGCGATTGGTTTTTTTCTAGAATCTTTTTTAATTTTTATATTTTCTAACGTAAAGTTTGAGGTAGATTTTTTTAGGGAATCCAAACTGTTTTTTGAAATTATTTTTTTTTGAAAAAACATAGAATCTTTTTTTACTAAAAAATCTGATTTATCCTTTATTATAGCATCTTCAACATCTTCAACTTCTATTGATATTTGAGTTAAGTTATTTTTAGGCAATTTAGCTCTTTTGTTCTCTTTGTTAAATTTTTTTCCAAAAATGGAATCAGTCTTAATTTTTTCTATAAAATCTTTAATTTGAATGGTAGAATCTGTACTAAAAATACTTATAAAAGTTTCCTTTGAATCATTATCGAAATAGGTTTCTATAGCATTATCATATGCTATTTGAACTTCGTTTTTTAATCTAACTTTATTACTCAAATAATTTTTATAATTCCAATATACTTGCAAACATATAGTTGCCAAAACGATGAGGCTAATTATTGTAAATATTCTTTTTAGGTTAACTTTCATTTTTCAAAAGTAGCAACTATTTAGTAATAAATTTAACCGTTAACACACGTTAACATTCATTAACGCTTTATTGGATTTTAATGCTGTTAATTTGCTTCAATAATTTTAAACCCATTAAACATGAAAACTTTACTTTTTACAATTGCATTTTTATTGATAGCAACAAATAGCTTTGCCCAAAATTTTCAAGGCATTGCTTATTACTCATCGCAAACTAGCATGAAAAATTTTAATATTTCGAGTGACGATATTACGCCAGATATAAAAGACAAAATGATGGAAAGTATGAAAAAAGCATTCGAAAAAACATTTATTCTTACTTTTACGAATTTTGAATCCATTTATCATGAAGAAGAAAAATTAGATGCGCCAAAGCCTACTAGCAATGGAGTTTCTATTAGTTTTTTAGGTGGGAATAGTTCTAAATATTATAAAAACTTTAAAAATAAGCAGTACATAACGGATTCAGATATTTTTGGTAAAGAATTTTTAGTAACGGATTCATTAGTAAAGTTTGATTGGAAAATTACAAACGAACAAAAGATAATTGGAAATTACATTTGTAACAAAGCACAAATTATAACACCAGTTACTGATGTGGATATTAAAGAATACGAAGAATTCAAGAATAAACAAGAAAGTGGTAAAACTAGTTTTTTTACTCTAAGCGAACCAAAAGAGCAAATTATTGAAGCTTGGTACACTATGGATATTCCTGTCTCAAATGGGCCGGGTAAATACTGGGGATTGCCTGGTTTAATCTTGGAATTACACGATGGAGAAACAACTCTTTTGTGCTCTAAAATTGTACTAAACCCTGAAGAAAAAATTGAAATAAAAGCGCCCAAAAAAGGAAAAAAAGTCACTCAAAAAGAATTTGATGACATTGAAGAAAAGAAATTAAACAGCATGAAAAACGAGGATGGAGCTATAGAAATAAGGATGAATTAAACCTTAAGCATATATAATTCTCCTTTAAAACAGTAACAAAAAACAGCTTTTTTCGTCTATTAAATGTTTTGACTTAATTGAAGTTCAATGCACTAATTAATAATCTTATAATGAAATACAATTTTTTATACATTAGTTTTTTTTTATTTTCCATGGCTTCCTTTTCACAAAATGTAAGAGTTGAAGGTTTTGTTAAAGACAGCACTGGTTCGGGTTTAGAGATGGCCAATGTAATGGCCATAAATAAAGCTACAAAAGCCATGGATGCTTATGCAATTACAAATGAAAAAGGAAGGTTTTCTTTAAATTTAGCAGCAAACTCAAGTTACGATATTAAAGCAAGTTACATAGGCTATCAATCTTTTAATACTGTTTTAAAAACAACAGATAATGCACTGGATTACAATATTCTCATGAAACAGGGAGTGGAATTAAAAGATGTTGAAGTCGTTTATGAAATGCCTGTTACCATTTCTGGCGATACCATTATTTATAATTCGGATTCATTTACAAATGGAACAGAACGAAAACTTGAAGATGTATTAAAAAAATTGCCAGGTGTAGAAGTTGATGCAGATGGTAATATAACTGTTGAAGGCAAACCTGTTCAAAAAATAATGGTTGAAGGGAAAGACTTTTTTGACGGAGACACAAAAATTGCTACAAAAAATATTCCCGCAAATGCTTTAGATAAAATTCAGGTTTTAAGAAATTATAACGAAGTTGCTAATCTAAAAGGACTAGAAAATAATGAAGAAAGTGTAGCCATAAATATTAAATTAAAAGAAGGCAAAAAAAACTTTTGGTTTGGAGATCTTACTGCTGGAGCAGGAGCCTGGGATACTGAAGATAGATATTTAATAAATCCAAAGTTGTTTTATTACAATCCAAAATTTAGTGTAAATGTGATTAGTAACTTTAACAACATTGGCGAATTACCTTTAACAACAAGAGATTATTTTAAATTTACAGGTGGATTTAAAAATATGATGCGAAAAGGAGGTTCAAATTTTAATGTATCTTCAAATGATTTAGGAATTGGGAACTTAAACAATAACCAAGCAGCAAATATCGAAACTAAATTTGGAGCAGCAAACTTTAGTTACAATCCGTCAAAAGCATTAACATTGAGTGGCTTTGCAATTGTTTTAGGCAATAAAACACAAACTAAAACAAGCACACTTATTGAACGACCAGAACCATTACAAGACGAGACAAGAGACGATGTGTCTAATCAATTGACTACGCAAACACTATTAAAATTAAGTTCTAGTTACGTTCCTTCAGATAAATTACACGTAGATTACGATGCTTTGGTAAAGTTTTCTAGTCAAAGAGAAGACCAATTGGTATTTTCTTCTTTATTGTCAGATATTAAGACCAATAAAAATCAAAATCCGTTATCTGTAAATCAAAATTTAAATTATTATTATACTTTAAACGATAAAAATGTTTTTGCATTTGAAATGCAAAATTTATACCAAGAAGAAGACCCTTTTTACAACGCAAATTTAGAAATGCAACCTTTCTTATTTGCGGGTTATAATGGAGCTCAAACTAGAAACGACATTAGCCAAAATAGATTTGTAAAAACAAATAAAACAGATGTTAAGTTTGATTATTATTATATGCTAACTCCTAAAAGCAATATTAATGTAACTATAGGGAATACTTATTCCTATCAAAATTTTGATTCCAGTATTTTTCAAATATTAGATAATGGAACAAATAATGATTTAAATGCACCAGAAAACGCCAATAATGTTGATTATGTTTTTAACGATGTTTTTTTAGGATTGCACTATAAATTCATAAAAGGTAAATTCACCGTTACTCCAGGATTTAGTGTTCATAATTACGCTACAAATGACAATCAGTTAGGCTCTTCTAACAAAATGAATTTTACAAGATTTTTGCCTGATGTTTATGCGTTATATCAAATTAAAAAATCTGAAACACTAACCTATAATTTTGCTTTACAAAACAACTTTACAGATATTACAATGCTAGCAGAAGGATATGTTTTTTCAAATTATAACAATTTGTTTAGCGGTAACAGAAGCCTAGAAAACTCTCTTTCACAATCCCATAGTTTGCGATATTTTAAATACAACATGTTTAATTTTGAAAACATCTTTGGATTTATAAATTATACAAAACAAGTTGACGCAATAAAAAGTAGGGCTTTATTATCAAATTCTGGAGCTAATCAAGCTTCTTCATCTGTTAATATTGATTCAAATTTTGCAGATGAAACTATTTCCGGCGCATTTAATTACGGTCGATCATTTGCTAGATATTATAAAGCATCTGTAGGTTTAAACATGAATTGGAATAAGTTTAATAATATTAGAGTTTTCCAAGATTTAGATACTGATCCAGACAATAATTCAACCGCAATTCAAACAACTGAATCTTTTATACAAAGTTATAATATTAAGTTTTCTACTAATTTTAAGACTTTTCCTAATTTGTCTTTAGGATATGGTTATACAATTAACGATAACTTCTCAGATACTTTTTATACAGATAGCCCTACAATAGGTTTGGAATATTATTTCTTAGAGGCATTTTCTTTTGTATCGGATTACAGTTTTTATCATAATAGAAATAAGGCCAAAACGATTGATACAGAATACGATTTCTTAAGTGCGAGTTTAGTTTATCAAGAGAAAAATAGCAAATGGGAATACAAATTATCTGGAACTAATTTGCTGGAAACAAATGCTTTAAACAATAATGGTTTTAACCAAATTGCTGGTATAAGTACCTTTTCTAGTTATACTGTGCAACCTAGATATATTATTTTGAGTTTAAAATATAATTTATAAAATTTGGGCGTTACCTAGTTGCACAAAAAAGCGGTAAAAATCAAAATTAAATAAGCAACAAGGTCGCGCTTTCGGCAGTCGCTTTGTGTTTGAAAAAAAACACAAGAGCTTCAACAAAGCCTTAATCGCTAACGCAAAAAAAACCTGTTTCAAATTCATGAATCAGGTTTTTTTATTATTTGTCATTCTGAATTTATTTCAGAATTTTACAATCCAAAAGCAGCTTTTACTTGCTCTACAAAGTCTAATTTTTCCCATGTAAATAATTCCACAGTAACTGTTTTTGGTTCGCCATTTGGTAAACTAAAAGTTTTTGTTACCGTTTCAGGAGTTCTTCCCATGTGGCCATAAGCAGCAGTTTCGCTGTAAATAGGGTTTCTTAATTTTAAACGTTGTTCAATAAAATACGGACGCATATCAAAAATTCCTTCCACAATTTTACTAATCGCTCCGTCCTTCATGTCAATTTTTGAAGTGCCATAAGTATTTACATTTATAGAAGTTGGTTTGGCAACACCAATTGCATAAGAAACCTGCACTAATACCTCTTCACATAAACCAGCAGCAACTAAGTTTTTAGCAATATGGCGAGTAGCATATGCAGCACTTCTGTCTACTTTACTTGGGTCTTTTCCAGAAAAAGCACCACCACCATGGGCTCCTTTACCACCATAAGTATCTACAATAATTTTTCTACCCGTTAAACCAGTATCTCCATGAGGACCTCCTATTACAAAAACACCTGTTGGGTTAATGTGATAAGTGATGTCATCATTGAAAAAATGGGCGTATTGTGGGTATTTAACTTTTATTCTTGGAATAAGAATAGAAATTAAATCCCTTTTAATTTTTACTAACATTTCCTCATTTGCAGCATCTTTGTCTGCTCTTGTATTAGATTTTGGTTTTACAAAATCATCATGTTGCGTAGAAATAACAATAGCATCAATTCTAAGAGGTTTATTATTATCAGAATATTCTAATGTTACTTGTGATTTTGCATCAGGGCGTAAATAAGATATTTCGTCGTTTTCTCTTCTTAAATTAGCAAGTTCAATCAATAAAGCATGCGATAAATCTAAAGCCAAAGGCATGCAGTTTTTCGTTTCATTAGTTGCGTAACCAAACATCATTCCTTGGTCTCCAGCGCCTTGATCTTCTTTGTTTGCTTTATCAACCCCTTGATTAATATCTGCAGATTGTTCATGAATTGCTGAAAGCACCCCGCAAGAGTCTGCTTCAAACATATATTCACTTTTAGTATATCCAATTTTGCGAATTACTTCTCTTGCAATTTGTTGTACGTCTAAGTAAGTGTTAGACTTTACTTCTCCAGCAAGAATTACTTGTCCGGTTGTTACTAAAGTTTCGCATGCTACTTTAGACTCAGGGTCAAAAGCTAAAAAGTTATCAATTAATGCATCACTAATTTGATCAGCAACTTTATCTGGGTGTCCTTCGCTAACAGATTCTGATGTAAATAAATAAGCCATAATATAATTTTTTTTTAAATTAATATTTTGGAAGAAAAAAAATGATTGCACGAGAATACTAAAGGAGGGATTCTGCTTTAGCATTTTTTTAACGAGGTTGCAATCAGTTCAAATTTTTCCTCTTCTTTCCGTTTACAAATTTATAAAATCAAATTGACTTTAATGCAGATTATATTTTTTTTTACATAAAAATTTTGAAATTTATACAATACAGTTTTTCTAGTTTATATTTTCGTTATAATTCTTTTAAATAGATTATTTATCTTAATTTGTGTTTTAAAATAGTAAAAAACAGAAAATTAATCTATTTATTTTTTTATTTTAGAAAATTAATCTAATTTTGTACCATCAAATTAAAACAAGAACAAATGAAATTAATTATGTGTAATATTTGTATGAAGATGTGGAAAAATCCGCAGGGGAAAAGTATTGCATAATTTTAAAAGTAAATTATTTCAATATAACCTCTGCCAAAAGTAGAGGTTTTTTTTTATTCATAATAATAACAAAAAATGAAAACCAAAATGTATTTACCGCAACGATGTTGTAGAATGTTCTATTAAAAAGCAAAGCATTCTAATTTTAAATTTTTCAATAGCAAATTAATAATTTTCAAAAAAAAATACCATGAGCACACAAAATTTTTCAACAAACGCACTTCACGCTGGTCACGATGTAACAAAAAATTTAGGAACTAGAGCAGTGCCTATTTATCAAACATCTTCTTATGTTTTTAATAATTCAGAACATGCTTCTAATTTATTTGGTTTAACAGAAGCAGGTTACATTTATACAAGATTAAACAACCCAACAAACGATATTTTAGAACAACGTTTAGCAAAATTAGAAGGAGGAATTGGTGCGGTTGTTACAGCATCAGGAACGGCAGCAATTGCAACCGCTTTATTAACTTTGTTAAAAGCAGGAGATCATATTGTAGCATCTAGTAGTTTATATGGTGGAACTTACAATTTATTGAACGTTACTTTGCCAAGATTAGGAATTACAACATCATTTGTAGATCCTTCAGATGCAGAAAATTTCACAAATGCAGTGCAAGAAAATACGAGAGTAATTTTTGCGGAAAGTTTAGGAAATCCAAAATTAGACGTTTTAGATTTAAAAGCAATTTCTGCTGTGGCCAAAACAAATAAAATTCCATTTATAGTAGACAATACTGTTGCTACGCCTTATTTACTAAACCCTATTGCGCATGGAGTAGATATTGTTATTCATTCTTTAACAAAATATATTATTGGAAACGGTACTTCTTTAGGCGGCGTAATTATCGATGCTGGAAAATTTGATTGGAGTAACGGAAAATTTCCAGAGTTTACAGAACCTTCTGCAGGTTATCACGGATTAAAATATTTTGAAGTTATAGGTGCGGCTTCGTTCATTGCAAAAGTAAGAATAGAAGGATTAAGAGATCTGGGAGCTGCTTTAAGCCCATTTAATGCTTTTCAAATTATTCAAGGTTTAGAAACTTTAAGCATTAGAATTAAAAAACATAGTAAAAATGCGTTAGCATTAGCAAAATGGTTACAAAAGCAAGATCAAGTAGCTTGGGTAAATTATCCAGGTCTTAAAAATTCAGAATATTATACATTAGCAAAACAATATTTACCTGAAGGACAAAGTGGAGTGGTAACTTTTGGACTAAAAGGTGGTTTTGAAGCAGCTAAAAATGTAGCAGATAACACAAAATTGTTTTCGCTTTTAGCAAATATTGGAGATACAAAATCATTAATTATTCATCCTGCAAGTACAACGCACCAGCAATTGTCAGATAAAGAGCAATTAACAACTGGTGTAACAAAAGATTTAATAAGACTATCTGTTGGTTTAGAAGATATTGAGGATTTAAAAGCAGACTTAGAAGCTGTTTTCGAAAAACTTCCAGTAGAAAGTTTCGTTTAATTTTTTATAGGTTTAGAGATTGTTGAAAAGAAGTTATTTTGAATTGAAAAAATAAATTTGGTTTGTGTTTGTTGAGATGTATAGTTAGTGCTTCTTTTTCAACGATAAATAACTTTTTTTGACAATCTTTTTTAATTAATTTTTTACCTATATAGAATGTTGAATTTAAAAAAAACAATAATTAAAGACTGGGTTCTCGAAAATAAAGAGACTCTGAATAATGTGCCTTTGTTTTATCAAACTTTTGGTCAAAAACTAGGAACAGCTCCTGTTGTCTTGGTTAATCATGCCTTAACAGGGAATTCAAACGTTATTGGAAAAAATGGCTGGTGGAACGATTTAATTGGAATAAATAAGACTATTGACACTAATATTTATACTGTTTTAGCAATAAATATTCCCGGAAACGGCTTTGATGGAAAGGAAGAAAACCTAATAATTGATTATAAAAAATTTACAATTAGAGATGTTGCGCAGTTTTTTTTGCAAGGTGTTTTGCAGTTAAAAATCGAATCGCTTTTTGCAGTTATAGGTGGAAGTTTAGGCGGTGCAATTGCTTGGGAAATGTGTGTATTAGAACCTACTTTAATCCAAAATGTTATTCCTGTTGCAACTAATTGGAGAGCAACTGATTGGATGCTTGCAAATGTCTTAGTTCAAGATGCTATTTTAAATCATTCGTCAAGCCCTATTGGAGATGCTCGTATGCATGCAATGTTGTTGTATAGAACGCCAGAATCTTTGAAAAAAAAATTTGATGTAAAAATAAATCCTAAAAATCAACAATTTGAAGTTGAAAATTGGCTGCATTATCACGGAGAAAAATTGGAACAACGATTTCTGTTATCCGCTTACAAATTGATGAATTATTTGCTAAAAACTAATGACGTAACAAGAGGAAGAGAAAAATATATAGATGCGGTTATGATAAATACAAATTCAAATATTCATATCGTTTCAATAGACACAGATTGCTTTTTTGTAGCCAAAGAAGATAAAGAAACTTATGAAGTTCTAAGAAAAGTAAAGAAGAATGTTTACCACCATGAAATAAAATCCATTCATGGGCACGATGCATTTTTAATAGAATACAAGCAACTAAATGAAATTTTAGAAAACATATTCAAGGTAATTTATATAAAATAAAGAGAAATGAAAATATTAAAGTTTGGAGGTAAATCTCTAGCAAATGGAGAAGGATTGCAAAAAGTAACGCAAACTATTGCTCAAAAATATTTCAATAATGAGCCTATTGCTGTAGTTGTTTCTGCAAGAGCAAATGCAACAGATGAGTTGGTTATTTTACTAAAAAAAGCACAAGCTAATATCGATTTTCAAGCCGATTTTGAGCAATTTAAAAAATATCAGTTAGAAGGTTTAAAAGAAAATATTTTTCAAGAAGAATTTACTATTTTACAAAAATTATTAGATGGAGTATATCTTTTAGAAGATTATAGCGAAAAAATTAAAGATCAGGTAATCGCTTTTGGCGAAATTTTATCAGCAAAATATTTAGCTCATATTTTAAATGAAAATAGTATTAAAGCTCAATTTACGGATGCACGACAATTAATTAAAACTGATTTAAATTTCGGCAACGCACAACCTATTGATGCCGTTTCCAAAAGAAATGTATTAGATTATTTTGAAAGAAATGCAGACAAAGTAAATGTTGTTACAGGATTTATTGGTTCTACCCTACACAACGAAACTACAACTTTAGGAAGAAACGGAAGTAATTATACTGCTTCTTTATTAGCAAATTATCTTGACGCCCAAGAGTTTCAAAATTATACGCATGTAGACGGAATTTTTACAGCAAACCCAGATTTAGTTGCCGATGCGAAAAAAATTGAGCGTTTGTCGTTTAATGAAGCCAATGAGTTAGCCAATTTTGGAGCCCAAATTTTACATGCTAAAACAATCTTACCGTTAGTAGAAAAAAATATTCCCTTACGAATTTTAAACACCTTTAATCCTGAAAATACGGGTACATTAATCACTTCTGAACAAACAAATGAGGGCATAAAATCGCTTTCTGTTTTAACTAACGTGTCATTGATTAACTTGGAAGGAAGAGGTTTGCTAGGAAAAACAGGTATCGATGCACGAATTTTTCGTGTGATGGCTGAAAATGAAATTAGTGTGAGTATCATTTCGCAAGGTTCTTCAGAAAGAGGAATTGGGTTGGTCATAAATTCAGATAAAGCATCTAAAGCTTTAGTAGGGTTAGAAAAAGAGTTTGATGCCGATTTTTACACCAAAGATGTTAATAAAATTTCGGTTAACGATAACATTGCCGTCATTTCAATCATTGGACAAGATTTGACTAATTTTCATAAATCGTACACAGCTTTAATCCGAAACAAAATCACGCCAATTTTGCTAAACAATACAATTACAGGTAGAAACATAAGTTTGGTTATAAGTAAAGATGAATTTAAACGAGCTTTAAATGTCATTCATGGAGAAATTTTTGGGGTTTCTAAGAAAATAAATATTGCCATTTTTGGACACGGAACAGTTGGCGGAACATTAATTGCGCAAATTTTAGAATCCACCAAAAAAATTGAACAGCGAAAAGGAATCAAATTGAACGTTTTTGCGATAGCGAATTCAAAGAAGGTTTTGTTAAATAAATTTGGAATTAGCGAAAATTGGAAGGCTACTTTAGAAGACAAAGGCGAAGAATATAAATTGCAAGATATTATTACCTACGCAAAAGAACATCACTTAGAAAATTTAATTGCAATCGATAATACTGCAAGTGCTACTTTTATCGAAAATTACATTTCATTAGCCGAAAATAGTTTCGATTTGATTTCGTCTAATAAAGTTGCAAATACGGTGCATTTTGATTTTTATAAAAAATTACGAAAAGTATTAAAAGAGAATCAAAAAGAATATCTATACGAAACAAATGTGGGTGCAGGCTTGCCGTTAATTGATACGATTAAATTATTGCATTTATCGGGTGAAAATGTTACCAAAATTAAAGGCGTTTTTTCGGGAACATTAAGTTATTTATTCAATAATTTCTCATTGGAAGACAAGAAATTTAGCCAAGTTTTACAAGAAGCTATAGACAAAGGTTTCACAGAGCCTGATCCAAGAGAAGATTTAAATGGAAACGATGTTGGAAGAAAATTATTAATCTTAGCTAGAGAATTGGATTTGCAAAACGAATTTGAAGAAGTTCAAATTCAAAATCTAATTCCAGAAGCTTTAAGAGATGGAAGTGCAACTGATTTTCTAAAGCATTTATCAGAATTAGACCAAATTTATCAAAACATAAAGGAAACACAAAGGCCAAATGAAGTATTGCGTTACATTGGTGAATTATCTGGCGATTTACAACAAGACAAAGGAAAGTTAGAAGTCAAATTAATTTCCGTTCCAGCTAATTCAGCTTTAGGTTCTTTAAAAGGTTCAGATTCTATTTTTGAAATTTATACCGAATCTTATGGTGAGCAACCTATTGTAATTCAAGGTGCTGGAGCTGGTGCAAATGTAACAGCAAGAGGTGTTTTTGGGGATATTTTACGCTTATCTGATAAAAAATTATAACCATAATTAATAGGTTTTTATAACCTTTTTTATATTCCGTTTTATTTTGTAACCATGGCTTCTAGAATGCAACACATAATGTTGTAGGTGCACTATATAATCAAAAACAAGGTACGTGGTTCCGCGAGCTAATAGAAATTGTATCGATTTTTTGTTTTCGTTATGTTTTGTCTTTATTGTTAACCTTAAACTATTTAGTTAAATATGTCAAAAGTTCAAGAAAAAATTCAAAATAGAATAGTAGTGCTTGATGGTGCCACGGGAACGATGTAGTAACGTACAATTTTTCAGAAGAAGATTTTCGTGGAACTCGTTTTAAACATTTCCCGCACAACTTAAAAAGGAATAATGATCTACTTTATATAACCCAACTCGAAGTGGTTAAAGAAATAAATCGTTTGTATTTTAAAGCTGGAGCAGATATTGTGGAAAATAATACTTTTTCTGGTACAACTATTGGAATGGTAGATTATCATTTAGAAGATTTAGTTTACTAATTAAACTATGAATCAGCAAAAATTGCTCGTGAAGTAGCAAATGAATTTACCAATAAACCAAGATTTGTAGCAGGTTCAATAGGACCAACAAACAGAACTGCAAGTATGAGTCCAGATGTTAATGCTCCAAGTTTTCGAGCGGTTACTTTTGATGCTTTACGAATTGCCTATAAACTGCAAGTGGAAGCACCAATTGATTGTGGTTGCGATGCGCTTTTGGTGGAAACTATTTTCCATACTTTAAATGCAAAAGCAGCTTTGTTTGCTATTGGAGAAGTGAAAGGAAAACGAAATGTAAATATTCCAATAATGGTTTCAGGAACTGATACTGATGCTTCAGGTAGAACTTTATCTGTACAAACGGCAGATGCTTTCTTGATTTCAATTTCACATATTCCACTATTAAGTGTAGGTTCAATTGTGCTTTAGGTGCAGATCATTTAGAAAAACCTACCATTTGAAAATTATTAAATGTAGAACAAGAAATTGGAGTAACTTTAAGAGAAAGTATGGCAATGTGGCCAGCTTCATCTGTTTCAGGATATTATTTTGCAAATTCACAAAGTAAATATTTTGGTCTAGAAAAAATCAACTAAGACCAATTTTTGTACTGGTGTAACAGGTTATCCAGAAAAACACATGGAAGCGCCAAGTTTGGATAGTGATATTCATTTTTTAAAAGAAAAAATAAAAAATGGAGCAGAATATATTATTACTCAAATGTTTTTTGACAACCTAAAATTTTTCGCTTTTGTAGAAAAATGTAGAAAAGGGTTAATTACTGTGTCAATTATTCCAGGATTGAAACCTATTGCAACTAAAAAGCAATTAAATTTAATTCTGCATCGTTTTAGTGTTGATTTCTTATTTTTTTGCCGTCATTTCTCTAAAAATAGCCTCTACATTTTTATTTTTGGTATTTAATTGCAATATTTTTAATCCGTTTTCTTGGGCAAAATCAAACACAATAGAACGCATATCTTTTTCGCTTGTAAAGGTTAATTCCCAAAAAAGATCGTGCGTGTTTTTGTAACTCGTTAAATTAGCCAACGTTTTAATAAATTGTTCTTCTATTTTTAAATCAAATTCTACTTCAATAACTTGCTCAGTACTTGTTTCTATTTGGTTTAATTTTTTATCGGTCACAATTTTTCCTTGGTCAATTATTATGATTCGGTCACAAATTGCTTCCACTTCTTGCATAATGTGTGTAGACAGAAAAACTGTTTTATTTTTCCCTATATTTTTAATTAATTCTCTGATTTCGACTAATTGATTTGGGTCAAGACCAGTAGTGGGCTCATCTAATATTAAAACTTCAGGATCGTGTAATAGTGCACAGGCAATTCCTACTCGCTGTCGATACCCTTTAGAAAGAGCGCCTATTTTTTTATTGCTTTCTGGAGTTAAGCCTGTAAGAGCAATTACTTCTTCCACTCTTGCTTTGTTTACTTTATAAACGTCTGCATTGAAAATTAAATATTCTCTAACATACAAGTCTAAATATAATGGGTTGTGTTCTGGTAAGTAGCCAATAGCTTTTTGTACCAACTTTTGGTTGCTATTTACAGTATTTCCATTTACTAAAGCATCTCCTTTATCTGCAGAAATATAAGTTGTCAAAATTTTCATTAAAGTAGATTTCCCAGCGCCATTTGGACCAAGAAAACCAACAATCTCCCCTTTTTTAATAGAAAAACTAACATTATCTAATGCTTTTTGTTCTCCATAATTCTTTGAGATATTTAAAACTTCTATCGACATACTTATAAATTTAAGTAACAAAAGTAATTAAAAAAGAAAAAACTCATTACATTTGTTCTATCAATAATAAAAAAAGATTTTGAACAACGTTAATTTTCATAATAATTCATTTTATTTCTTCTGGAAAAGAAGAACGGATTGTTATGGTGTTAATTGATTGAAAAATCATATTTAATATAAAACTATACAATCCCGATGCAAATTGGGATTTTTTTTTTGCTCAAAAATGAAATAAAAACTATGAATTTAAAAATTGCAATATAGGGAATACGAGGCTCATTCAAAGAAATTCCAAAAGAGCTAATTAAAAGGGTATCTATGAAAGTTAAATTAGAAGATAATCTAGGAGCATTAGCAACTGTTTTAAATATTTTGAATAATAGTAAACTTAATTTAACAAAAATCTAGTCTTTTCGTGTTTTTGTTACAGCTTTTACTTATGCTTTTTTAGTAGATGGCGTTTTTGAAAAACACAAAAATTTTGAGAAAGACACTAAGATTTTAGAATTAATGACAACGCATTTTAAAGTTTTGGGTGCATACCAAAGTGCTAATTAATAAATAAGTTATAATTTTACAATAAGAATAGGGTTATGGATAATAATAAAGAAATGAGAACATGGTTAGACGATTTTAAATTAGATCATCCACTAGTAATTGCTGGTCCATGCAGCGCAGAAACAGAAGAACAAGTATTGGCCATTGCATGGGAGTTAAAAAACTCTGATGTTTCTATTTTTAGAGCAGGAATTTGGAAGCCAAGAACTAGACCAGGCGGTTTTGAGGGTGTTGGAGCTGTTGGTTTAAAATGGTTGCAAAAAGCAAAAGTAGAAACTGGTTTATTAATGGCGATAGAAGTAGCAACAGCTGCGCACGTTAAATTAGCTTTAGAACACGATATAGATGTTTTATGGATAGGCGCTCGCACAGCGGCAAATCCATTTGCAGTGCAAGAAATTGCAGATGCTTTAAATGGAACCGATAAAATTGTATTATTAAAAAACCCTGTAAATCCAGATTTATCTTTATGGATTGGCGGTTTAGAACGCTTGTACAACGCAAATATTAAAAAATTAGGAGTTATTCATAGAGGTTTTTCTACTTATGAAAAAACAAAATATCGTAATAATCCAGAATGGCAAGTAGCTATTGATTTTCAAAATCGTTTTCCTAACATGCCTTTAATTTGTGATCCTTCACACATTACAGGAAAGAGAGATATGATTCAAGAAGTTTGCCAACAGGCTTTAGATTTAAATTATGACGGTTTAATTATTGAAACGCATATAGATCCAGATAATGCTTGGAGCGATGCAGCTCAGCAAGTTACGCCAACTACTTTAAAACAAATTTTTAAGAATTTGAAAGTCAGAAAAATAACAGACGAAGCGGACGATTATACTGTCAAATTAGCAAAGCTTAGGGCTAAAATTGACGTTTGTGATGAGAAAATTCTTGAAATTGCGGGTAACAGAATGAAAATTGCGGAAGAAGTAGGGTTGCTTAAAAAAGAGAAAAATGTTGCCATTTTGCAAAATAAAAGATGGAATGAGATTTTAGGAAAAATGATACTAGAAGGTGAAAATAAAGGATTAAGTGAAGAATTTGTGCTAAAATTATTTAAAGCAATTCACCAAGAAAGTATTATTCACCAAGAGAAAGTCATAAATAAATAATTTTTTATAAATTAAATTTAATTGAAAATTTTAGTTGTATTATTGTAAAAAAAAATCCAAGAAATGAAAAAAATTATTTTAGTAGCTATTATTTTAGTTAGCTTTATGTCAAATGCTCAATCAGACAAGATTTACAAGCACAGTGGAGAAATCGTAGAAGGGAAAGTAAAAAAAATAGAGGAATACACGGTTGTTTTTGTTTATAATGGAGAAGAAGCAGAAAACACAATTGGTAAATATGCAATTGGTAAAATTGTTTATGGAGCAAGTGGTCGAGAAGAAGACGTAACGGAAAAGATTATTATTAACAGTGAGAAAGATTGGGAAAAAGTTGTTATTCTTGAAGATAAAGGATACATAGCAGGATTAAAAAAAGCTGGAGAAGTTAGAGGTAAAACAGGTTTAATTAATTTTCAAACTGGAAATACTGGAGACAAAAAGGCAGAGAAAAAATTAAAAATGGATGCAGCTCTTCAAGGTTGTCCTTTTATTTTATTAACAGCCGATAAAACTACAGTTGGTGCAAATTCTAATGGTTTAGGAGGCTCACAAGCAATTAAAAAAGGGGTAGCTTATAAATACTAGTATTTGTTACAGCAATATTTAAAGGCTACTTTTTAAGTAGCCTTTTTTATTTTATAATTTTTGACAAGAAACACTATCTTTGCATATATTAAATAAAGTGATTATAAAATTCGAAAGAAATTTTTAATTTTTAATTTTTAATTCATAATTAATTTTGACAGGAATCGTTTATAAATCTACCGGGAGTTGGTACACCGTTAAAACCGAAAAAGGGGATTTTTTAGAATGCCGTATGAAAGGTAAATTCCGTATGCAAGGAATTAAAAGCACTAACCCTATTTCTGTAGGAGATGTTATTGATTACGATCTTGAAAATACTACTGACGAAATCACGGGGGTTATTACAAATATCCATAATAGGAAAAATTATATTGTTAGAAAGTCTGTAAACCTTTCTAAACAAACACATATTATTGCCTCTAATATTGATACTGTTTTTTTGATAGTTACAATCAATAATCCACCTACTACAACAAGTTTTATAGATCGTTTTTTAGTAACTGCTGAAGCTTATGGAATTGAAGCTGTGTTAATTTTCAACAAAATTGACACTTTTAATGAGGAGGTTTCTGATGAGCAATTGTACTTACAATATATTTACTCTCAAATAGGTTATAAATGTTTACGTGTTTCTGCTGTAGAAAATATAGGTATTGAGGAACTTAAAGCATTAATGATTAATAAAACGTCTATGTTTTCTGGTCATTCAGGAGTAGGGAAATCTACTTTGGTAAATGCCTTAGAACCTTCTTTGAACTTAAAAACTAAACAAATTTCGGTACAACACCAACAAGGAAAGCATACTACAACATTTGCAGAAATGTATGATTTATCTTTTGGTAATGCAAAAATAATCGACACTCCAGGAATTAGAGGTTTTGGAATTGTAGATATGGAAAAACCAGAAATTGGCGATTATTTCCCTGAGTTTTTCGCATTAAAAGAAAAATGTAAATTTAATAATTGTTTGCATAAAGAAGAGCCTAAATGTGCCGTAAAAGACGCTTTAGAAAAAGAAGAATTGTTTTGGTCTAGATATAAAAGTTATTTGCAAATTTTAGAAGGAGAAGTAGAACAGTACAGAGCTGATGTTTATGAAGAAGATAGAATTGCAAGTGATGAAACTAGAACAAGCGAATAACGAATTGTGAATTATGTCTGAGAATGTTATAAAAACAAAATCATTTAATTTACGTTAAAAATTGTTAAATTACATCAATTTTTATGTGCTGATAAAAAAGAGTTTGTTCTAAGTAAATAATTACCTCGTAGTGGAACCTCAATTGGAGCTTTAGTTAGAGAGTCTGAACATGCAGAAAGTAAACTAGATTTTATACATAAATTAGCAATTGCGCAAAAAGAAGCTAACGAGAGTGATTATTCGCTGGAACTATTATTTAAATCAGACTATTTAAACGAATCGCAGTTTAAATCCTTAAATAAGGATATAATAGAAATTAATAAAATTTTAGCTTCCACAATCATTTCAACAAAAAACAACCTGAAAAATAATTGTGAACTATAAATTCACAAACAAAATTTATAATTAACCATTCATAATTCATAATTATCTTGAAAGTTGTAATTCAAAGAGTTTCTCAAGCATCTGTAACAATAAATAATGAAATTGTTGCCATTATAGATAAAGGAGTTTTAGTTCTTTTAGGAATTGAAGCTTTAGATAATCAAGAAGATATTAACTGGTTAACTACTAAAATAGCAAATCTTCGCATTTTTGAAGATGAAAACCAAGTAATGAACTTGTCTTTAAAAGATATAAATGGAGAAATAATAGTAGTTTCTCAATTTACACTGCATGCAAATACTAAAAAAGGAAATCGTCCTAGTTATATAAAAGCAGCAAAACCAGAAATTGCAATTCCATTATATGAAGCTTTTGTAAAGCAAATGGAGTTAGAATTAGATAAACAAATACAAACAGGTCAATTTGGCGCAAATATGAAAATTTCTTTAATTAACGACGGACCTGTAACTATAATAATGGATAGTAAAAATAAGGAGTAATGAACATAAAAAACGCACAACAAGAAGTTGATACTTGGATAAAAGAACACGGTGTTCGTTATTTTAACGAGTTAACAAATATGGCACAACTTACGGAAGAAGTAGGAGAAGTAGCCCGAATTATTGCACGTCGTTATGGCGAGCAATCGGAGAAAGAAAGCGACAAAAATAAAGACTTAGGAGAAGAACTTGCGGATGTTGTTTTTGTGGTAATGTGTTTGGCAAATCAAACGGGAATTAATTTGCAAGAAGCTTTCGATAAAAAATTAGATATAAAAACGAATCGCGACCACAATCGTCATCATAACAACGAAAAACTAAAGTAGTGCATCTTTCTTTCCAGCTTTCAAAAGTATATAAAAATTCAAAAATCAAAATAACTGGTTCCAAATCTGAAACCAATAGATTATTATTGTTGCAAGCTTTATATTCAAATATTACATTAGAAAACACCTCAAAATCAGATGATTCAGATGTGATGTTTGAAGCACTAAAAAACTGCCAACTGCTAACGGATAACTACCAACGTATAAACGTGCATCATGCTGGAACGGCAATGCGTTTTCTTACTGCTTATTTTGCACAAAACGAAGGTCTAGAAGTTGTGTTGACGGGTTCTTCAAGAATGAAAGAAAGACCAATTAAAATTTTGGCGGAAGCCTTAAAACAATTAGGAGCTGAAATTACTTATGAAGAAAAAGAAGGTTTTCCACCAATAAGAATAAAAGGGAAAAAGATAACAAAAAATAAAATTTCCATAAAGGCTGATGTAAGTAGTCAATACATTTCGGCATTATTATTAATTGCGCCAAAATTAGAAAACGGCTTAGAGTTAACTTTGAAAGGAGAAATAACTTCTATCCCTTATATTAAAATGACTTTAGCACTTTTAAACGAAATAGGAGTTGAAACGGTATTTAAAAATAATGTTATAAAAGTAAATCCAAAACCTATAATTGATAATACACAATTGGTAATTGAGTCCGATTGGTCGTCCGCTTCTTATTTTTATTCCATTGTTGCCTTGTCTAATATTGGAACACAAATAACCCTTTCAGGTTATAAAGAAAATAGCTTGCAAGGCGATTCAGTATTAGTAGATATTTACAAAGACTTTGGAGTAGAAACAGTTTTTCAAAAAAATTCAATTCTTTTACGCAAAGTAGAAATTCATAATTCACAATTCATAATTCACAATTTAAAAAATTGTCCAGATATTGCTCAAACTATTGCGGTAACTTGTTTTGGACTAGGACTTGCTTGTCATTTAACAGGTTTGCACACTTTAAAAATAAAAGAAACCGATAGATTAGAAGCTTTAAAAACAGAACTTTCAAAGTTAGGTGCAGAAATTTCCGTTACTAACGATTCATTAGCGCTAGAACAATCTTCTGAAATTAAAGAAAACATAACAATCAAAACGTATCAAGACCATAGAATGGCAATGGCTTTTGCTCCTTTAGCATTAAGAGTTCCACTTGTAATTGAAGAGGCAGAAGTTGTATCTAAATCTTATCCTACTTTTTGGGAAGATTTAAAAACGATTGGTTTTGAAGTTGAAGACAACCCTATCGTTTAATTATTTGAATTTTGTCTAAAATGAAAGCGGTTTTATCTGTTGAAATAGGAACTTGTTTTTTGTTTTCTAGTTCTAAATTACCTCCGTCTGATTTATTGTAAGCTACTACAAAATTTAAATTTACTATGTAGGATTTATGAACTCTTAAAAAATTGGAATTATTACATAAAATATCTTCAAAATTTTTAAGATTTCGGCTTACCAAATGGTTCATGTCGTTTGTGCAAAAAATTTCAGAATAAGCGCCTTCACCTTTTATGTAAAGAATTTTAGAAACATCTAAAAAGATCAAACTATTTCCAGATGGAACTGCAATTTTTGTTAAATTTTCTTGTTGCATATTTTCTTTTAATGCAATAAAATTTTCTGCTTTTTGCTTTTGTTTTTCTAGACGTGTTATAGCTTCTGTAAGTTGTTCTGGATTAATAGGTTTTAATAAATAGTCTATAGCAGAAAATTTAAAAGCTTGTATAGCATATTCGTTATAAGCAGTAGTAAATATTATGGAAAAATTTACGTCATTTTCGTCAAAAAAGTCTAGTAATTCTAAACCGCTGTGAATAGGCATTTCAATATCTAATAAAACCAAATCGGGATTGTGTTTGCGTATTGCTTTTACGCCTTCGGGCAAGTTTTCACATGCAGCAACAATTTCAATCTGCGGACAATATTCTTCTAAAAGTAATTTAAGAGTTACTCTTGCTCTTTTTTCATCGTCAATTATAATTGCTTTCATTTTAATAGGATATTGGTATTTCAAATGTTATTGTAGTTCCAAGTGATTTTGCTAACGAATTGGTTTTGTCCGTAATAAAAATTGAAATATTTTTCTGATTGTATTGGTTTAATAAATTAATTCTATTTTGCATTGCTTTCGTTGCAAATGAATTATGATTTCTATTTTTAATTGCATTTAATTCAGCACTTTTTTGACGGCCAATACCATTATCCTCAATTGTAATTTTTAAATTATCATTTTCTTTCTCAAAAATAATTTTCAATTTTTTATTGCCTTGTTTGTGCAATAAACCATGTTTGATTGCATTTTCAACATAAGGCTGTAATAACATGGAAGGAATTTTTATGTTTTCCGTATCTAGCGAAGAATTAGTATCAATATCATATTTGAAATCACTTTCAAAACGTGCTTTTTCTATATCTAAATATAGTTTTAAGGCTTTAATTTCTTCACTAACAGAAACAGAATCTTTCTCTGTCATTTCTAAAATAGTTCGAGTAAGATTTGAAAATTTTGAAAGATAATCTATCGCTTGTTTCTTTTCATTTGACAAAATATAAGATTGTAAAGTATTTAAAGCATTATAAAAAAAATGCGGATTCATTTGCGATTTTATAGCTTTTAGTTTTGCCTTGTTAATATTTTTTTCTAGATTAATTTTTTCTAATGCTATTTGGTTTTTTTTCTCAATTTTAGCTATTTGCCATTTATAATAAGCATATAAAATTAATAAAAAAGTAATTCCAAAAATAGACAAAACAATAGGATTTAGCCATATTGGTTTTTTTATAGTGAAGTTAATAGTTGCAGTAGATTTGTAATTTTCAGCAGCAATTTTTAGCTTAATTTCGTAATCATTTGGAGATAAAGAGGATAAAATTAAACTTCTACTCTCAGCATCTAGTACGTTCCATTTTGAATTATTAACGCGGTATAAGACTTTAAATTTTTCATTTGGAATAAAGGACAGCAACGTAAAGTCTATTTTAATGTTATTCTCAGTACACTCTAATTCTAGATTTTTTTTAGAAATAATTTTTTTACCATTTACAGTTATTTTATGGACAAACAATTTAGGAATTAAATTCAGTTTATTTTCTATTCTATTTTTAACAATTATTCCTTTTGAAGAAGCAAAATAATATTTATTATTTAAAATTTCGACATCAGAAATGGTAACGTCTTTTGTTAAGGTAATAATTTTTTTGGAAACATTACTTTCTAGATTAATCTCGTAAATTGCGTCTGTAGTATAGATAAACAAGAATTGATTTTCTAAGGATATCTTTTCCATTTTCTCAATAATGAAATTATTAGGAAAAATATAAGGCTTTATTTTATTTTCGGATGTAATATAGTATAACTTTTCATTACTAGAAAAACCATAAATAACGCCTTTATAATATTCTATTTTTGTGAAATATATAGTTTGGTTATTGTATTTAATTTCCTTTTTTTTGTTTTTTGAAAAGGCTATTAAACCATTGTTAGTTGCAAAATAAATGGTTTCATTTATAGGATTATAAACGGTAGCTTTTCCGTTAGCATTATAAACTAAATTTATTCTTGAAGTTGCATTTGATTTAAAAGTAGGATGATTCTCAAAAACACTATCCCAAGTGCTTTTCAAATTATTATTTTTTGTAAAAACTCCAGAAACATTACTAGCGCCAAAAGCGTAATATTTAGTATCTATTTTTGCAATACATTTTACTGCTCCAAATGCTAGTTCTTCTATTTTCTTATTAGAAATCCATTTAAATTGTGAAGAAGTTAAAAAAGTAGTGCCCAATTCTTTATCAAAGAGTAATTGGTTAACGCCATGATTAATAGAACCTTTATAGATTGTTTCAAAGGTATTGTTTATGTGGTTAATACTATATACAGCATCGTTTTCTACACCAACCAATAAATTGGTCGAGGTTTTAGATAAAACTATTGGTTTTGAAGGAAGTTCAATGATTTTTGTATCGAAATTTTCAATAAAGTAAAAGCCTTCATTAATAGTTGAAATCCAATAATTTTTTTGTTTATCTAAATAAATAAATGAAATATTTTTATCCGAAAAGTATTTTTTCTCTTTTAAAGTTTTAGCATTTAACTGAATAATTCCTTTTGTGGTGCAAAGCCAAATATCGTTTTCTGTTGTAGCTAAGTTTTGAATAAATTCTGTTGGGAAAGCAAATTGTTTTTTCTCAAATTTTCCGTTTTCGAAGTAACAATAATTATTAGTAAATTTTGAAATTACAACAATTCCTTTGGCTGTTTTTTGCACAATAGGAGCATTAAATTCTTGCGTATAATTTTCTGGATAAGTATATGATTTTACGGTTCCGAGTGGATCGATTGTATATAATTTGTCATCAAATACATGAAGTAGGTTCTGGTTATAAAATGCAAATTTCAAATAATTGAAAGCTATATTTATTTTTTTAAAAGGTTTTAGTGTTTTTAAATCATAAAACTGCACGCCATCTGGTTCTAATACTAATAAATGATTCTTATTAATACCATATCTAAAATATCCCAGTGGTTTATTTTGCGATAATGCTTTTAGTTCTTCATTTTCAATATAATATAAAAAGCCATCAAAATTTTCATACCAAATACGGCCGTATTTGTCTTCTTGTATGCAAGAACCTGATTTAGAAGTCTGAAAATCGGCAGAAAATATTTTTACGAAATTTCCGTCAAAACGACACAAACCTTTGCCGGTAGCAAACCACATAAAGCCTTTACTATCTTGAAAAATATCATAAACACTGTTAGAAGGTAAACCCGATGTATTATTAATAGGAATATAATACGGGTTTTGAGACCATCCAAAACGCGAGACGAATAGAAATAACAAAATTATTAAAATGCGCAATGATTTATTTATTTTAAAAATATGTATGTAAATATACTATTCTGATGGATATTAATTATACAAAGTTATAAAAAAATATAATTATTTAGAATTACTTAATATCCATTTTAAAGTTTCCTGTTTATTACGCTAATAAATTTAAAATCTTTTTATTATCTGAACACGTTCCAAAATAGTTTGCGCCTTGTCTGGAGAAACAGGAATATGAATTCCCGAATCTAATTCTAAACTTCCTCCATTAGACTTTTCATAAGCTTCAACGTGTTCAAAATTTACAATGTAAGACTTATGCACACGTTTAAAATTTTTGTTGACACATAAAATATCTTCAAAGTTTTTTAAATTTCTGCTTACAAGGCTTTTGGTGTTGTTTGTGCAAAAAACTTCTGAATATGAGCCATCACCTTTAATGTATAAAATTTTGGATACGTCTATAAAAATGAGTGAATTACCAGAGGGAACCGCAATTTTAGTCAAACTATCCTGATTTAAATTTTCCTTTAAAATCTTAAAACTTTCAAGTTTTTGATTTTGTTTTTCCAGTCGTGTGATGGCTTCAACCAGTTGCTCAGGATTAATAGGTTTTAATAAATAATCGATTGCAGAAAACTTGAATGCTTGCAGTGCATATTCGTTATAAGCTGTTGTGAAAATGATTGAGAAATTAACCTCTTTTTCATCAAAAAAATCTAATAATTCTAAACCACTATGGCCAGGCATTTCAATGTCTAGTAAAACCAAATCGGGTTTGTGTTTGCGAATGGATTTTACGCCTTCTGAAAGATTTTCACATTCTGCAACCACTTCAACAGTTGGGCAATACTCATCAAGAAGTAATTGTAATGAAATTCTTGCTCTTTTTTCGTCGTCTATAATTATGGCCTTCATTTTAAATTTATTTTATAATGGAATCTCAATATTAACTATTGTTCCAGTTCCAATTTGTAGATTATTTTTTTTATCTATGTAATATAACTTTATAGGTTTTTCTCTGGTTTTATTCAAAATATCAATTCTTTTTTCCATTGCGTCTGTTGCAAATGATTGATGGTTTTTATTTTTTATGGCGTTTAATGCGCCACTTTTTTCTCGTCCTATTCCATTATCGTCTATGCTTATAAAGAGCGCGTTGTTTTTGATTTTAAAATCAATATTTAATTTTTTCAATCCTTCTTTATGTAATAATCCGTGTTTTATTGCATTTTCAACATACGGTTGTAAAAACATAGATGGAATTTTTGTTAGTTCTATATCGTCGATGTTTTCAGTTTTGATTTCAAATTCAAAATCTTCATTGAATCTTGCTTTTTCTATATCGAGATATAATTCTAGTGTTTTAATTTCGTCAGATATAGGAATGGTCTCTCGTTCGGTCATCTCTAATATGGAGCGGGTTAAACTTGAAAATTTTGACAAATAATTAATTGCTAATTTTTTGTCGTTTGAGAGAATATAGGATTGAATGGTATTTAAAGCGTTGTAAAAAAAGTGCGGATTCATTTGTGATTTAAACGCTTTTAATTCGCTTTGTGATGCTTTTTTCTCAGCGGTTAACGTTTTTTCAGTCTCAATTAATTTTATTTTTAAATATTCATTTTGCTTTTTAATTTTAAAACGGGTGAATAAAACATAAATAGTAATTAAAGCAGAAACAAAGAATAGTATTAAAATAACTACAAAATTTCTTTGTTTTTCACTATTTAAAGAAGCTATTTCTTTATCTTTTTGTAATGATTTTATTAAAATCTCTTTCTTTTCAGTTTCGTATTTGGTATTTATTTCCGTTATCGATTTTTGTTTTTCAACACCATTAATACTATTGTTTATTGCCAAAACCTTTAAACTAATTTCATATGCTTTTTTTAAATTATTGTTTTGTGCATAATATTTATGCAATATTTGCGATATTTTTAACAATTCATTTTGTTCATTTATTTTTTCAGATATTGTAATTGCTTTATTCAAATAGTCTATTGCTTTATTTTGTTCGTTATTTTGCCAATAAATAACACCAAGGTTTTTATAAATTTGCCCCAAAAAATTATCATAACCTTCTTTTTCTGAAATCTTCTTAGAGCGTTCTATATAAGTTTCTGCTGTTTTGTAGTTTTTTAAACTTACATATTCTTCCCCAATATTTACTGTTGCAATTGCAATTCCAAAAGAGATCTTCATTTCTTCACAAAGGGCTAATGTTTTTTTATGGTATTCAATTGCTTCTTTGTGTTTGTTTAATGAGGAATAAACACCACCTATATTCGTTAAAATAGCAGCTCTATTTTGCGAATTTCCTAAACCTTCTTGAACCAAAACAGCATCTGCTTCTTTAAACATCTCTAATGCTTTTTTTTGCTGATTCGTGCGGTTATAGATGCTAGCTAAATTACTTTTTCCAATCACAATATTTTGAATATCCTTAGCTTCTTCAGATAATTTTAAAGCGGAAGTATAGTTAAAAATTGCTTTGTCATAAATTGCTTGTTGGTAATAATAATTTCCTATACAATTTAACGAACGTATTTGGCCGACTCCATATTTTATTTGTCTGGAAATGGTATATGCATTTGTAGCGTATATTAAATTTTGCCCAGAATTAGAAAAAGTATTAGCAACACAATAGTCAATAAGCATTTCAACTTTAAGGGAATCGTTCTTTTTATAGTTTTCTATTTTTTTTAATTGCTCTTGTATAGATTGTCCAGTTACTACATTTGCAACTCCAAATAGAGTAATTATTAGTGCTATTTTAAACTTTTTTTTCATTTGATAAAGATATATAATGTTATTTGCAAGTAAATGCCGTTTCGTAAACCCAAAACAGGGTTTCGTAAACTCATCACACATAATTGAAGTGAATCCTAATACTTTTGAATTATATTTTATTAGCTTATTTAATCATGAAAACAAAATTATTTTTATTTATGGCATTGTTAATTGGGGCGGAAGGATTTTCTCAAATAAATGTCTCTGAAAGCTTTGAGACTTCAATTCCATCAGGTTGGACAATGTTTGGAGATGGCTTTACGAGAGAGTTTGCATCATTATCTTGTAACGGGTCTTATACTTTAACGGCCCAAAACAATACCAATTCAGCATTTTGGTCTTATATTCAAACGCCAAATTATGTTTCATCAGGCCAACCAATAGCAGTTTCTTTTGACTATAAAACCACATATGGCGACTCATACGGTACTGCTTTTATTTTTTATGAATTGAACAACAGTGGGAATAGAGTAAATGTTGGCCAATATGCGTTAGATATTACCTGTAACACTCTTTCTGCAACAATACCGTCATCAGCAATTCCTTCAGGAACTACTATTAAATTTAGTTTTCAATTAAACAGATCTGGTGGTTTTGAGCCCCTGCAAATGGATAATGTTATAATATCGCAACTTTTAGCAGCACCAACTCCTATTGTTTCTAATGTAAGCGTTACAGCAATTACATCTGCTTCAGCTAGTGTGAATTATTCTTTAAATGCAAATAATACAGTAACGACTTCGGTTATAAAATATGGTGTAACAAGTGGTGCTTTAACACTTCAAGTAACTGGTTTTCCAGCAACTGGTACTACAACAACTCATGGCACAGCTTCAATTGCTGGATTGAATCCAAACACTGAGTATTTTTATCGTATTGAAGCAGAAAATGGAGCAGGAATGGCGACGAGTTTAGAGGGTAATTTTACTACTCTTGCTTTGGATGGATCAATAGCGGAGTATAATTTTAATGGAACGCTAAGTAATATTAATGGAACTTCTCCTTTTGATAATTCTTTTTCAAATGTATTTACTGCGGGTAGAAATGCTAATTCTGGTCAAGCAATATATATGAACGAAGGGACTATGCAGGCTACAATTACAAATTTACCAACTGGAAATGAGCCACGTACTGTATCTATATGGATAAAACCTATTGTACTAGATTTTGATAATATTGTTTTTAAATATGGATTAAATCAAACAAATATGGCTTATGGATTTTCTTTTAGAGAAACAACAATAAATAATTACGGTTATGGAAACGATTTAACAGGATCATTTACTTTACCTCTTGGTCAGTGGAAGCACGTTGTATGTACGTATGATGCAACAGGCCAAGCAATAGTCTACATCGATGGTGCTCAAATATTAACAGGTACGAAACCTGCGTGGAATACATCTGCCGCTGATTTTTTTCTTGGTAAATTTGATGGAGAAATTGATGATTTAAAAATTTATAATTTTGCATTAACGAGTTCTCAAGTTACAAACCTATTCAATAACAACACACTTTCATCACCAAACTTCAACCAAAACAATTTAGAAGTTAGTTTATATCCAAACCCAGCAAATGCTGTTTTAAATATTGAGACAGCTTTAGAAATTCAGTCAGTTGAAATTTATAATATTCAAGGGCAAAAAGTAAGAACTGCAAATCAAAAACAAATCAATATTTCTGATTTAGCAGCGGGAATGTATATGATTCGCATTCAAGATAATGAAAACGGAATTGCCACAAAAAAATTCGTGAAACAATAAACTATATAAAATCAAAAATAGAAGAGTACCGTTTAGAGTTAGTTATCTATGTAGTTATTTTTGGTATTGCATTTCAGTTATTTATATAGTAGTAAAGAGCATCTTTTTAGGTGCTCTTTTTTCAATTACAAGGGTTTCGTAAACTCAAAACCCTATTTCACAAACTCACCATCTGAAAAGAAGTAAGCGTGTTTTACTTTTGTTGTTTAATTTAAAAATTTTAATTATGAAAAAATTAGTACTATTACTCGTGTTTTTTAGCAGTTTTGTATTTTCACAAATGCCAAGTCTTAGTGGAATTAGCAGTTCGCTTGCTACTAGCACTAGCATAAGAATTGATTACACCATCAATGCAAATGGAAGTAATACAAATGTTGTAATTAAATATGGTTTAACACCAACAAATTTAAATTACACTTTTAATTGTCCTGATGTAACAGGAAGCACTCATGTTGCTCAATTTAGAATAGTAGGTAATATGCTTTCTGGTACAACTTATTACTACGCAGTAGAAGCAACAAATAGTAATGGCACAAATTCTGTAAGCGGGTTTAATTTAGGAGGTGGAAATCGAGTACCCTTTCAATTTACAACGACTAGCCCTGCAAATTTGCCTGTAATTTCTAATGTTTCTGTAGTGGGTCTTATAGATGGAGGTGCAACAATTCGCTATTCTGTTAATGCAAATGGTTATGCAACAAATACTAGTGTAGAAGTTGGAAATGCGCCTAATGTCAGAGATAGTTATGCATCTGGACCAACTGTAACAGGTAGTTCTCCAGTTAGTAATGACTTAGATGTAAATTATGGAACCATTTCTTTTGACAATCCAGGCTCTACAGTATATTTCAATGTTTTTGCATACAGCAGTATAGGTTCAGTAGCTTCTGCAGAGGGTCAGTTTACGTTAGTTTACAAACCTAATTTTGGAACCTATACAATTACTAATGTAACTTCTACAAGTGTTACTATGAATTACACCTTAAAACCAAATGGCGGCAACACAACTTCAGCAGTTCGATATGGTTCTTCAATAGGGAATTATCCTAACAGTGTTACTGGTATTACAGCTTCGGGTTTTACACCAAATACTGGAAATGTAACAATAAACAATTTAACACCCGGTGAAACGTATTATTGGATTTTAGAAGGTACAAATCAATATGGGGTAAATCAAACAACTGTAAATGTATTTACAACATCACAAATTCCAATAATTACAAGTGTTAGTTCATCTAATATTACGACATCGTCTGCTACTATAAATTACGCAATAAAACCTTATTCGAGTTCTGGTCCCATAACTCCTGTTATCAGATACGGAACAGATAGTAACAATTTGAATTTATCGCAAAATTGTACACCTGTACAAGGCAATGGTAATTATAGTCAAACACAAATTTTAACGGGTTTAACTTCTGGAGTTACCTATTTTTATAGAGTTGAAGCAACAAATAGCATTGGAATTGGGGGTAATTTAGCAACGCCTTCACAGTTTACAACAATTGCTACGGTTACTGCTGTGCCGAATCCTATTTATAATTTTGAATTTAACAATAGTCTTATTAGTCAAGATGGATTAGTTACAATGGGTACTCCTTGGCCAAATCCGATTGCCTACGTGTCAAATGGAACAAATTCGACTGGCGCTTTACGATTTGATGGAGACAGGAATATAACAGAATTAACAACACTGCCTCTTGGTGCAACATCAAGATCGGTTCATTTCCGAATTAAGTATGCAGCAGATGCTTTTACTGCAGAAAACTATGTATTCACCTATGGTATAAATAATGGTGGACAAGCTTTTTCATTTAATCAAACAACTACTGCTGCGAAATTTATAGGTGTGGGTGCAGCTGCAGATTTTACGGCTAATGTTGCAACTACTTCAGGAGTTTGGTACGAATATATGCTGGTTTATAACGGAACAAGCATTAATATTTACAGAGATGGGGTTTCTCTCGGAAGCCAGAATGTAACACTCAACACTGCTGCTTTACCTGGTAATCCTATGTATTTAAGAATAGGTCAAAGTGCTGGTGCAATTCCATTTTTAAAAGCGGATCTCGATTATTTTAGAGTATTCAATCAGGCATTGTCCTCATTAGAAGTGGCGTATATAACTGCAAATCCAGGTGTATTAAATTCTTCAGACTTCAATCAAAATAATTTGCAAGTTTCTCTATACCCAAATCCAGCAACGGATGTGTTGAATATTGAAATGACAAACGAAATTAATTCCATAGAAATTTACAATATTCAAGGGCAAAAAGTATTGAGTTCAACTCAAAAGCAAATTAATATTGCTGGTTTAGCAGCGGGAATGTATATGATTCGCATTCAAGATAATGAAAACGGAATTGCCACAAAAAAATTCGTGAAAAAGTAGTAAGTATATTTTAAAGTTTGAATTTTTTTGTAGAGCATCTTTTTAAGGTGCTCTTTTTTTTTTGTCGTTAATCACTAAATATAGATTGCTTAAAAAACGCATTTTTGACATTTTTTGTATGGTCTAAAAAAGTTTCGTAAACTCAAAAGGGGGTTTCGTAAACTCGACCTCAATAATTGAACGAATAATAAATAGTTTTGTAATTAATTTAAATTCTATACTTATGAAAACAATTACTTTACTACTTAAATTTCGATTGCCTCTATTATTGTTTTGCTTTGCTATTTTTTGTCCTAATAAAAGTAGTGGTCAAAATATTACCAATGTGCAACAACTTTCACTAACCTCAACTCAAGTTACTATTGGCTTTGATGTTAATCCAAATAATGCTTCTACTACAGTAAGAATTCAATATTCTTTACAGAACAATAATTTTGGAGCAGGAGTTCAAACGGCTACTTTCCCGACAAATTTTACAGGAAATTCTGTGATTTCGCAATCACTATTAATAACAGGTTTGTTTCCAGATCGAGTGTATTACTATCGTGTATGGGGACAAAATGCAAATGGAAGTAGTTATGTTCCTGCAAGTAGTTATTTTAATTTTATAACACCTGCTGTTGCTCCTCCTGCAGTCTTAACTTTTTCAAATTTAACGTCGTCTGCAATAACCGTTACAACCGCCACAGTAAGTGTTGATCTTGCTAATGTATGCTCTGGATCAAATTATAATATGCAATACTCAACTTCAAATGACTTTCTGGCTGGTACAGTAGATACTGGGCATCTAACAAACAATACAAGTGGAACTAAAAATCATAATATAACTGGGCTAATAGCAAATACACAATATTTTTTTAGATTTTATTCCAGTCCTAATCAAGGGTGTGGAAATGCAGCTCAAATAATTTCTACAATAGCAAGTTTTACCACACTTTCAGTACCTGCTTCTCCTGCAATAACAGCAGTAAGCGCATCTGGAGGTTCATCATCAGCATTAATTTCGTACACATTAAACGCTAATAATGCAGTAACAACTTCTATTGTAAAATATGGTTTAACTAGCGGTAATTTATCAAGTCAAGTAGCTGGTTCTTCGACCACTGGTAGTACAGCTAGTGCAGGAACAGCAATTATAACGGGCTTGTTGCCAACTACTCAATATTTTTATCAAATAGAAGCCGTAAATTCAATCGGGTCTGTACAAAGCGCAGTAGGTAATTTTACAACCCTTGCAGTGATACCAGCAATTGCTGAGTACAACTTTAATAATACGAGAAACAATATTAATGGCACTCAACCTTTTGCAACAGGTACTACAACATTTGTTGCCGATAGAAATGGCAACGCATCATCTGCTCTAAGAATTCCCAGTTCCGGAATAAGTTCAAGTATAGTCGGATTACCAAATGGTACAGCAGCACGAAGCGTATCTATTTGGTATAAAGTTTCAACCGCAGCTCTCGACAATGGCTTGTTTGTTTATGGAGAATCAGGCGGAAATAGTGCGTACGGTGTATCTTTTAATAATGTAAACACTTGGTTCAACTTTGCATGGAGCACAAATACACCAATAACTAATCCGTCCAACGATGGACAGTGGCACCATTTAGTTACATCATTTGATAGTTCTCGCATTTCAAGAGTTTATGTAGATGGAGTTTTAAAAACTACTTTGCTTCAAAACAGCTGGTTTACTGCAAACAGTACTAATTTTTGGTTAGGAAGTTTATTTACTGCATCAGCTTCACCTTTTGATGGAACTGTTGACGACTTAAAAATTTATAATTATGCATTATCTCAAGCTGATGTTTCAAGTTTATTTACAAACAACACTTTATCATCGGCAGACTTCAACCAAAATAATTTGCAAGTTTCTTTATACCCAAATCCAGCAACGGATGTGTTGAATATTGAAATGACAAACGAAATTAATTCCATAGAAATTTACAATATTCAAGGGCAAAAAGTAAGGACTGCAAACCAAAAACAAATCAATATTTCTGATTTAGCAGCAGGCATATATATGGTTAGAATTCAAGACACGGAAAACAACACAGCAACCAAGAAAATTGTAATTCAATAAATTATGAATTATATAAAATCAAAAATAGAAGAGTACCGTTTAGAGTTAGTTCTCTTTGTGCTCTATGCCGTTATTTTTGGGTTATTAGTTCGAATATTTATATAGTAGTAAAGAGCATCTTTTTAGGTGCTCTTTTTTCAATTACAAGGGTTTCGTTAACTCAAAACGGGGTTTCGTTAACTCGTTCACTATTTATTTGCCATACTTTTCTACTTTTGAAACATACTTTAAATTTATTTATCATGAAAACACGTTTACTATTTTTATTTTTATTGGCATTTTCTTTTGCCAATTCACAAGTTACTGTTTCAAATGTTACTACTGTAACTGGATCAACCCAAGGTGATGCAATTGGAGATGCAGCAACGGCCCGATTTTGGGGTCCTTATGGCATTGCGAATAATGCAAATTATGCTGTGACAGACACTCGAAATAACAAAATTAAATACATTTACAGTGACGACTCTACTGTTTTATTAGCAGGAAGTTCTACTGCAGGTTTTGTAAATGGTACAGGCGCTGCTGCTAGATTTAGTAATCCAACAGGAATAGCTAGACTTAGATTTAATGATTTCGTTGTTTGTGATACTGGCAATAATGCCATAAGAAGAGTTAATATAGGATTCCCTCTTGGTGTTACAACGACCATAGCTGGAAGCTCTGGTGTTGCAGGTTTTCTAGATGGTGACGTAAGTGTTGCGCAATTTAATCAACCCTATGGAATTGCTGTAAATGTCGCAAACGATGATATTTATATTGCAGATACTTTTAATTATAAAATTAGAAAAATAAGCGGTACTACAGTATCAACATTTGCAGGAAGTACGCAAGGTTTTGCAGATGGAACGGGCACAGCTGCTCAATTTAACTTAATTCTAGGATTGGTTGTAGATTCAAATGGAAATGTGTTTGTAATAGACGGTCCAAGAATTAGAAGAATAACTCCAGCGGGTGTAGTAACCACTTTTGCAGGTGGTGCTACAGCAGGATATTTAGACGGAACAGGCACAGCAGCACAATTTGGTAATGGAAGTAACGGAATAACTATTGACGCAAGCAATAACCTTTATATCGCAGATGTTAACAATTATAGAATTAGGAGAATTACTCCAGCGGGAGTTGTAACAACTATTGCAGGTGATGGCAATATTGGTACTACAGACGGAGTTGGCACTAGCGCTTCATTTAGCACCATGAGCGGCATTGCTATTCGTTTAGGAACAACTACATTAGCTGTTGTAGATTTTGGTAATAATAGAATAAGAAGAGTAACGCAAACAATTGTTAATGTACCTACCATCTCTGCTATTTCTACAACAGCAATTACTGCTACTGGTGCTACTATTAATTATTCTTTAAATGCTAATGGCGGTGCTACTACCTCTATTGTAAGATTTGGAACGGCTAGTGGTGGTTTATCAAATCAAGTTGCAGGTTTTGCAGCATCAGGAAATTCAGTTACACCAGGAAATGCTCCAATTACTGGATTACTAGCAGGAAGACAATATTTTTATCGAATAGAAGCCACAAATGCTGCAGGAACTTCTACAAGTACAGAAAGGAATTTTACAACAGCTCCAGATCCAACTCCACCACCTGCTGATGCACTTATCGCCGAATATAATTTTAATAATACTTATAGCAACATTAATGGCGGTGGAACATTTGGATTTACTGCAGGAATGTCGCTTGTTACAGGTAGAGATGGTGTTACAGCAAATGGAGCCTTAAATATTTTTAATTCAGGGGCAATCGCCTCAATACCAAATTTGCCCTATGGAAGCTCATCGCGCACGGTGTCGCTTTGGGCAAAAACGAATACAATGAATAATCCTTATAATATGATATTCTCTTATGGTCAAGGTTCAAATAGTAATTCTTTTGGATCTTCGTACAATGCTACTGTTTGTGAATTGTTTGGTTATGCAAATAATATTTCTGTAAATTCAGCCAGTGTTAATAACACTTGGTATCATTTTGTATATGTTTATGATGGAACTAATGCTAAAATATACAAAAATGGAGTTTTACTTATCACAGTTGGAAAAATTTGGAATACAATAAATAATGGTAGTACTTTCAAATTAGGAATAGGAGTAGGAAATGAATACAACTTTGATGGAACTATCGATGATTTAAAAATTTATAATTATGCAATAACCGATGCTGATGTTTCAAGTTTATTCACCAACAACACTTTATCATCGGCAGACTTCAACCAAAATAATTTGCAAGTTTCTTTATACCCAAATCCAGCAACGGACGTGTTGAATATTGAAATGGCAAACGAAATTAATTCCATAGAAATTTATAATATTCAAGGGCAAAAAGTAAGGACTGCAAACCAAAAACAAATCAATATTTCTGATTTAGCAGCAGGTCTGTATATGGTTAGAATTCAAGATAATGATAACGGAATTGCCACAAAAAAATTCGTGAAAAAGTAGCAAGTAAATTTAAAGTTTGAGTTTTTTTGTAGAGCATCTTTTCGAAGGTGCTCTTTTTTTTGGTTTTGTTTTATTTCTGCATCATTACTTCGATAGCTAGTTTGTTACGCTGAAAATGCTTCAATAGAATTGCTCCTGCGCTGACGCTTTAATTGCGACAAATTGGGCAAAAATTGTTTATTAAAACAATTTCATTTGCAAAAACAGGGTTTCGTTAACTCAAAAGGGGGTTTGGTAAACTCATGCGCTTTTTATTTGCAATACTTTTCTAGTTTTGAACTAAATTTAAAAATATCTATTATGAAAAAAGTATTACTCTTTATTTTTCTTGGTTTTTTGCAATTTACAAATGCACAAACTCCAATCCAAAATTTTGAATTTAACAACTCTCTTATAAGTTCTATTGGAGGCACAACTTTAACGGGCACAAATGTTTCTTATCAAACAGATAGAAACGGTATTGCTAATAATGCTTTAAGTTTATCGGGTTCAGTAACAGTAACTAGTTATGTTAATGGAATTATTTCTAATCTTCCTGTAGGAAATTCAAACAGAACATTTTCATTTTGGGCTAAAGCAGATTATGTTGGTGTAGATCCTTGTACTTTTTTTGCTTATGGTACTGCAGCTAACAATCAAGCTTTAGGTTTTGATATTTGGTTGTCTACTCAAAGAAGATTAATTCGTTATGCGTGGGGAGCAGCTGCAACTTTTGACAGTCCAATTGATAATACGTTTGCATATGCGAATTGGAATCATTATGCTATGACTTACAACGGAAGTTCTTTAAAAGTGTATGTAAACGGTGTTTTATTGTTTACCAATGCATTGTCGTCTATTAATACTGTTGGAACGGATTTAAATATTGGGAAATCAATAGCAAATCAAAATTCAACAACTTTTGGTTTTGATGATTTTCAAATTTACGATGTCGCATTAAATGATGCACAAATAAGTCAACTTTATGTAGAAAATAATTTCAATTTAGGAATTACTGCTCCAGCTATCACTTCGGTTTCTAATGGGGCAATTAATCCTAATAATGCGACTGTTAACTTTTCTATTCATGCAAAAGGAGCAGCAACTTCTTATTTGGTTAGATACGGTTTATCTTCCACAAATTTAAATAATACCTATAACGGATTTTCAACTACAAGTTTATATCAAGCGAATCCATTATCTCTTGTATTGCCGGGTTTATTTCCAGGAACAACTTATTATTATGCAATAGAAGCAACTAATAGCGCAGGAACAACAACTTCAGCAACGTATAGTTTTACAACTGCCGGAGGTTCTTTCACTCCTGTTGCTGAATATTTGTTTAATGGTACGCTTTCCAATACAAGTGGTACAGAACCTTTTTATACCACTGGTGGAATTTCGTTTGCAAATGATAGATTCGGAGCTTCAAATAGAGCTGTATATTTGAATAGTGGTCTTCCGTCTGCTCCTATAACTACTTTGCCTTATGGTACAAGTTCAAGAACTATTTCAATTTGGATTCGCCCAGCACAAGTTAACGCAGATAATATTATTTTTACTTATGGTAGTGGTTCTGGAAATTCAGCTTATGGTGCCTCTTTTTCTCCATCAATCATGTATAATTTCTCTTATAGCTCTAATTTAGCATTTACTACTCCTACATCTATAAATGTATGGAAACATATGGTTTATACATATGATATTGCAACAAATACAGCCAAAATTTATATAGATGGAGTTTTAAGAAATTCCGGATCTTTTCCAAGTTGGAATACACAATCTGGTTCTTCTTTTTATTTAGGAAATTTATTTGGAGGTGCTGCCTCAGCATATGTTGGAGCTATGGATGATTTGAAAATTTATGATAGAGCGATAAGTGCTTCCGAAGTCTCTCTATTATTTACAAACAATACTTTATCATCGGCAGACTTCAATCAAAATAACTTGCAAGTTTCGTTATACCCAAATCCTGCAACCGACATTTTAAATATCGAAATGACAAACGAAATCAAATCTATAGAAATTTATAACATTCAAGGTCAGAAAGTAATGTCGTCAAATCAAAAACAAATTAATATTTCTGATTTAGCAGCAGGTCTGTATATGGTTAGAATTCAAGATGTAGATAATGCAATTGCAACTAAGAAAATAATAATTGAGTAGTTAGTTTTTATATTTTTTTCTTTTGGCGTTGTCTAGTAAACAGAAGGTTTTATAAAATAAATCTCTTTTTACTTGACAACGCCTATTTCATAATCGTATATTTGCAAACTGAGTTATAGTGTTTTAAGAAAGACAATTCTTAAACAGTTAAACTTTTAAACTCTTAAACATTTTTAAATGAAATTATCACATTTCCAATTTAATTTACCACAAGAATTAATTGCACAATACCCTGCTGAGAACAGAGACGAATCACGTTTAATGGTAGTGCACAAGAAAACAGGTTTAATTGAACATAAAATGTTTAAAGACGTTATTGATTATTTTGACGACGGGGATGTTATGGTTTTAAACAACACAAAAGTTTTTCCAGCAAGATTATATGGTAATAAAGAAAAGACAGGAGCACGTATAGAGGTTTTCTTATTAAGAGAATTAAATTCAGAGCAACGTTTATGGGACGTTTTAGTAGATCCAGCTAGGAAAATAAGAATTGGTAACAAACTTTATTTTGGAGACGACGAAACTTTAGTTGCCGAAGTTATAGATAATACAACATCAAGAGGTAGAACATTGCGTTTCTTATATGACGGTTCTTATGAAGAATTTAGAGCAAAACTTTTAGAACTTGGTGAAACACCTATACCAAAGCACATTGACAGAGAAGTAACTCCTGAAGATGAAGAAAGATACCAAACAATTTATGCTAAAAACGAAGGCGCAGTTGCAGCTCCTACAGCTGGCTTGCATTTTTCTAAACATTTATTAAAAAGATTAGAAATTAAAGGAATTGATTTTGCGGAGGTTACGCTTCATGTTGGTTTAGGAACCTTTAATTCCGTTGAAGTAGAAGATTTATCTAAACATAAAATGGATTCAGAAGAGCTAGATATAAACCAACAAGCTTGCGATATAATTAATAATGCCAAACTAAAAAAGAAAAGAATTTGTTGCGTAGGAACTACTTCAATGCGTGCAATTGAAAGTTCTGTATCTTCGCAAAGCACTTTAAATCCATATAATGGTTGGACAAATAAATTTATATTTCCACCTTATGATTTTAGTCTTGCAAATGCTATGATTACAAATTTTCACATACCAAAGTCTACTTTATTAATGATGGCATCTGCATTTTGTGGCCATGATTTAATGAAAAAAGCTTACGCTGAAGCAATAGAAGAAAAATACAAATTCTATACCTATGGAGACGCAATGTTGATTATCTAATCATAGATTGCTTTCGCTGAATTTTTTCAGTATTTCAGTAAAATATAAAGAAAAATCTCATCCTTAACGGTGGGATTTTTTCTTTATACAATATGTCTTGTCCTGAAATAACGATACACAAAAAAGTAACCTTATGGAAGAACAAGAAGAAACACGTTATGTAAAGCGAACTCAAAAAGACTACACGATGTCTTTTAAATTACAAATTGTACAAGAAATAGAAAGAGGAGTTTTATCT
>Ga0209491_10000884_pt1 | contig 60146 bp, 64 predicted proteins | sample BON02_FD_187213 | JGI IMG/M metagenome (GOLD analysis project Ga0209491, IMG submission 187213) | Freshwater microbial communities from Lake Bonney liftoff mats and glacier meltwater in Antarctica - BON-02 (SPAdes) (version 2) | ecosystem: Environmental > Aquatic > Freshwater > Ice > Glacier... | reverse complement strand
CCGGTTTGACCCCCATCTCCAGCTGCGTCTGGATCATCGTTCGCTCTTCAATACTCAATTGACTGTAGATTTTTCCCATGCAACATTCTCTCCGAGAAATGTTGCACTTGGTTTTTGAGCGCGCCGAGTCAAAAAAAGTCATAAAAGATCATAAAAGGTCATAACGATTCACTCTTGCCCCAAGGTGTAAAACGTGGCCTTCAACTTGCCATGCTGGGTGAGCTTGCCCTCGGTTTTGAGCCGCAGCAAGAGCTTGCTGGCCTGACCTTTGTTCAAATGACAAAGCTCCATGACTTCACCACGCTTGATGCGACCGTGGTGCCTCACATGGCTCAGCACCATCTGTTCATGCTGCAAGCTGCTGAAACCCGCCTGCCGGGTGTAGGCCACTTGCCCGCCCTTGGTACGATATAACTCGGCCGATAACGTATAGCTGCGGTTGCGGGTGTTGCCGTGTGCCTGCGCGAGTCCAGCCTCGACCAGATATTCCAGCGTGCGGCGTGCCTGCGCGGTATCGCGGTGAATATGGCGGGCCAGTTCGTCCAGGCTCAGCCGTTTCTGCTCGCGCAATGCAGCCAGGGCAATCAGACTGTCGATGGGAAGCGCCCCGTTCTGCCGGTTTTCCTGTTCCACTACCAGCCGCAAAAACACTTCGTCTGCTTCCACCGTGGCCAACTGCAGCACCACATTGATGTTGTCGGTGCGGCTGTAGTCCGGCTCGGGGCGGCCAAAGCGCAGCATGCCGCGGTATATCTTGTCCACGCCGCGCCCCGAACGTTCGACAATGCCGATGCGCTTCATCGCATCGGCCAGTGCGGGATTGCGCGGGCGCGGCTCGGTGGTGAGCAGATTCTGCAGCGTCACCCCTTCCACCAGACCGCCCGGATTGCTGACGGTCAGCCCCTCGTCATCCAGTCGCACGTGCATGGCTCCCAACTGGTGATAATCCCGATGCACCAGCGCATTGGCCACGGCTTCACGAAAGGCACCCATGTCGACCTTGGGGACGGGCACACGGAACAGCTCATTCTTTCAGCCCTTCTAATTCTCGCTCAATTTCTTCGATGCTAGGCAAACTCTTTCCCAGTGCTTCAGGCAAATCGCGCAGCAACTGATACTCAGCGACCCCCATTGGCTTATCAATGCCAGATAGCGCGTATTCCGCAACCAAACGATTTTGTTTTCTGCACAGCAACAAACCAATGGTGGGATTATCATCGGGCGCTTTAATCTGGGCATCGACTGCGGCAAGGTAAAAGTTTAATTGCCCCGCATGTTCTGGCTTAAAGGCGGTGGCTTTTAGCTCCACCACCACATAGCATTTCAAGCGTGTGTGATAAAAAAGTAAATCGATAAAAAACTCATCGCCTGCCACATCCAAGCGAAATTGCCGCCCGACAAAGGCAAAGCCCGAGCCCAGTTCCAGCAAGAATTTAGTGATATGACGAATTAACCCCGATTCAATTTCACGCTCGTGGGCATCGTCACCGAGACCCAGAAAATCGAATAAGTAGGGATCTTTCAAGGTGTCGTGCGCAAGTTCCGAATCAGGCGCTGGCAAGCGTGCGACAAAGTTGGTGACTGCACCGCCAACCCGTTGGCGCAAACGATTTTTGATATTTAATTCCAGTGTCGTGCGCGACCAGCCATGTTGCACCGTCTGCACCGCATACCACTCACGCTCAGCGGTGTTATCCAGTTTGGTCAACAAAACAACAACATGAAACCAAGGTAATTGGGCAGCAGGCTGCTGCCCAAATTGACCTGCTGGGCAATGCTGCGCAAAAAATGCCATGTATTTGAGATTACGGCTCGAAAAGCCACGCATATCGGGAAACGCCTCTTTCAAATCCCGCGCCAGTCGCGCTATCACTTTCGCGCCCCAGCCTTGTTGTGCTTGGCGATTCAGAATATCTAGTCCGATGCGCCCATATAGTTGCACCAACTCCGCATTCACTGACAACGCCGCCCGCTGCTGGGCGCGACGAATATCGAGTTTCAGTTGTTGCAGCCAGTCGGCATAGCCTTCGGGGGGCGTGGTCAGGCTAGTGGGCGTGTCGGTCATGATGCTTTCCTTGTTCTTGTCGCTTTTGTGGCGGACTTGGATACGGCTTTGGCTTTGGCTGTTGCCGTCATCTTCGTATAAAGCTCAAACAGCTTCTCCAGCCGCTCGGTGTCATTTTTGAAGCGGCGGCCAATGTAAATGCGCTCCAGCACTTCGTCGTTGCGCTCATGGGCGTGGCGCAGATTCTCCGGCATGGTGTCCGGGGCGTACAGGTCGGCGATGGTGGCGGGGAAATGGGCTTCGCGGGCCAGCAGGATTTCCTCGGCGCAGGCAGTCAGGTCAGCCTTGTTCTGCTCGGTGAGCAGCGGCACGGGAAAAGTATTCCAGCCGAGCAAGTTTGAGTAACGAATGTCCGTTTTCAGTTTTCCACATACCGTGAAAACCCATACATGATGTAATCTGCTGCTGATGATCGCGAACTCGTAATCTTGTCCACCAACGATTTGCATATGCGGTGCGATAACGAGAGCATCCTCTCCTAGCAATCCTGCCGTTACATACTCCCTCCGCTCGGATAGCACTTGAGGCACGAATATTTTTCTTGCCTTTATGTGCCTCCTCTCTGCGAAATACATTGGGGAAGCGCTTAGTTTGCGCGTCGCTTCGCGGTTACTTGCGGCACGATAGGCGCGAATTTGCTCAAAAACAGGCGCAAACTCTTTGTGCTGATCAGGGGACAATATAGTCTCTTCATCGATATATAAGCTTCTTCGCACGACGCCTCTAATAAATTCCGCGCCGCCTACCGCAATTCGAAACACGCGCTCATTCTCAGGATTTGCGCGAACACTAGATCGAAACCCCTCTTCAGGGACGGTAAACTCCCCGTTATCGTTGGACATGCTCCCGTAGCTCATGGCAGAAACTTCGGATAATGGAGTCTGCCGCTTCAAAACCACAATGTCCTGCATTGGAACAAGGTAAGGGCCAATGTTGCCGACAATGCGTCGAGAGTCAGCATCGTATATGTATCGCTCAGATTGCCCCCCATCGCGCGCGCAACCGACGATACAGCAGGTAACCCCAGCATTCTTAGCGGCATTGTTGGACCACATGAAGGCTGCATGGCACCAGTAGATTTTCAGTGAGTAGCGGGAGAGAATGTGCAGCACGATTTCAGCTTGCTCCCCTTGAAATAGACTGGAAGTGGTCACAAACGAAAAGGAAAACTTTTCAAATCTGTAAACATACTGGGCTGCCTTTAAGAACCAACAACCAACGTAGTCCAAATTCCCAGAATTGACTTGCTCGTTCATGAATAGAGTCGCTATATCGTCCTTTTGCTCTTTTCCCTGATACTTTGTTCCCATGTACGGCGGATTGCCGCAAATATACGTCTCACCACCTTCGTTTTCGAAATCGATTTCCGTCTGATCCAGCGGCGTACTAAACAAATCATCCGCAGCCAGTTTCACCCCCGTGCCCGTGGGCGGGCAGGTGCTCAACCAATCCAGCCGCAGCGCATTGCCGCAAATGATCCAGTTCTCGGCGGCTAAAGGCAGAAATTCCTGCAGCGCGTCCTTCTGCCCGCGGTACAGCACATCGCACTGGAACTCCGCAATAATGAGCGCCAGACGCGCAATCTCCGCAGGGAAGTCGCGCAGCTCGATGCCGCGGAAGTTGGTCAGCGGGATTTCGCTACCCATGTGATGCTCGCCCCGGCGGTGGTTGATCTCCGCCTCGATCTCGCGCATCTGCTTGTAGGCAATCACCAGAAAGTTGCCGGAACCGCAGGCCGGATCGAACACACGTATGCGAGCCATACGCTTGCGCAAGTTGAGCAGCTTGATATTGTTGTCGCCGGTCTCTTCGAGTTGCGCGCGCAGGTCATCCAGGAACAAGGGATTCAACACTTTCAGAATGTTAGGCATGCTGGTGTAGTGCATGCCCAATTCGCCGCGCTCTTCGTCATCGGCCACGGCCTGGATCATGCTACCGAAGATGTCCGGGTTGATCTCCCGCCACTTCAGGCTGCCCGCGTGCAGCCAGTAGGTGCGCGCCATGCGGGTGAAGCGCGGCACGGAGGTAGAGCCGGAGAACAGCCCCCCATTCACATAGGGGAAGCCATAGGCCCAGTTCGGCAAGCGGGGCTGGGCATTGGTGCGTTCATCTCCATCGGTCTGGATATTCATGGCGCGGAAGATTTCGGATAGCACCTGATGGGTGTTGGAGCCGTCGCGCTCACTCATCCGCTCCACGGTCTTGGTGAACAGGCCCTCGCCTTTGAAAATATCGGTGTCTTCAGCAAAGAAGCAGAACACCAGCCGAGCCATGAAGTGGTTCATGTCCGCGCGGCGCTCGTCCTTGGCCCACTCCGGGTTCTCGCGCAGCAGTTCGACGTACAGCTTGTTCAGGCGCCCGGTAGCGCGCACGTCGATGGGGTTGTCCTTGATCTCCTTGATCGTGGAGATGCCCGCCAGCGGCAGGAAGAAGCCGAAGTGGTTGGGGAAATCCGTGTAGGCGCAGGCAATGGTTTCGCCCGCAGTTACGCCACTCACCAGCTCTTCGGCTTCCAGCGTCTGCCCGTCGGTGGCAAGGATGAACTTGGCCTTGGCTTTGGTAGTGGCAGGGCTGGCACGCAGGGCCTTGAGGGTGTCGCCCACGGTGCCGGCTTCGCACGCAGCGATGTGGATGTTGTTGCGCTGGAGCACGCCACCGTGCACATCAGAGACGTTGTTATTGCCTGTGCGAAGCCGCTTGAGCGTTGTGTCCTTGTTGCCGAAAGCGGCCAGAAACGCGAATGGGAACTCAGCCGCGTCGAAGGGCTGAAGGGCCAGTTCTGATAGGGCTGCTTCGATTTCTACTGCATTCATGGGATATTTTGACGGCAATCTGTTTCAAACCAGCACTCGCGCCTATCGGTACCTTTTCGATTCCAACTGACACGAGGGTTACTGTACAGCAAGAGTGGCTGCCGCTGGCTAAGCGACCAGTGTTGAAAACGCGCTTTGGAGGTTCTCCCGCGCCTTCGTCAGACTCTCGGGATGGCGCTTCAGTGCGGATAGACTGGCGCTCACCGATGCGCCCGCGACTTTAAGCATCCGCGAAACCTCCGCCACCTGCGCCCCCCAACCCCTTCCGCCCAAACACCATAGTTTCCGCACTGATGATATCCGTATATTCCTTTTCGCTTAGCGGCAACGAAGCATTCGCATTTTCGGCATAGATGCGCGTCACCTCGGCAAACGGAATCTCCTGCAGCTTCAACCCCTGACCCCGCCCGTAATCCGTCAACTGCGACGCAAAATGATGCCCGGTGCGGAACGGCACTTCGGCCTCCTGCAATAGGGCATCAGCGATCTCGGTCGTGGTGGAGTAATCCGCGCGCACTTTATCGAGTGCGGTTGATCTACGCTGCCTTGCTTGCGCGGGCCTTGCTGAGCGCTCCGCGCTTCCGGGTGCGCGCTTCCGCGTGTGCCGCGTTGAACGCCGCGCGCACCGCGGCGGGTTGTTTCGCAGCCACCAGCAGCAACACACGTGCGGGCCCCTGCGGTTCGCGCCGAGCCTGCTCCCAATTGCGCAAGGTGCCGAGGCTCACGCCCATGAAGTCCGCAAACTCGGGTTGCGACAGCCCGAGCGCCTTGCGTATGGCCGGTACGTCGGCTGCTGTTGGCATTTCCACGACATGGGTCTTGAGTTTCACTTCCCCGTGCCGCCACGCCTTGAATTCTTCAAGTCCTGCGATGATTTCCTTGCCAATATTCCGCTTGCTCATGTGAGCTCCTTGATTAGCTTGACGATCTGCGTCAGTTCCGCAGCGCTCAGGTTTTCCTTTTCGTTTTTCCGATAAAGCGTCAGGAACACAATCTGGTCGTCTGCGGTAAGCCAGTAATAGATCACGCGCAGACCGCCCGACTTGCCCTTGCCGCCGGCAGCCCATCGTACTTTGCGTACCCCGCCCCGCCGCGGATGACTGCTCCGGCATCGGGTCGCGCCATCAGGTAGTTTTGCAGCCCCCGATAGTCTTCATCACCGAGATATTGAACCCGCAGTCTGGTGAACAGGCCAGCTTCGATGAAGACCATGTACGAGTCTAGGCCATTGACGCACAGTAAGTCAATGGCGTAGTGCGGCTGGTGTGCAGGCGCGAGGCTTCCTGTCCGGCGACCTGGATCAGCCGCGGTTCGTAATCGAGATAGTCGGCGGAAGTGCGCGGTGTGTAACCTTCTTTGCCCGTGCCCCCCAAGGGGACTTCCTTCGGGGCGCGCCGGAATGACGCGGAGAGAGAATTGATAAAAATATTAATTAAATCAACTAGTTATGTGAATTCCTGATTTACATCAGGCCAGCGCATCAATACGCTTGCGCAGGTCCTGCGGCGCGGTGAATACATAAGCCTTGCTGGATTTTGATTGTGACAGCAATCCCGATTCTGTCAGTGCCAGCAGATCCGAGCGCGCCGTTTCATAAGCAGTTGCATGCGTGCGCTGATGGCCTTCAATGCGATAGCGGTAGCCTGGGTGCTTCAGCGCATGCGTCAGCAGCGCAATCTGCCGGTGATTGAGCTGGTCGCGCAGTTTTGGCGATGCAGTCAGCAGTTTCTCGGTCTTGCGTTGTTCTTTGACGGTGAGGTCCAGATATTCATGCAGGGCTGCGATGGCTTTGCGGATGACGTCCAGCTGATGAATGATGAAATAGGTTGTGTCGTTGCCGTCGGTCTCGGTGTGCAGATAGGCGCGCACATACTGCGACGGCGCCTTGCGGAGGATGTGTGAAATGGACAGGAATTCCATCAGCCAATAGCCCTGCCGGGCCATGGCCCAGTAAAACAGCGCGCGTGCAGTGCGGCCGTTGCCATCGACGAACGGATGGTCGTATCCGATCATGAAGTGAACCAGTATCGCGCGCAGTACCGGGTGTACAAAAGGTTCGGTTTGTTCGTGGTCGTTGGCGAATCGGCACAGGCGTTCCAGGCGCTGCGGAAGTTCCGCCGCAAGCGGGGGTTGATGAATCAATGTGCCGTCGCGGTGATCTTCGACACGAACATCGTCTGTTTTCCGCAATCGCCCGGCGTCTGCGGGATCGTCGAGCGTGGCTTCGGTCAGTATGCGGTGCAGCTCAAGGATGCGTTCCGGTGTAATGGGGTCGTCACGAAATTGCCGGATGACTTCCATGGCGCGATAGTTGTTGAAAATCATCTGCTCGCTGCGATCCTGCGGCTTGCGTCCTTCCTGCAGCATCGACTTGGCGGCCTGGCGGGTTGTGGAGGCGCCTTCAAGCTGGCTTGAGGTGATGGCTTCTTCAACCAGTGAGCGCCATATATGGCGGTCGCGCTGTTCCGGCGTGGCCACGTCGACGGCGGCGGTAATTTCTCCTGCTGCATCACGGTCAATGTGATGCAGTGCCCGCAGCACTAGCTCGGGCAGGCCGAATACAAAAGGTTTGCCGGCTTTGTCCTTCAGCAACGGCAGTGTCCGGTGGAGCGACTGTCGGGAGATTTTTACGGCGCACCACCAGTTCTCGACAGATAGTTCCGGAGGTGGTGTGCGATGACGCAGCTCGTCCCAGTGCAGATAGCGGCCGGCGACGACGGGCGAACGTGCCGCATTGAAAATCGGCAGCATGCCGTCTGCGGTGTTTTTGGCAAGCAGACTCAGGTAGTCGGGCGGCGTAGCGGGCAGCTGCATCTGTTTCTACCAGTTTTGTGTTGATTAGTAGTTGACTGGTAAGTCTAGCGAAGCTCAATTACTAATTCAATGCAAAATAGTAATATTTTGGTAGATTCATATAATAAGCTATTAAAAACAACAAGTTAAGGTCTTTATGTGGGTTCGTGCCTTCCGGCGCACCGTCTGTCGGGTGGCGCAGGCAGCAGGCAGCAGGCAGCAGGCCAAGGCGTAATCACGTCCGAGGCACCTGACTTCCGGCGTTTTGCCGTGGTTCCAATGTCATGAATTTCCCTTGGCGACAACCTGGAGCAGTAGAATTCATAAAAATATAAATTAAATCAACATCTTATAATATGCGCCGCGCGTAGCGGCTGCTCGACCGCCAATAGAACACGGCCTAGGCGTGCATCGGGGTCGTGATGGGCGATTGAAACAGAGGCGAGGGCCGCCTACAGTCTAGCTGGCGCCGACTTCTTCAGCCCACACCTTGAAGCCGGTCAAGGTGCTCGGGCCAAAACTGTTGCTGATCGGCACGTCGGCGGCGTCGCGGCCGCGCGCGATCAGCACCCGGCCGATGCGGCGCATGTTGTTGCGCGGGTCGAAGATATGCCATTGCCCGTCGAGGTAGGCTTCGAACCAGGCGGCGAAATCGCCCATGCCGACCGGCACGCCGATGTCGGCGAGGTGGCCGGTGCAGTAGCGCGCGGGTATGTTCAAGCAGCGGCAGAAGGTGACGGCGAGGTGCGCGTAGTCGCGGCAGACGCCGATCTTGCCGTTGAAGGTTTCCAGCGCCGTGCGCGTCCTGCTGGCGTTCTGGTAGTCGAAGGCAATGTGCCGGTGCACGTAATCGCAAATGGCTTGCACGCGGGCCCAGCCGGTGGGCCCGTGGCCGAACAGTTCCCACGCCGTGTCCGACAGGCGATCGGTTTCGCAATAGCGGCTGCCCAGCAGGAACAGCAGCGCATCGTCGGGCAGGTCCGGCACCGCCAGTTGTTTCGCGCCGAGCGCAACCGGGTCGGGGAGTCCGCTGTCGTTGATCAGCGTGTCAGTGGACAGGCGCATGCGGCCTTTGGGTGCGACGAGGCGGGTGCACCAGTTGCCAAAGCCGTCGCGATAACTCTTCAGCGGCACCGGCGGATCAACCAGCAGGTCGTCATGGCGGACCAGGTCCGACACGCGGGTGTAGTGGACGTTGAGGGCCATCAGCATCGGCGTCGGCTGCACACAGTCGTAATTCATTTCAAAACCTATGCGGATTTGCATGGGGGTCTCCTTTGTTTTTAATCAGGGCCGGTCGGCGCAGGCGCTGCGCAACGCATGGATCAGCGCGCTGCGCAGCGCAGTCCAGGGCCGGCCCGCGGCAAAGATGATGCGCTGGTTGATTTCCAGTTCGATGCCGACATAGGCCTTCGGCGGAAACCGCAGGCGCAGTTGTGCAGTGAGCCCGGCGGCCTTGCCCAAGTAGGGATAGTTGCGGCGCACCCGCAACGACGGTGCGCTGTCAGCGAGTGATTTTTTCCAGCGGGCGCACAGCGTGGCCTCGCCGGAGCGCGCCGGGTCATAGAGCAGGCCGACGTCGGCCTGCCGCACTTCACCGTCCAGCACCGGCGTGAAACTGTGCGACGAAATGTGGATCACCCGCCGGCCGCGCGTTACTGATTGGCGGACGAGTCGATCAACCTCCGACCAATAGGGTTGAAAGTACTGGCCGGCGATTTTTGCGCGGAGCTGGGCCGGCAGGGCGCGGGTGGTCGCAGAATAGAGTTCCGGATGGCCGGGCGAGCGGTTGATGTCGATCAGCAGGCGGCTGGTGGTGGCGCTGACCAGCGGTGCTTTCAGTGCGGCGGCCAGCGCCCGCGCCATCACCAGCGCGCCGGGATCGTAGCCGCGGTGCGACTCCAGCAGCTTATGCTGTCCGCGAAACAGCCGTTGCCAGGCCGCGGGGATGCGGTTGCCGCCGTGTTCACAGGTGATGAGAAAGGTGTCGATGGGTGTGCCCGGTTACCACACCAGCTCGGGTAAATTACGAAATACCTGACGTGTGCCGTGACTCCATTCATCGCCGAGCGTCTTGAAGTAAGCGTCGCCCTCGTCGAATCGGCGCCGCATCCGCAGTTTGAGTTCGCCGCGCACGTAGCCGACCATGTCGATGGGCATGCCCACCGAGAGATTGCTGCGCATGGTCGAGTCGAACGACACCAGTACGCATTTCGATGCTTCTGCCAGCGGCGTGTCGCGCCTGATTACGCGGTCGAGGACCGGTTTGCCGTACTTGGCTTCGCCGGTCTGAAAGTAGGTGGTATCGGTGCCGGCCTCGATGAAATTGCCTTCGGCATAAATCCGGAACAGCCGTAACGGCTCATTGCCGATCTGTCCGCCGACGATGAATGAGGCATTGAAGCCGGCCGGATTGTCGATGAGGTATTCCGAGTCGCGCCGGTCGATTTCGCGCATCGCGTCGGAAATCAGTCGCGCGGCGTCGTACATGGTCTGTGCGTTCCACAGGCTGGCGGTGGCGTCGCTTTTGGCGCAGCGCTGGTTCAGCAGGCCGATGACGGCTTGCGTGCCGGCCAGGTTGCCGGAGCTCAGCATGACGATGACGCGGTCACCGGGGCGATCGAACACCGTCATCTTGCAGAACTTGGCGATGTTGTCGAGGCCGGCATTGGTCCGCGAGTCGGATGCGAAAATCATCCCTTCTTCAAGCAATACGCCGACGCAATAAGTCATGTTCTGTGTTCCCTAATGTTTCTCGTGCGGGTGGTCTCGCGCGCCGTGTCTCGTCAATGCGGGTCGTGGTAAGCCCGCGGTCGCGGGCTTCGAACTACTCGGAGACGCTACCGAAATATTTGTTTCTGCCATCGCCATTGCAGTGCGTGCTGTGCGAGGCGAGCAGATCCTGCTCGACCGCCGTGCGCTGTTCCGCATCGGCAAGCAGGCAGACACAGACGCAATTGGCGCCGTGTTCAAGATAGCGATCGAGCGGCGCGGTCGCCGCAAAGGTTTCGGCCAGGTTTTCGGTCTGCCCGATATAGATCGCATCATGGCTGGCCATGTGGTACGTACGGTTGCGATAGGCGCGTTTGGTAATGAAATAGACTGCGGCAAGCGGATTGAAGCGCGTGTGCAGCGGCCACGCCCAGAACGGGTGCTGCTTGCCGGATTTGCCGGTGAAACTGACTTTGCCCTGATTCGTGGGGGTCGTTTTCATGGGGGCGCGTTGTGGGATACGGTTGGCGCCTAGGCATCCCAGGCGCACAGTGCGGCATGGATGCGGTTCACGGCACTGTCCCATTCCCCTGAGGTAAAGGTTCCGGCGTCCTTTGCATGCATCAGCCCGACGATGAGCTTGAGGGTTTCGCCGTCAAATACGGAAACCTCCGCGGTGCGGAACTCGCCCTGCCGGGTGTTCAGTGCGGTGATGACCCGGGAGAGCAGCCTGGATTGCGCGAATGCCGGATTGGATTCGATGTGTTTCACTGCGTCGTTCAGCGGATGCCCGTTCGCGGCGGCAGTCATGAAACGCGTGATGTGACGCAACTCGACCAGGAAGCGGGCAAACGAATGCTCCTCTACCGGAACGGCTGCGGGCACTGACGCATCAGCGCTGGTGTTCATGTCGGGTCAAATGTCAAAGCGGGTGGACAACAGGTTGCCGATGATCAGGCACGCGGTTGCAGCTGCCAGCGCAACGATCAGTGAAAACGGACTGATGACGTTCGCCGGGCCGATCGCCGCGCCAAGCATGGGCGCGATCATCATGCCGCCGGCAAGGCCACCGATGGCGCCTATGCCGACCGAAGCCGGCATTCCGCGTTTCGCGTTGGCATGAAAGACGGCAAAACCGATCCAGCCGAGAGCGCCGCCTCCCAGTATCCAAAGCGAAATATTCATGCTTTACTTGGCGTTGACGGTAACGTCAAAGCTGGCCGTGTCCTTGCGGTACGATGCCGGCAGGTATTCGATCTCGAGACGGATTTCCTTGAGCTTCTTCGACTTCAGGGCTTCAGCCGGAAAATTCACATCGACGACCTGTGTGGTTTCATTGCCTGGATCAAGACGGTCGGGTGAGTTGTATGAGCCTGAGAAAGAGATCGTGGGTTCGGTCCGTGAATCCTCGACCTTGATGAGCTGTCCCTGGTCATCGATAAACAGGACCTTGCCGTTGAGCAGGCGAACGGATTGATCCGTTGAGCTGTTGGTCAACTTGAGTTTGCCTTTGAGTTTCGCCGCGGAATCGATACGGCCGGTTCCTTCCTCGACTCGCTCGACGACGGTCATCTCGGTAACTTCGCCCAGCAGGATGCCGGCTTTTACCGTGATCTGGGCCGGGGCCACCACATAGACTTTGTCGTTGATGAGCGCTACTTTTTCCTGGACCGTTGGCGTGCATCCTGAAATTGCTGCTGCGATGACTGCCGCCATCATTACGCTGGTATGTGTTTGCATGTTGTCTCCTGAATGAAAGTTGTTTTTTGGTAAAGGTAATTATTTTCTTGCGTGTGCAACTCGTTTGTGCGTCATCGCACATAGCGAAACGCGCATGCTGCTGAAATGGGTGACTGTAGTTGTCGCCGGAAATTAAAAATCATGCAGTGGCTGACAGGGCTCGCTTACACGAGGGGCTGTCAGGGGAATCCGTGCGCAGAAGTCTGCGAGCTGCTTACGGGGAGGTTGAAGCTGAGGTTTCCTGCCGGAACGACAACGGGATATCGGCGAACTCGAGATGAATTTACCGGAACTTCAATTTACCCGAACTTCTTCGCTTTCAGCGCCATGGCAGGAACGTCCCCATCATAGGCTCTTTCTGCGGTGACTGCGGTTTTATCTGGCGCAGTCGTTGTACAGCGGGGGAAACCGCTGAATTACGCAGTTTTTATGTGGCAGGAGTTTAGCCAGCGCGGGATGGGTCTTGCGTCATTTGAAGTCGGTAGCGCGAAGTCGAGGTCGTCCAGCGTGTGCCGGCGGCGATGTCTCATGCCGACGCGATTGCGGCCAACTGGCGCGCGAGTGCATCCACATAATCCAGCGTCAGCGCACGCATTTGTTCAGGCTGCAGGTTGCTGATGGGGTGCGGCAGTTCGATATAGGGATGACCGGCCATGCCCTTGCTGCGGAACTGGAATTCGGCCGCCGTGCGGAAGGCGCTGGTGATGACCACCGTGGCCGGGATGCCGCGTTTTTCGAATGCTATGGCGTCGTGCACACTGCACAACGTGCATGAACCTCATCCGCCGACCGCAGCGATGGCGATCTGTACCTCCTGTGCCATTTCATCGATCAGGCTGTCGGGCGCGGTTTTTGAATAATGCGTTTTGCGCCGTATGACCACACCCGCCACGCCGTAACGTTCGCGCAGCGCGCCGGCCATGGTGTCGAGGATGATGTCGGCCTGTTCCTTGCTGTTGTCGAGCAGGCCCACGACCAGGTCTTTCAAATTGGCCGGGCGTGGTGCCAGTGCAATCACGCTGGCGCCGGCAGTGGCGCTGGGGTCGATGAAGCCGGTGGGGTCGGTCATGGCTGGTGCTCCTCGATTTAAAGTGAATGATGAGAGGGAGGGGGCCGTTCATGGTTCGACGAGCTCGCCACGAACGGAAACTTGATAAATACACTACGAACGGAAGTTTAGTAAATGCGCCACGACCGGAAGTTTGATGAATCCGCCACGACCGGAAGTTTGATGAATACACCGCGACCGGAAGTTTGATGAATCCACCACGAGCGGCGCCAGAAAGACCGTTCGTCCTGAGCCTGTCGAAGGATGAACGGTCATCCACTTGACGACTCCAGTGATGAGTCCAAAAATTTTATCACCTTAGACCGCATAACTGCGGCTCACCGCGCGACTGGCGGTGGTGATGCCGTGCATGACCAGGCTGCTCGGTGAACCGCTGCCACCGGCGACGATGAGATGCAGGTCGGCCGGGTCGCCGATGGCGGGCACGAATGCAGCGTCGTCATTGAGGTCGATCTTGAACGGCCAGCGCTTGGTACCTGACTCGCCGCGCCACAGGCCGCCGCGTTTGATTTCACCCAGCGTGCGGCCGGCGCGGGCGATGAGCAGACTATGCACGTCTGCGCGTGACAGTCCGGCCTTGCTGAACATCTCGGCATGCTGCGGGCTCAGCACCACGGCCATGTCGGCCTGTCGATAGATATTGCCGCCCCCCAGTGCTGACATCATGTCGGCGATGGCCACCACCAGGTGTTCGTGATCTACACTGGCGTCATCCCACACCAGCACCGGGCCTTCGAGCGGGATGGCGGTGATCACGTTGTCAGCCGCGTTAAAACCGTGCGCGCTGGCATACGAGGGCCATGGTGACTCGGCTGTGTTCTCCGCGACGCAATAGCTGTAGCGCCACGGTCCGCCGAATCCGCTCAATGCGGTGATGCCCGGCAATCCGCCGCCGAGGTTCATCATGATCAGGCGCAGTGCGCGGCCGATGGTGGCGTTGGCGCGAAAGCCGGGGCCGAAACAGCCCATGCCGCCGCTGAGGCCGATCTCATCGGCATAGGGGCCGTTGACCAGGATGAACGGCGCGCCGGCGCTGGTGGTTGCCTGCAGCAGAATCAGGTTGAGTTTATCTTCGAGCAGGCATTCCATCGCGCCGATGACCACCGGCAGGTACGCTGGCTTGCAGCCCGCCATCACGGCGTGCTGTGCAATCGCATTGATGGTGGCGGGCGCCATCAGCGGCGGCACGAGGCCGATCAGTTCTTCGGGATCGCGCGGCGTGGCGGCGAGCATGGCGTCGATTCGCTCCTGGGTCGGGACGACGACCGGCAGGCCGTCCGACCATTCCTTGTCGAAAAAATATTCGACGGGATCCGGGTTTGCGTTCATCGCGGATTGCAGTGCTTCACAGCGCAACTGCTGTCGCGGCGGGTGGCGTTGATGTCGAGGGTGTGTGCGGTGTCGCTCATGGTTTTGCTTTGTAGTGTTGCGTGATTAGAGAAATACTACACGGCCGACTGGTTCGTCATTCCGGCGCGCTCCGAAGGAAGTCCTCTTGGGGGGAAAGCCGGTATCCCCCTCCCCCGATTTCGGGAGGACAAGGGAACACTTGAAGCGAAGCAAGGGTGGGGGGCAGCCGGAATGACGGGGATAGAGTAATAAATAAAATTATCAATATAATCAACATCTTACGATTACTCTCAGAGAGTGCCATGGTCGCTGCCGTGCAGCGCTCTCGCTTGCGGGTTTATGCGGGCCACGGTGCCATGCGGCGCGGGTGAGTGGGCGTCTGAGATTAAACCCGCAGCCGCAATAATTCCAGCGTCCGGATGGTGATGCCAAAGGCATGATCATGCAGTTCATCGCGGTAGATGTATGCGCGAGCAGAGGTTCATACTGCGGCGCGGACTATACAGTTTGGTAAGAGTGCGGCTTAAGGCCGCATATTGCTTGAACGGCCAGTGTCGCTACGCTAAGGTAGGCGCCGCAGCGTTGCCACACGACACACGATGGTTTTTCCGATGAACATATTGCTGATCGAAGACGATAGCCACACTTCCACGTACGTCGCGAACGGATTGCGTGAGCACGGACACGCGGTTGATCTGTCGGCGTGTGGCCGTGATGGCTTGTCCCGCGCATCGGGCGGCACTTACGACCTGATGATCGTCGACCGCATGTTGCCGGGCCTCGATGGATTGAGCATCGTGAAGAACATGCGTGGCGCAGGCATCAAGACCCCCGTGCTGCTGCTGACCACCCTGGGTGGTATCGATGACCGCGTCGACGGACTGGAAGCGGGCGCGGACGATTACCTGACCAAACCTTTTGCTTTTGCCGAGCTGCTGGCGCGGCTCAACGCGCTGTCGCGACGCCTGCCCATCGTTGACGACACCACGGTGCTGCGCACGGGGGACCTCGAACTCAACCGCCTGAAACGCACGGTCACCCGCGGCGGCAAACGCATCGATCTGCAGCCGCAGGAGTACCGCCTGCTCGAATACCTGATGAATAACGCAGGGCAGGTGGTGACGCGCACCATGCTGCTGGAGAACGTCTGGGAATTCCACTTCGACCCGCGCACCAGCGTGGTCGAGACCCACATCAGCCGCCTGCGCGCCAAGGTCGACCGCGATTTCGACGAAGAACTGATCCATACCGTGCGCGGTTCGGGATACTCACTTGGCCTTGCCGGCTAATTTTTTCCGCAGCACGAGTTTTCGTTTCCTCGCCTGGTATGCCGCGATCTTCGGCATCTCGGTGGCGATGCTGTTCGCGATCGTGTACTGGATCATGCTGGCCGCGCTCGATCGCCAGATCAGCGATTCCGTCGAACGCGAAATGCAGGTGCTGAGCGACCTGTATCACAGTCGCGATGCTGAAAGCGTGGTGCGTGCCATACAGTTGCGCATCGTGGATTTGCGCCCGCCGCGACGTTATTACCTGCTGCAGAACGCAGCCGGAGAACGCATCGCCGGTAACCTGCCGCAGATGAATCCGCTTGAGGGCGAAATCACGCTGCCGGTATCCCTGCTTTTCCCCGGGCGCCGGGGCAAGCCCGACGATCCGCTCGATGCCTATCCTGTAATGGCGCTGGGGCGCCACCTGGAGAACGGCGGCTTCCTGATGGTGGGCGAGAACCAGTTTCGGGCGGCGAAAGCGCGCGAAGCGATCGTCCGGGCGTTTGGCTGGGGCATTGCGATTACCGTGCTGCTGGCCGCCGCCGGCGGCATCACGCTGGGCGTTGGTTTTCTGCGCCGCATCGATGAGATCAACCGCACTTCGCGTTCGATCATGGCTGGCGATTTGTCCCAGCGTGTGCCGTCGAGAGGGGGCGGCACCGAGATGGACCAGCTGGCGAACAATCTGAACGCGATGCTGGATCGCATCCAGATGTTGATGGAGAGCGTCAAACGCGTCTCCGACGACATTGCCCATGATCTGCGCACGCCGCTCAGCCGGTTGCGCCACCAGCTTGAGACTGCACGCAACAAGATGGTGCCGGGCGAGGATGCCGTCATCGAGCAGTCCATCCACGAGCTCGATTCCATACTGGAAACTTTTTCCGCGTTGCTGCGCATTGCCCAGATCGAAACCGGCGCGCGGAAAAGCGCGTTTTCATGCGTGGATCTGGCGCACATCGTGACCTCCGTTACCGAGGTGTATGCGCCGGTTGCTGAAGATCGCGGGCAGATACTCAAAGCCGTGATTGAACAATCGCCAAAGATCGATGGTGATCGCGAGCTGCTGACGCAACTGGTGGCCAACCTGCTCGAAAACCCGATTCGTCACTGCCCGGACGGTGTGGCGATTACGGTGGGCCTGCGCGAGGAAAACGGCGCGGTGATACTCGATGTCGCAGATAACGGGCCGGGAATACCCGAATCCGAACGCGAAAAAGTATTTCGCCGCTTCTACCGGCTGGAGACGAGCCGCACGACGCCGGGCAGTGGACTGGGCCTCTCCATCGTCAAGGCCATAGCCGAATTACACGACGCCAAAATCGAAGCTGCGGATAATCAGCCCGGCGTGCGCATCACGGTGCGGTTTCCTGCTGCAGCGAAGCGTGGCGCAAAAAAAGATACTGCGCGCCGCGCCGCGGAGACCAGCCACACCTAGTCGCGTTGCGCTGGCCATCACGCCGGCGCCGGGTTTTGTCGTCAAGGCCCGACATTCCGATTGATCAGCCCACTGCATTAAGCCGTACCTGATTGAAGCGTGCTGCTTAATAAAGGCTGTTGCGTGCACTGAATGTGCGCGTATTTCAAATTTGTAAGTTGTGCGTAAGCGTACGTGCCATACGCAGCGCCATTGCACTGCTGATCTCGCGCGTTGATTACAGTTTTGTAAGAACCGGGGTTTAGGGAAATTTGGTCTTATCTTGCAGGCACCCAACGAATTGTTGGCTAAGCAATTCCCCCACTTTATTGACTGTCACAGGAGATACCAACATGTTTAACAAATCGATACTTGCCGTTGCACTCGCCAGCGTTTTTGCGATGACCACCACGATGACGTACGCAGACGACGAAGAGAAGAAAGAGACCGAGAAGCCGCAACTGATCTCGCAGAGCGAAGAGAAAGAAGCCGAGAAGCCGCAACTGGTTTCGGACAGCGAAGAGAAAGACGCCGAGAAGCCGCAACTGATCTCGCAGAGCGAAGAGAAAGAAGCCGAGAAGCCGCAGCTGATTTCGGACAGCGAAGAGAAAGATGCCGAGAAGCCGCAACTGGTTTCGGACAGCGAAGAGAAAGATGCCGAGAAGCCGCAACTGGTTTCGGACAGCGAAGAGAAAGATGCCGAGAAGCCGCAACTGGCTGCCTAACAGGCCTACGCAGAGCCAGCCTCTCAATGACTGTTCTGATGCGACGCTGAATACTGCGCAAGCTGTTCTGCCCCAGACAGGCGCCCCGTTTATCGGGGCGCCTGTTTTTTTACGTCCGGCGCGGGCTCGTGTTATGCGCGACAATACCCGGCATACAAACCGCCCGACCGCGGCGGGGCAGAGGAGGAGAATGTTATGGAATTGCTGAGTCTTATCGAGAGTGATGAGTTCCGTCTGTGGGGCGCACAGGTCATCGTGTTGTTTTTCCTGCTCGGCGGCGTGACCCTGCTGGCCGTGGGCATGGGCCTGATCGTCAACAGTGACAGGTCCTTGCAGCTGTTCAGCAAAATGAATCGCTGGGTGTCGCTGCGGCGCGTAACCAAACCACTGGAGATCATGCGTGATACCCGGCAGGCGGTGCAGGGTTACCGTTACTGGCTGGCGGCGATATTCGTTTTTGGCGGCCTGTTTGCGTTGTACGGCCTGCTGGCGCAGTTTGATGCTGCTGCGGTGATTTATGTGCTGGGCCTGGATGTCCTGACGGCCGACGCGGCCCTCTGGCTGGTCGACAGCGTGCGCTGGGTGCTGATCGTTGGCAATCTGCTCGGCATCGTGGTCGGTATCATGCTCGCGTTTTTCCCGGTGGCGCTGGTGGCGCTGGAAGCATGCGGCAGCCGCTGGACTTCGCACCGCCAGGCCGGACACGGCGCCGACACCATGCGTGTGACCACGCTCGACACCTGGGTGGCGGCCCAACCCCGCGCCGCGGGCGGGATCATTGCGGTGTTTGCGCTGGTGCTGATCGTGACTTTCGGTTTGATGCTGCCCAAAGTCTGGTAAGCCGGGTTGCTGTTACCGCCGCCGCTTATTTGTTGACGGCGTGCGGTGTGGCGCTGAACGACGGGCGGGTGGCCAGCCGGTCGGCGAGGCGCGCCAATGCCGGATGCGTTTTGCGCCAGGCATGCTCGGGCAGCGCAAAATCCAGATAACTCAGGGCATAACCGGCGGCGATGTCCGCCAGCGTATAACGCTTGCCGTAGCAGTAGTCGTTGGTGCCGAGGTCTTTTTCCATGACCGCAAGCCCGCGGTCGATCTTAAGCTGCTGTTTCTCGAACCAGGCCGGTGCGCGCCGCTGGTCTGCGGGTTCGCGGAGTTCGTGGTTGATGTGGACCGTGGCCTCGGTGATGCCGTCGCCCAGCGCTTCCCAACGCTTGACCTCGATGCGCGACTCAAAATCTTCAGGGATCAGCCGCGGTCCGCTGCCCAGTTGATCCAGGTATTCGACAATCACCGGTGAATCGTAGAGTGCGCGACCGTTATCCGGCACCAGCGTGGGCACTTTGCCCAGCGGGTTGTGCGCCGGCACCGGTGAATCCGGGGTGGAGCCGCGGGCGACGATGTATTCATACGCGATGTTTTTTTCCGCGAGCACGATGCGCACTTTGCGCGCATAGGGGCTGCCGGGTGAGCCATAGAGTTTCATTGATGCTCCTTTGTGATGCGAGGCATTCTAGCTGTGATGTGGCGCGGCGGACCACGGCCGTCGGGACCTGCGACTGCGCGTGCCCCGAAGCGTCCGGCAATCTTCCGTGCATCGATGGCGACGATTGTAGTGTGCCGTGGACATACGGCTCGATGCGGTTGGAACTGGGTCGGTATTGCATGAATTGCATTTCGCTATTCACAGGTAAATTTTACAAATTCATCGCCAGCAGAGCGATTGATGGAACTCCGTTAAACGCGACAAGTCGCATGGTACCTATCCGCAGAATAAAGAGGTGTCCTCATGCGTAATTTCACTGTTTTGCTGTTTGCCGGCACGCTGATGATCAGCACTGCTGCCGTTGCAACCCTGCCGCTACCGACGCCGGAAGAGCAGGCGGCGGCAGCTACACAAAAGGCGAAGGAAAAGAAACTGCTGGAACTCGAGCAGGAGCGCCTGACGCGTGTGCAGGAGCGTCTCGGCGCACAGTATGGTTCAGGCGGCAGCAAGCGCGGTGCAAAAACGGACAAGGACACGATGCCCGCGACCACCAGCGCGCCATCGGGCACTGTCGGTCCGACGCCCACGCGCCCGCAGAGCGGCGAAGCGCATTCCGCGCCGGCGAAGTAGTGACGCGGGTCAACCCGTGCGTCGGGCCGTGCCGCCGGCGCTGCGCTCCGAATGACGAAAAATATATTTTAAATCAACAAGTTACGTATTTAGGCGGCAGCGAACTAAACGGCAGGCCAGAGCCGCAGCCCGACCGCCGGAGAATACGGTGCATGGCTGAGGTGCGGCACGATGCGGCTCATCCAGGTGTCGGGATTGTCGCGGTCGGCTTCGTGTTTGCCGAAATGCTGTTCGCGCAATTCCAGCGACGTGAATTCGTGGAGGATGGCGTGCTTGAAGGCGCCGACCGTGGCGAGCATTTTACGCGCGCCCACGCAGCCCGGCAGTCTGGCCAGCAGCGGTAGGCGTTCCTGGGCATACCAGCCGCCGAGGTCGTCTTCAACGCCGGGTGACGGCGCGTTGTAGTTGCCGATCTGTACTACGGGCGCAGTGGTCAGGCCGGGACTGCGCTTGCCGGCATCGGGGCCATTGATGCGGGCTTCTTCAGCGAGGATGCACGTGGCGGATTGCTGGCGCATGGCCATGAATTTTTTGGTTTCGGCACTTTGCTGGCTTTTCAGCTGGCCGGGGCTGGGATTGAGGAAGGTTTGCGTGTTGTCGCCGCCGAACAGCGCGAGATAACCCTTGCCGCGTCCGCCGTGGCCCAGTTGGTAATGCGCGGCCCAGAGGTAACCGGGGCGTGACAGTTTCTCGGGTATGTGAACGCGATGAAACCAGTCGAGATATTCGGCTTTGTTTTCAGAGGCAATGTCGTACCAGATTGCCCAAATCCCGTGATCCATATGTGGCTGCGTCCCGTGTTATGTGGTCAGTTCGTGCAGATTGTTGCGTTAATTGTAATGCAGGGTCCGGATCAGGGTTTTTTCGTGCGTCGCGGCTGAAGTGTTGTCGATCCGCTACACATTGGCCGTGCGCGCACCCGCTGTCGATGCGCAGAAAATTTTTAACTTGTTGAATCGAAAGCGCTCTTGGGTTGCCGTCGGCTTGGCATGATTTGTGCAAAACGAGACCGGGGATCTGCTGTGGAGGTATTGCTGCCGCCGCTGCAGGTTCCGTTTTCTTTTCATCACGAGAGGGTAATCAATGTCTTATGCATCTTATGCAAAAAAACTGATGGGCAAATCACTGGCTGCGTTGTTTTTCATCGTTTCGGTATCGCTGACGCTGCTGGCGGGCATGGAATTCATAATGGCGGTCGGTTCCGTTCATGACAAGGAACTGATCAACAACATCATCAAGGCCATCAACACTGCGTTTATTGCACTCGCTACGTTCGAGCTGGGCGTGGGCATCGACAAGGAATACGGCGTGCCCGGCAACAGCGATCACATTTATCCGGCGATGCGGCGCATGGTGGCCCGTTTCGTCAGCGTGACCTGCATTGCGCTGGTGCTGGAGGCGCTGATACTCGTCATCAAGTACAGCCAGCTCGAGATGGCGGGCAATCTGCCGTATCCGGTGGCGGTGATGATTGGCGCCAGTGCGTTGCTGATCTCCCTCGGTGTGTTCATGCACTTCACACGCCTCGATGCGTCTGTGGCATCGGTAGCTGAAACCGCTGTCGCCGGTGAACCGGAGGACGACGACGGTTTCGCCGGCGACAGGCCGCTATTTCCCGCGCAGGCGCTTGCAAAAAATTAATAAAAACAAAGCGTTATATTTTGAGTTCTGGCGGATCGGGCGACACTGGTATTCTGCGCCTTCTGCTTCTACAACAAGGAGAACCCCACGTGGATATTCAAGCAGGTACTGCAGCGCCGGATTTTTCACTCGGTGCGCACAATTCAGACCAGAAGGTGACATTGTCCGGCTTCAAGGGACGCCCGGTCGTGGTTGCGTTCATGCCCTTTGCCTTTACCGGTGGATGAACGAATCAAGTTAACGGGTTCCGTGCGAACTACGAAGAATTCAAGAAGCTGAATGCAGAAATACTGCAACTGAGTGCTGATCCGGTGCCGAGCCTGAAAGGCTGGGCGGATGTGCTGGGCGGTGTGCCGTTTCCGCTGCTGTCGGATTACTGGCCGCATGGCGCGGTGGGCAAGGCCTACGGCATCTTCAACGAGGAGCGCGGCATGGACAAGCGCGCCGCCTACGTGATCGATGCCAAGGGTGTTGTGCGTTACGCCAAGGTCTATCCGCAAGGCACGATACCGACCAGTGAAGAATTGCTCGCCGAGCTGAAAAAGCTCTAACAGCAGGCTGTAATCGGTGTGGGTCGATGGCCGGTTCCGCAAGGTGCCTGCGATCGGCCCTTTTATTGAGGGCGGTCAGCCGTTCCAAAGTAAGCAGCACCAAAAAATACAATCCAGGAGGAATACATGAGCACTCGCATTACAGAATGCCGCACGTCCGGCGCAGCAGAAAACGGCATCATTTTTACCGGTTGCGGTGTGAGTAATGACGCCCATGCCCATCCGGCCGGCGGGCGCCGCCGGCAGGTGCTGGTCAGCGGCAAACGCGTCAAGACCATAGACGTGCATGCGCATTGCGTGGTCGCGGAGGCGCTGGCGCTGCTCGGCCTGACGGTCGAGGAGCAGCGCGGGCCCGGCATCGGCGAGGTCGGTTCGCGGCGCATTGCCGAAATGGATGCGCAAGGTATCGACATGGAAGCGCTGAGCATCAATCCGACCTGGTACAAGGCCGAACGCGACGTGGTGGCGGAAGTGATCCGCATCCAGAACGACAAGCTGGCCGAACACTGCGCGAATTATCCCGACCGGTTTGTGGCGTTTGCCTCGGTGGCGCTGCAGTTTCCGGAGCTCGCAGTCGAACAGCTGGTGCATGGCGTCAAAAAACTGGGCCTGCGCGGCGCGGCGGTGGGCGCCAGTGTGGCGGGCGCGGAATTCTCCGATCCCAAATTCCATCCGTTCTGGGCCAAGGCCGAAGAACTGGGCGTGCTGATCTTCATCCACCCGCAGAGCACGCCGCAACTGGTGCCGCGCTTCAAGGGCAACGGCTGGCTGTCGAACACCATCGGCAATCCGCTGGACACCACCATCGCGCTGTCGCACCTGATTTTCGAAGGCACGCTGGACCGGTTTCCGGGTCTGAAAATCTGCTCGGCGCATGGCGGCGGTTTCCTGCCCTCATATGCGCCGCGTTCGGACCAGACGCTGCGCGTAGCGCCGGAAATGGACACCGGGGTGAAGCTGAAAAAGAAGCCCACGGAGTATCTGCGTGGAATGTATTTCGACACTTTGGTGTTTACCGATGAAGCGCTGCGCCATCTGGCGGCGGAAGTCGGCTCCAGCCAGTTGGTGATCGGCACTGACCACCCGATACCGTGGCAAAGCGAGTCGGTAGACCATATTTTGAATGCACCGGGTTTTAGCGATGCCGAACGCCGGATGATGCTTGGCGAAACGGCGGCGAAATTGCTCGGTATCCCGCTGTAACTTTTGTTTAGGAGTTGAACGCGCGAACACCCCTGTTTTCGTCATTCCGGCGCAAGCCGGTATCCCCTTCCCCCGTCAGCGGGGGAAGGTAGGATGGGGGGAAGATCTTTTTAAAGGCACTGGACCCCGGCTTTCACCGGGGTGACGAGTTGGTTAATCAAATGTCAGTGGTCCGGAAACGTTTTTACAGGAGACGTGAATATGGAACGCAAAAAAGCAAGTGATTACCCACCAGAAGTAATGAAACTGTTCGACGGTTATGTGCATGGCGGCATCAGCCGGCGGGATTTTCTGGACCGTGCTGCGAAGTTTGCGGTCGGTGCCTTTACCGCTACTGCGATGCTGGAAAGCCTGCAGCCCAATTTTGCTTGGGCCGAGCAGGTGAAGAAGGAAGACGCGCGCATCAAGACCGGAAACGCCAAATATGATTCGCCCAACGGTTCGGGAAAAATGCGCGGTTATCTGGCGCAACCGGCCAAGGCTTCGGGCAAGCTGCCTGCAGTGCTGGTGATCCATGAAAATCGCGGCTTGAATCCCTATGTTGAAGATGTCGCGCGGCGGCTGGCGCTGGCGAACTTTGTCGCCTTTGCGCCGGATTCATTGTTTCCGCAGGGCGGATATCCCGGCGACGAGGACAAGGGGCGGGCGATGTTTGCGGCGCAGGACGCCAAAAAACGCGACGAGGATTTGTATCAGGCGGCGTTGTACCTGAAGGCGCGTAGTGAGACTACCGGCAAGCTGGGCATAGTGGGTTTCTGTTTTGGTGGCGAGGTGTCCAACGCCCTGGCCGTGCGCATGCCTGATCTCGGCGCTGCGGTGCCGTATTACGGCCGTCAGCCCAAGGCGGAAGACGTGGCGAAAATCAAGGCACCGCTGCAGATCCATTATGCCGGGCTCGACGAACGCATCAATGCCGGCTGGCCGGCCTATGAAGCGGCGCTGAAGGCGAACAATGTGCGCTACAGCATGCACATGTACGACGGCGTCAATCACGGTTTCCATAACGACACCACGCCGCGATACGATGAAGCGGCAGCCAAGCTGGCGTGGCAGCGCACGCTGGAGTTTTTTAACCAGCATTTGCGTGGCTGATTGCGCTGTTGGTGCTGAATGAAAAACCCGCTGCGGCGGGTTTTTTCATGTGAGCGTAACATGCAGTCTCCACGCACAATAAAAAACAGAGGAGACATGATGATGGCGGACTCACGAATCACGCTCAGGCTCAGGCTCAGCACGTTCAGGCGCCTCACGTTCACACGCATTACGTTCATGCTCAGCCAGTTCAAACGCAACACGCGCACGCTGTTGATGCTGCTGGCAGCCGTGGCGGCCGGCTGGCCGGCACTGGTTGCGGCACAGCAGGCTTATCCGACCAGGGCGGTACGCCTCATTTCACCCTTTGCCCCGGGTGGCGGCAACGATACGATCTGCCGCACCATTTCTGCGAAGCTCAGCGAACGCCTGGGACAGCAGGTCATTGTCGAGAACCGAGCCGGCGCCAACGGCATCATCGGCACGGAGGCCGCGGCGCGGGCTGCGCCCGATGGTTATACCTTTGTGTTGATACCCAGCGGCCATGCGGTCAACGCGAGCCTGCGCCGCAATCTGCCCTACGATTCGGTCAAGGACTTCACCACCATTGCCATGGTTGGTTCGAGTCCGTTGGTGCTGGCGGTGCATCCGTCGCTGCCGGTGAGGGATGTAAAGGCGCTGCTGGCATTTGCGAAATCGCGTCCCGGCCAGCTCAACTATGTGTCGGCGGGTGTGGGTTCCTCCGGTCATCTGGGTGGCGCGCTGTTTGAAGTGCTGAGCGGAGTCAAAATGGTGCACGTGCCGTATAAAGGCATGGCGCTGGCGCTGACCGATCTGGTCAGCGGCGAGGTCACCATGTCTTTTGCCACCAGCCTGTCGGTGGTGCCGCATATCAAGTCGGGGCGCCTGCGCGCGCTGGCGACGACGGGCACGCAACGCGCACCGGCGATGCCCGACCTGCCCACGGTTGCGGAGACCGTGCCCGGTTATGAAGCCAACCTGTGGTACGGTTTTGTCGGTCCGGCGCGCATGCCGCCAGACATTGTCGGCAAACTCAATGCGGAAATCGTTGCGGTGCTGAACCATGCCGCTGTGCGTGAACGGCTCGCCAGCCAGGGCGTGGACGTGCAGTCGAGCACACCGGAGGCATTCAGCAAGCTGCTGGTCAGCGATATGACGCGCTGGGCGAAAATCGTGCAGCGCGCTGGCATCAAGGCCAATTAGTATGGCGCCAGACCGGATCATGGGTCCCGCGGGATGCGGACCATGAGCCGGGTTTTGGCTTTACAGGCTGCGGGCCAGCGGCGCAGAATCAAAGTGCGCTCCGCTATTCAAAAGTTTTCAACGCCCGCGCCGACAGGAGAAATTAATGTCAGCAATCAATTCAGGATTACGCCGCTTTCAATTCAACACGGCGCTCTGCGCCTGCCTGCTGGGCATGGCTGTCAGCGCCGCCGCGCAGGACTATCCGACCCGGCCGATCAAGATCATCGTGCCTTCGGCAGCCGGCGGCGGCACGGACTCGACGACCCGCCTGGTAACGCCCAAGCTTGAACAGTTTCTCGGTCAGCGCGTTATCGTTGAAAACCGTGCGGGCGCCGCGTCGCTGATCGGCAGCGATATGGTCGCAAAATCTGCACCCGATGGTTACACGCTGCTCACCGGCATTAGCACGGTCACCATCCAGCCGGCCATGAACAAGGCCATGCCTTACAACGTGCTCAAGGATCTGACGCCGGTCAGCCAGTATGTCGTGCTGCCCAATGTGCTGGTGGGACATCCCTCGCTGCAGCCGAAAACGGTCCGGCAACTGATCGCTTTTGCCAAAGCCCGCCCCGGCAAACTGGAATACGCGTCGGCAGGCACCGGCAGCAATCTGCATCTGTGCATGGAAATGCTCCTGGAAATGACCGGGCTCAGGATGGTGCATATACCGTACAAGGGTTCGGGGCAGGCCATTGCCGACCTTGCAGCCGGATACGTGCCGCTGATGATTACCAACATGATCACTGGGACGCAGCAGGTCAGCGCCGGGCGGCTGCATGCTTATGGCGTGACTAGTGCCAAACGTTCGAAGTCCGCACCGGACTGGCCGACCATCGCGGAACAGGGCGTGCCGGGTTACGAGGCCGTGCAATGGTACGGATTGATGGCGCCGGCCGGCACACCGCCTGCCATCATTGCCAAACTGCACAAGGGCGTGGTGTTGGCGCTGGAAGATGCCACGGTCAAGGAGCGATTTGCCAACCTCGGCGCCGAACCGGTGGGCAACACACCGGAAGAATTTGCCGCGGTGCTGCGCACCGACATGGCGAAATGGGCCAAGGTGGTCAAGGCGGCGGGGCTCGCGCCGAAATAAGGCAGGCGCAGCTGCGGCGCTGCCGGTCGCGGCGTTTTCAGTAAGGCGTGGCCACTACCTGGCCGCTGGCTTCGACGAACCAGCGTTCGCTGACAAATGGTTTGCCGGCCAGTCGTGCGTGCATCCAGTCGGCCACCATCACTGCAGGCGCTGGACCGAGATTGGTGGCCGGCACGTTACCTACGGAATGGCGGCTGTCCTGGTATACCGCCAGCCGTTTCGGACATTGCAGTGTAGTCAGCAGTCGTTCGGCGTGGGCGAGGGGTGACAGTTCGTCGGCTTCACCCGCAACACAAAGATAGGGAACGCAGATTTTTTCGGCGAGCCCTTCCCAGGTCAGTGTTTTGCGGAATTCGTCAAATGCGGCTTCGTCGGTGTAACCGGACATGTACATGAAGCGCTGCTTGAAGGTGGGTGAGGCTTCCTCGAAGATCGTATGGCAGCCCGGTTCCAGGCAGGTGGCGGTGACGGCGCAGGCGCGGTAACGTGAATCGCTGGCGCAGGAAATGGTCGCGAACAGGGAACCGAAGCTCTGGCCGACTACGCCGATGCGTTGCGGATCGATCTCCGGGCGCGCCGCCATCCAGTCCATGATGGCGCGACCGGCCTCCATCCAGTTGGGCATGCTGACGTGGATGCCCAGCACGGCGCTTTCATACTGCCCCGGCCCCTCGACGCTGAGCACGGCGATGCCGCGTGACAGCCAGCGGTCGCCGTACATGGCGACGCTGGCTTCCTTGAATCCATCCATGCCCGGTATCGACACCACGGCCGGAATGCGGCCACCGCTGTAACCCGGCGGCAGGTGCAGCCAGCCGGGCAGCGCCTTGCCCTGGAACGGAATCCACGCCGCCTCGACCTTGCGGTCTGCATGTTTAGCAAAGCTGGAGTAACAGTCGCGCTTCGACTGGTTGAGCGTCCGGTTTTTTTCATTGTTTTCGTCGTAGGGCCACTGTGCGGCGGCGTACTGCACAGCTGCGATGAAATAATTCTGCCGGGCAGTCACCCATTCTGCTGCCGCTTCGGCGGCCCGTGCCTTGGCTTCGCGCCGTCGTGCTGCGGTTTCGAATGCGGGTGAGATGTCGGCATATTTTTTCACCCGTTCGCGGATACCGGCAAAGTCGGCGTTGGCTTCTGCACCACAGGGTGCGTTGTAGTTGATGCTGCGCGGTTGGTCCCAGTCGATGCCGACGGAGCGGATCACGTTGTCGATGAGCCAGCGCTGTTCGGTCCAGCGGCGCGTGACGGGTGCGCCGTGAGCCGGCGTGGATTTTTTTGCAGGTGTGTTCATGACAGTGATCGCCCGGTTGCAAGTCGAGTCCGTATTCTACTCACGTCGGAATGTGTGTGCTCCCGCGCTAGCCATTTTCATCTTTGTGCTGCTGCAGGCATGGTGTATCGTGCCGTGCTGCATATATCATTTCAATTCAATTTATACCCATTCAATTCCGGAAGCGCGGTTCTTCATGTCATCCAATCAGAAAAAACCCCTGCAGACCATCAACATGATCACCTTCGGCGGCGGTTATTCGCTGCCGGCGTGGGTGGCCCAGCGCCAGGGGTTTTTTGCCAAGCATGGCCTTGCGGTCAACATCACCTACACGCCGAATTCGGTGTACCTGATGACCGGGTTGATCGAGGGTAAATACGATCTGGCCGTCACTGCCATCGACAATCTGGTGGCTTATCAGGAAGGGCAGGGCGAGGCTGCGGTTAATGGCACGCCTGATCTGGTGGCGTTCATGGGCGTGGACGACAGTTTCCAGAGCCTGATGGCGGCACCGGACATCAAGTCGGTGGCTGACTTGCGTGGCCGCAAAATTGCAGTGGATGCGCTGACCACCGGTTATGCCTTCATCCTGCGTGAAATGATCGTCCGCGCCGGCATGACCGATGCGGATGTCACTTATGAACGCACCGGTGGTGGTCCCGCGCGCATGCGCGCCATGCTCAATGGGGATTACGCCGCCGGGCTGCTGGCAACGCCGCTCGACAAAATTGCCGCCGGCCGTGGTTTTACGCATCTGGGCACGGCACGTGAACTGCTCGGACGCTACCAGGGGCGCACTGGATTTGCACAACGCCAGTGGATCAGGAATAACGAGGCTGCAGTCATCGGCTTCATGCGCGCCTATCGCGACGCCATGGACTGGTTATACGATGCGCAGAACCGTGAAATTGCTGCCGCGCTGCTGGTGGCGAACGACGTGTCGATGACACCGGCGCTGGCGCGTGAGTCGCTGGAGATCCTGTTGCACGAGGACCATGGTTTTTTCCGTGATCTGGCGCTGGATCTCGAAGGCATACGCACCGTGTTGGCGCTGCGCACCCGCTTCGGTATGCCGCAGAAAACGCTGACAGATCCGCTGCCCTACGTGGATCTTGCGTTGCACGACAAGGCATTCGGCTGATACTGCTGCGCGACTTGCGGCAGTAGACGCGTACCTTATGGCGCCGCAGGCGCGTGTTTCACTGCAGGTGCTTCGGTGCCGGTACGGCTCATGATCCAGGCCGGAATAATCGCCAGCACGTAGACGATACCGACGAGCAGAAAACTGTCGCGAAAGCCCATGGTATAGGCCTGGGCGTGGATGACTTTGCCCAGGTAATTCAGTGCGGTTGCGCTTTGCAGTTCGTCGGGCACGCCGACGCGGGCGAGCAGGGCTTCCATGTGGCGCAGCAGTTCCAGCGTGGCGGAGTTGGCCGATGTCTGCATCGCGGTCAGCGTGTCGCTGTGGAAGAAGGTGCGACGGTCGAGTATGACGGAGAGCAGGTTGACGCCGAATGCCCCGCCGATCTGCCGCGCAAAGTTGATCATGCCCGAGCCCTGGCTGATCTGCTCCGGCTGCAGGGCACGCAGTGCAGTGACGTTCAGCGCCGGCTTGATGAACGCCATGCCGATGCGTGAAATGACGACGCACAGGGCAATGGTCCAGAACGGCATGTTGGCATCCACGCCGGCGAGCCAGAACGCGGATATAGCAAAAAAGATCAGGCCGGCCATGACCAGTATCGTCGGCGACATGCGGTCGCTCATGTAGCCGCCGAAGGGCATCAGTACGCCCATCACCAGTCCGGCAGGCATCAGCAGCAGCCCGGCGGCGAGCGGCGTGGCGTGCTGTACCGTCTGCACGAACAGCGGCACCAGGTAAGTCGAACCGAAAATGCCTGCGCCGTAGATGATCGCCACCGCTGCGGCGGCGGCGAAGCGGGGGTTGGCAAACACCCGCAGGTCGACCAGCGGTTCGTCCGTGTGCAATGACCACGCCATGAAGGCGCCGCCGCAGGCCAGCGCTGCTGCGAACAGGCCGAGCACATAATCCGACTCCCAGCCTTCACGCTGCCCGTTGGACAGCGCCGTTAATGACGTGGCAATGGCGACTGACAGCAGCAGGAACCCGGGAAAGTCAAAGCGCATGCGTTTGGTGTCGCCCTCGCGTCCCGGCAGGAAGGCGCTGCCCATCAGGATCGCCAGTGCGCTGACGCCGATCGGGGCGAAGAAGATAAAACGCCAGTTGAAGAGATCGATCAGGATGCCGCCCAGCGTGGGGCCGATCGCCGGGCCGAGGATGACGCTCATGCCGAAAAATCCCATCGCCGCGCCACGGCGATTCGGCGGGAATACATTGAACATGGTGTACATCGCCAGCGGCTGCAGCAGGCCGGCTACTGCACCCTGCAGGATGCGGGCGAAGATGAGCACATCGACGTTGGGGGCGGCGCCGGCGAGCAGCAGCGCAACGATAAACAGCACCAGTGCGCCGATGAACGTGTTGCGCTGGCCGAAGTTGTGCATCACCCAGGCATTGAGCAACATGCCCACAGTCATCGCGGCGAGCGTGCCGGTGGACAGCCATTGCGCGCGGTCCTGGCCGATGCCGAAGGCGCCCATGATGTCGGGAATGGCGACATTGACGCTGGTGGTGGTGAGCACGGCCGAGATCGTGCCCAGCATCACCGTGCCCGTCGCGATCCAGCGGTAGGCCGGACCGTGACGCTCAAACAGCTCTTCAGTGGTTGCGGCTTGCCGCAATATTGACCTCGACCATCATGCCGGGACGCAGCACCGGATCTTTCTCTGTGAGCTGTATGCGCACCGGCAGTCGCTGGGTGATCTTGGTGAAGTTGCCGCTGGGATTGGGATCGGGCAACAGCGCGAACTTGCTGGTTGCGGCGCGTCCGATGCGGAATACCTTGCCCTCGAATACCCGGTCGGGATAGGCATCCACGGAAATCTCGGCTTTCATGCCTGGTTTCAGGCGTGCGATGTCGGTCTCTTTGACGTTGGCATCGACCCAGATGTCATTCGGATCATGGAACATCAGGATGCGCTGGCCGATGGAAACATGTTCACCCTTGTTGACGAAGGTCATCACGACCCGGCCGTCGCCGGGGCTGACGATGGCGCGATCGGCGATGTTGATGTCGAGCCTGACGATTTCAGCGCGAATTTCGTCGGCCTGGTGGGCGAGTACCGCGAGCTGGCGTTCCATCACCTGCAGTTCGCGCCGGCTGCCGCTGGCGGAGGCCAGTGTGCCGCGCACGGCAGCGATGTCGGCCAGCGCCTTGCGGTAGTTTTCCTGCGCCTGCTGGTAAGTGGTGCGTGCACGTTCCATGGCCTGGGGTGACAGCCATTTGGCTGCCGCGAGTTCGCGGGCGCGTTCGTAGTCTTCGCGTGCCTGCTTCGATTGCAGTTCGAGAGCGGCAGCTTCTGCCTGGCTGGACTTGAGGCGGCTGGTTTCGCTCTGGAATTTGCCCTGGGTTTCCTGGTCGACCTGGCCGCTGCGGGTGCGCACCACGGCCATCTGGCTCTCGGCGGCTTCCAGCCGGGCGACCAGAACTTCACGTTGCTGCCGTGAATCGCGGTCGTCCACCTTGAACAGCAGATCATCTTTCTTGACGACATCACCCTGGATGACCGGCAACTCGGTGATCCAGCCCGACACGCGGCTGGAGAGCGTGATGATTTCGCCGCCGATGCGCGCATCGTCTAAGTAGACGTGGGTCCAGCGGAACCAGACCCAATGGATAAGCCATGCCATCAGCAGCAGGCCGGCCAGCAGCAGCAGCCAGGGTTTGTAGCGCATGCCCGCAGATGCCCGGCGAGGGCCTGCGTTGTCGGCTACGCGATCCTGCGCGATGTCGGGTTTGTGATCTGCCATGGAATCCTGAATTTGCCTGAATCATGCCGCGGTTTGGGAAAAAAAGCGCGGTGAGAATGCCGGTTGCATATCCGGAAGTCCGCTTTGTGGTTTAAGTATTACGCCTAAGTTTTTGCGAGTGCAAGCCGGGCGGGACAAAAGGTCCGCTATGTGGTGAGCGCCTGGAACACACAGCGGGCCTGCCGGTGGAGAGGGGGCGCGCTGCAGATATGCCAGGGCATTCCCCGGGACTTAGTTCCGGTGCACCACCGGCGCCAGCATGTTCTGGTCGATCATCACATCGACGATGGCCGGTTTGCCGCTGTCGAATGCGCGCTGGATGGCGCCTTCAAGATCCTGCGGCCGGGTGACATGTTCGCCGTGGGCGCCGAATACTTTGGCGAGTGCGCCGAAATCCGGATTCTTGTAATCGACGGCGAAATAACGGCCACCGAAATGTTCGTTCTGGAAGGCGCGTTCATTGCCGAGGCCTTCGTCGTTGAACACGACGTAAACGACCGGGATGTTTTCGCGCACCGCGGTTTCGAGTTCGCCGATGTTGCACATCGCACCCATGTCACCCGAGGCGCACAGCACCGGACGGTCAGGGTGCGCGAGCTTGGCGCCCATCGCGATCGGCAGCGAACCGCCAACGGAGGCCCAGTCGTCGATGCACATGAAGGTATTGGGTTCGTAGGTCTTGAAATAACTGCGCACATGTTTGCCGCCGTTGCCGGCATCGACGACGAGGATGCCATTCTTCGGCAGCACTTTGCGAATCATGTGCGCGACGAATTGCGGCTGTATGGGTTCGGCTTCCGGTTTGAGGATGCCTTCGATTTCGGCATCGAATTCGGCGCGCGCCTTGGCGACATCCACCCAGGGCTTGCGTGGCTTGGTTTTGGCGGCACGCGCGGCGAGGCCATCGATGAAACTGACCGTTGAGCCGGCTACACCCAGCGTCACCGGAAACACGATGCCGATCTGGCCCGGTGCCGCAGTGTGGTGAATGATTTTTGCGCTATCGCTGAAGATGCCGTACTTGTACAAGGTTGAGAACACGTCGAAATGCGCACCGACGGCAATGATCACGTCGGCCTGGGGCGCGGCACGGTTGGCGCTGCTGAATCCGTTGCGGCCCAGCGGTCCCAGGGCCAGCGGATGCGAAGAAGGGAAAGCGTCGGGTGAATACTGCAGAGCGGCTGCCGGGATGCCGGTGGCCTCGGCGAGTTTCTGCATTGCGGCAACGACTTTTTCCTTCATCACGCCGCGGCCGATCACGAACAGCGGGCGCTCGGCCTTGCTGATCAAAGCCCACGCGGCGTCGATCTGCGCCGGGTCGCACACGGCAGGCACGGTATTGCGGTAAGCGGCGGGCGCGGTGGTTTCCGGCGCGATCTGCTGCAGCAACACTTCGCTGGCGGCTTCGATGTGCGTCGGCCCCTGCGGTTCGGTCAGTGCGACACGAAACGCTTTGCGCACCGCTTCCTGCACCTTGTCGACATAAGGAATGCTGTAGGCCCATTTGGTGATCGGGCGCATGAACGGGATCTGGTCCATGTCCTGTGTTGCGTCGCGCTCGCGCATGATGCTTTCCTGCACGCCGGTGATGCTGATCACCGGCACATTGCCTTTGTGCGCAGCGGCGATGGCGGTAGCCATGTTGGTGACACCCGGGCCTTCGGTGACGGTGACCACGGACGGCTTGTTGGCGGCGCGCGCAAAACCGTAGGACATGAAGGCCGCGCCTTGCTCGTGGCGGGTCAGGATGAAACGAATCTCGGGCGTTACCCGCAATTCGTCGAGGATGGCGAGGTTCTGGGTGCCGGGGATGCCGAAGACATGATCAATGCCTTCGCGCACCAGGCCGTCGACGAGTGCCCGCGCGCCGGTGATGGTTTTGACGGGTTTGCGTTCGGTGGTGTCCATGTGGTGTTTCCCCTGTGCGGTGCACGTAGAATGAAGGTTGATGGTAAACCAAAAGCAGCCTTGTCCGGGAATGCGCAGGCCTGCTCCCCGGTAGTTCCATAAGATGTAATGGCGAAAACACGTGATGGTCTGTGCGTTGATTTTTGTAGCTGCGGGTGCTCCAATGCCACGAAAGGCATATCGCCGATTGTCCTGACAGAAGGGAACACCATGGGGATCACCATGTTCAAATCCGGAGTTTTGCAGAACCGCCATGCATGCGCGCTGCTCGGTGCAATGATTGCAATTAGCATGATGGTCGTTTCGCCTGTGCAGGCGCAGAAATTTCCCGAGCGCCCGGTGCGCATGGTGGTGCCGTATCCGCCGGGCGGCGCCAACGACATCATTGCGCGCCTGCTGTCGCCGTCACTGACGCGGCAGCTGGGCCAAAACGTGATTGTCGATAATCGCGGTGGCGGGAATACGCTGATCGGCTCCGAGATCGTCGCCACTTCGGCGCCCAACGGATACACGCTGCTGGTGGTGGCCGCAGGTCATGCCGTAAATCCGGCGCTGTACAAGAAACTGCCCTACGACTCCGCGCGTGATTTTGTGCCGGTCGTATTGTTTGGTGACGGCGCTTATGTGCTGGTTGCGCATCCGAGTGCCGGGGTGTCGTCGAGCCGCGAGCTGATCGCGCTGGCGAAGGCAAAACCGGGACAGGTGACGTACGCATCGTCGAGCACCGGCAACCTGACGCATCTTGCCGCGGAACTGTTCAACTCGCTGGCCGGCATCAAAATGCTGCACGTGCCGTACAAGGGTGGCAATCCGGCGATGGCGGATTTGCTGGCGGGCCGCGTCAATGTGTTTTTCTCGACCGTGGCGGTGGCGCGGCCGCATCTGCAGTCCGGGAAAATAAAAAGCCTGGGCGTTACGACGGCGAAGCGCACCCCGGCGCTGCCGGATGTGCCGACCATCGCTGAATCAGGTCTGCCCGGTTACGCCGTCAGCGGCTGGTATGGACTGGTGGCGCCCAAAGGCACGCCGAAGGCTGCGATCGAACGCCTGCATGCGGTGGTTCAGGAGGCATTGCGTCAGCCCGACATCAAGGAACGGCTGCTGAGCCTCGGTGTTGAAGCTGCCGCAGCATCATCAGCCGAGTTCGGCAAACTGATCGACAGCGATATCGCAAAATGGAACAAGGTGGCGAAACCGCTGAATATCAGAATGGACTGATGTCACTGGTTCAATCGAAAAACAAAAAGCCCCGCCGCAGCGGGGCTTTTTGTCTGGAGCACAACAGCTGTTACGCGGCTTTTTGCAGCGCCTGCAGTTGTTTGGCGATAAAGGCTTTGACGACTTCATGTGAACGATCGGCATCCGGTCCCGGCGTTGCCGTCCATTCGTGTTCGCAGCCGGGAAAAATTTCGAGCTGGCAGTCGCCACCGGCGGCACGGTAGGCGGCCGCGAATTTTTCCTGGATCACCGGTATCACGTTGTCGTCTTCCCCGCCCTGCATGATCAGCAGGGGCGGCAGGGAAACTTTTTCCTTGCGTTCGAGGATTTCGTGCGGGTTGCCGTCGTGGATGGTTTCCGCCGGATTAAAGAAGGTGTCGGATTTTTTCATCATTGCGGCGTTTTTCATTTTTTCGGCCTGTCCGCGGCGCGTCACCGGATTGCTGATCGGCGAGCGGGTGGCGACATAGGCGACGGTGGCGTCGAGTTGCGGCGCTTCGGCCAGCGGGATTTCGGCGTAGCGCGCATCGCGCTGGCGCATGCCCAGCAGTTGCGCGATATGGCCACCGCTGGAGCTGCCGAGCAGTCCGAAGTTCGCCGGATCGCCGTTTAATTCGCGGGCCTTGTGTTTGAGCCAGCGGATCGCATGGTGGGCATCCTGGACTGCGGCGGGATACGGTGCTTCTTCGGAGAGTCGCAGGTCGGGAGAAACCACCAGCATGCCGGACTCGGCGATGGCACGGGCCATGGGTTCATTGGCGTAACGATCCTTGCGTGACCACGCGCCGCCGTGCAGGTCGAGCAGTACCGGGAACGGGCCCTTACCCTGCGGCTGGTAGATGCGCGCAATCAGCGTACGCTTGGCTGTCTTGCGAAGTTCCACCTCCCAGACTTTGACGGCAAACAGGTTGGCGGGGTTGTAGGCGAGTGTCATGACAATATCTCCGATCTGGATGGGTCGCGTAAATGCAATATGATAAGCCCGCTCGCGCTTTCCGCGTCATGCACAAGCGCTTTCAAAGTCCACATTAAATACGGAGAACCCTCATGCTTTGGGCCATATCCTGCATCGACAAACCGAATACCGCTGCGGCACGTGAATCAGTATTGCAGCCGCATCGCGATTATCTCGGCAGCCAGAAGCACATCCTCGTGCTGGCCGGAGCGACGCAGAACGATGAGGGCACAGCGGCCATTGGCAGTCTGTTTGTCGTCAACGTCAACAGCCGTGCCGAGGCGAAACAATTTTCCGACGGTGATCCGTTCACGCAGAAGGGCGTGTTTGCCAGCATCACCATCACCCGCATGCGCCGGGGGCAATGGAATCCGGGCGCAGCGGAAGGCGCCTGAGCGTCGTGTCCGTTGTTGCAACCGGTAGGGCAGCCATGAGCAGCGTGGGGTTCTATGCCGCGCTGCCGGTCATCACCGATTTCGAGGCGATTACCCGCGCCGGGAGCTACACAGCGCTGCCCGGCGACTGGCATATCGCGCTGTGCGATGTGCGCGATTCAACGGCGGCAGTGGCCGATGGCAAGTATCGCAACGCCAATTCGATAGGTGCTGCGGCAATTACCGCGGTCATCAACGCTGCCGATGGTATCGACATCCCGTTCAGCTTTGAAGGCGACGGCTGCGTGTTGTGCGTACCGCCCCAAATGCTGGAGGACACGCGCGCGGCGCTGGTCAAGACCCAGCAGGTCGCGCGCGATGTGTTCGAACTCGATCTGCGCATCGCCACGATGCCGGTCACCGCGATTCCCGGGGATTTATCGGTGCGGGTCGCGCGTTACCGCGTGTCCGAGGATTATGTGCAGGCCATGTTTTCCGGCGGCGGCATTGCTTATGCCGATGCGTTCATCAAGGATCCGGCAACCGAGGCGCAGTTTGCGATTGCCCCGGGCAGCATCGAACCGCGGGGCAGCCACGAAGGTTTCGAATGCCGCTGGCAGGACATACCCAGCCGCCACGGCGAGACCGTTAGCCTGATGGTGCTGGCCCTGGACCATGATGCCGTGCAGTCGGCGGAGATTTATCGTGCAGTGATCGTCAAGGTGCGCGAAATTTACGGTGACGAGGAGTCTGCCATCCGGTGTCAGTATCGCAACTGGACATGACGCTGGACAGCCGGTTGCTGGCTGACGAGGTGGGCATACATACGGCAGGCGCCGCGCGCTGGGCGCGCTGGCTGCGACTGATGAAGACCCGATTGACGGTGCTGCTGGGCAAGCTGCTGATGCGCCTGGGCATACACACTCAGGAAACAGACTGGAGCCGTTACAAGGCGACACTGGTGGGCAACTCCGATGTGCGCAAGTTCGCCGACGTTTATCGGCAGATCCTTGCCGGCAACCCGGAGCAGCGCCTGGCACTCGACGCTTGGCTGCAGGAGCAGTTCAGGCGCGGCCGTTTGCTCTACGGATTGCATGTGACCGATCGCGCGCACATGACCTGCCTGGTTTTCGATTATGCCGGACGCCACCTGCATTTCATTGACGGCGCTGACGGCGGCTTGTTTCTCGCGGCAAAGGCATTCAAGGCGCGCGCCACGCAATACATCAACCGTTCGGGCGCCCAGGCGCCCGAACAGCAGATGAATTACAGGGATACAGTATAACCAATTGATTTAATTTATATTTTAAGAAATTCTATTAACGTAGTTTGCCCAGTTCTTCGAGCAGTTCCTCGTTCGGTAATAGGCCCCGCGGATCGCCGACTTTTGCGTAGCGGATGACGCCCGCCTTGTCGATGATGAACCACGAGCGTTTCGCGCGCAGATAACCGGCGATGCGTTTGGCGTCGTTGGCGGCGGCGGGATCATCGCTGAGCACGCCGTAAGCGCGTGTCATCACGCGGCGGGTGTCGCTCAGCAGCGGGAACTTCAGACCGAGTTTTTCTGCGAACACTGTATTGGCAGCATTGAAGTCAACACTGACGCCCAGCACCTGGGCGTTGGCGGCCTCGAACTTGGGGAGATCAAGCTGGAAGGCCACGATTTCGGTCGTTCACGTGTCGGTGAAAGCGCCAATGTAGAAAAACAGCACGACATTCGATTTGCCGAGGTAATCGGCCAGAGCCACCGTTTTGCCGGTGGAAGACGTCACCGAAAAGGCCGGCGCCTGATCGCCGACTTTCAGCGTTTGCGCCTGCGCGGCATGGGCAAACAGCATGGTGCTGCCCAGTAAACCAATGGCAATCCAGCGATGCAGCATGTGACATGCGGAACATGAGACACCTCCTGTGGTGGTGAACTATTTTGCAGCGAGTGCGCGTACGTATTTGCGCAGCACCTGGCCGTCGAAGTCGACATGGCCGAGGCCGCGCGCGTTGATCATGCCTTTGTTGTCGACGATGACCGTATAAGGCACACCGCGCACGCCGAAACCGCGCGCCACCTGCATGTCCTGGTCTATGAGTGCCGGCAGGGTGTAACCGCCTTTGGCGAAAACCGGTTTGACGGCAGCTTCACCGGTGCCGTCTATGGAAATGGTGATGACCTGGATGCCGCCTTTTTTTAATTCGTCATGTGCCCTCTGCACGGAGGGCATTTCCCGCAGGCAGGTACTTCACCACGAAGCCCAGAAGCGGATGATGGTGACCTTGTTGCGCAGATCGGCATCGCTGCCGCTGGTGCCGTTGAGACCGGGCAGCGTGAATGCCGGCATCGGCACGGTTGGTGAGATCGGCGCCAACGGATCGGCGGCAGCGTTTGGAACCAGGCCGGCATGGCAAACCATCAGGATGGCGGCGGACAGGAACTTACGCAGGCTGTTGCGACGCATGGACTCTCCGGTATGCAGGCATCAGTGCGGATGCTGCAGGGCTGGAGAATTTTAGCGCGATTGGCGGAACCAGGGGCACCGGCTGCGCTCCCGGTACAGAAAAAACCCCGGCAGTCGCACAGATGTGACTGCCGGGGGAATGTTAAAAAATGCGGTCAAGTAGCTATGGTCAAATAATTCCAGTCAGAAAACCGCGGTTACCTGATTATTGCAACTGCAACAATTTACTGTGGTTCGATTCCTGCGGCCTTGGCGATTTCAGCGTAGCGTTTCACGTCAGCGCGGAACTTCTTGTCCCAGACTGCGGGTGGGTCGCCGTCGGGCTCATAGCCATTGTCGACAAAATGCGCGCGCACTTTCGGATCCTGCAGCGCTTTGTGGATGGCTTCCTGCACTTTTTTTACAGCAGCAGCAGGCATGCCTGCCGGACCGAACACACCATGCCAGCCGGCATCGGCTACGTAACCCTTCACCGTCTCGCCAATAGTCGGTATGTCAGGCATGGAGCTCATGCGTTTTGCACCGGTGAAGGCGATTCCACGCACCCGACCCGCTTTGATATGCGGTACGCCAACCGATCCAGCCGGAAAGTGCACCTGCACTTCGCCGCCGATGACCGCTGCCATCGCCGGGCCCCCGCCCTTGTAAGGCACGTGCAGCATAGGAATGTTGGCCATGTTGGTGAATAGGGAGCCGGCCAGATGCTGCCCATTACCGACACCCGCAGTGCTGTAGCTTATTTTCTGCTTCTTGGCGAGTGCGATCAGATCGCCGACGGAATTCACGGGTATCTTGGGATTGACCACTACCAGATAACCCAGCCCGGTGGCGACGTTGGTCACGGGCGTGAAATCCTTGATAACGTCGAACGGCATCGACTTGCGAATGGCTGGATTTACTGCAAAGGAAAACGATACATTTAGCAGTGTATAGCCATCGGGCGTCGCGTTCTTGACGGCGTCGGCACCGATCAGGCCATTGGCTCCGCCGCGGTTGTCGATGACGAAGTTAGTGCCGATTTCGGATTCAACCTGCCGGTAAAGCACACGGCCGAATACATCGACGTTGCCGCCGGCGGGGAACGGTATGATCAGCCGAATCGGGCGGCTGGGATATTGCTGAGCTACGGCGTTACCCGCAAAGGCAACTACGAGCAGGCCTAGTACATATGAAATACTGCGTTGCATAGTTTCTCCTCCAATGTTTTTGACATGGATGCCGGGTGCGCGGATTGTTGTTTGCGCATCGCCAACCCGTCTATTCTAGTGGCAACAGCCGAGCAGATGCCAAAAAATCAGATGATAGGTGCGTATTGCTGCGGGGATGGGATAATTCGCGCGCTAAAAAAATGCATTTACAGTAATCAAGGGAGTGCAGAGTGAGTCAATCGATCGTGCTGGTTACTGCAGCAACGGTATCCGATCTTGCGCAGGATCTGCTGCGCGCGGGCGGTGTCGAGCTTGCGTTCATGCCGGATGCCATCGATGAAAATGTGCTGATTGCGGCGCTGTCGCAGCCGAACGTACAGGCCGTGTTGCTGCGGGGTTCACCGCCCTTGACGGATCGGGTGTTTGCTGCGGCACGCGGACTGAAGATCATCGCCAAACACGGCGCCGGCGTTGATTCGGTGGACATGGCGAGCGCGACCCGACGCGGCATTGCCGTCATGGTGGCCGGCGGCGCCAATGCGGATGCCGTTGCCGAGCATGCGCTGGCGATGATGCTGAGTCTGGCGCGTGAACTGCCGCGGTTTGACCGCGAAACCCGCCAGGGCGCGTGGCGCGATCTCAGTCATTTCACGCGCGACTTCCGGGTGCGTACTGTCGGCATCGTCGGTTATGGGCAAATCGGCGAACGCACGGCGAAACTGGCGCAGGCCTGCGGCGCGCAGGTGGTGATCCACACCCGCTCGAACATCACGCTGCCGCCGGGCATGACACTGGAAACGGATCTGAATCGCCTGCTGGCGCAGGTGGACATTCTCAGCCTGCACTGTCCGCTGACCGAAAAAACCCGCGGCCTGATCGGCGCGGCGCAACTCGCGCGGATGAAACCCGGCGCGTTGCTGATCAATACTGCACGCGGTCCGATCATCGACGAACCGGCGCTGGTGTCTGCGTTGCAGAGCGGCAAGCTGGCGGGCGCAGGACTGGATACGTTTGCTGTCGAACCGGTGGCTGCCACGAATCCCTTGTTTGCGCTGCCCAATGTACTGGTGACACCGCATGTTGCCGCGGCAACCACCGACGCGATGCTGCGCATGGGTACCATCGCCGCCAACAACATACTCAGCTATCTGCGCGGCGAAGTGTACGACCGGCGCAATTTTCTGAATCCGGAAGTAATCAAAAGCGCATAAGAAGCTACGACGAACGCATGGTGGCCGCCGGGTGGAACCAGGGCTGGCGCCTGTGTTCAACTACGGGGATCAGTAATCGTCCGCAAACTGCGGCGCGCAACCATCGGGGAAAAATATGGCTAAGGACAAGACGAATATGGACAAGGTAAGCATGGACAAGGTGAGCATGGACAAGGTGAGCATGGACAAGGTGAGCATGGACAAGATGAGCATGGACAAGATACTGGTCAACCGCGAAGGCCCCATCGGCTTCCTGATTTTCAACAATCCGGAACGTCGCAATGCCGTGTCGCTGGACATGTGGCAACGGGCCGGCGAAGTGGTGGCGGAGTTCGCCGCTGACGACAAGGTGCGGGTCATCGTGCTGACCGGTGCGGGTGACAAGTCCTTCGTGTCGGGCGCGGACATTTCCAAATTCGAGGACGAGCGCGCCAATGCCGACGCGCAGGAGAAGTATGCAAAAATCTCCTCCGGCATGCGCGCGATGCTGCGCGAGGTGGGCAAGCCGACCATCGCGATGATCCGCGGTTATTGCATAGGCGGTGGCATGTCGCTGGCGTTGAGCTGTGACATGCGTATTTGCTCTGACGATGCGCAGTTCGGGATTCCAGCAGCCCGGCTGGGCATAGGTTATGGCATCGAAGGCCTGGGCCGGCTGACCGATCTGGTAGGCCCGTCGGCAGCCAAGGAATTCATCTACACGGCGCGCCGTTACCAGGCTGACGAAGCGCTGCGCCTGGGCATCGTCAACCAGGTGGTGCCGGTGCAGTCGCTGGATGCTGCCGTGCGTGAAATCGCGAACAACATCGCAGTCAACGCACCGCTGTCGATACTCACCGCCAAACGCGTCGTCGATGAACTGATGAAGGACCCTGCGGTGCGCAATGTTGCACTGTGCGAGCAACTGGTGAAGGATTGCGGTGCCAGCGAAGATTTCATCGAAGGGCGCCGTGCATTCATGGAAAAACGAAAGCCGGTGTTCAAGGGCCGTTGAAGCAGCGATTTGCAGCGGGAACGTTAAATCGGGAGCCCTGCATCAGTTGCCGCGAGAACACCGGTGGGGAGGGGTAATGCACTGTCGCTGATTACCGACAGTGCCGCATTACATCATGTTTCGAACATTACAGGCGCATACTCGGGATTGCGCCGTTTGGCTGTCCAGGGTGTGTGGTAAATCATGGCGGGAACCGCTGCGGAGCATTCGGATCCAATACGTGCATGGGGTGCGTCGCCCCTGCTGCCGGATGCAGCCGACGCGCTCATCGATCAACAACAAGAGGACACCGTTATGCAAAGCAAACTCGTGTGGTTCAGTCGTGCTGCAGCGTTGATGATTGCGGGGGCGCTGGTGGCAACCCCGGTGTTTGCCGACAAGCCCGCAGGCGCCGGCGGCAAGAAACACGAAGACCGCGATGAGCGTGGTGGCGGCAAGCATCGCGAGCGTGATGAAGATCGTGATGGAAAACACAGTGACCGCGGTGAACGGCATTTCATTGAGCGTCAGCGCGTGGTGGTGCGCGAGTACTATGTCACTGAACATCGCGTCGGCCACTGCCCGCCGGGTCTGGCCAAGAAACACAACGGCTGCATGCCGCCGGGGAAGGCCAAGAAATGGAAAAAAGGCCGGCCGCTGCCGCGCGAGGTCATCTATTACGACCTGCCGCCGAGACTGGTGGTGGAACTTGGTGTGCCGCCCTCCGGGCACAAGTTTGTGCGCGTCGCATCCGACATCCTGTTGATTGCAGTAGGGACCGGGATGGTGGTGGACGCCATTGACGATCTGGGCCGGATGTAAATCCGGGCCGATTGAGTGAGGAACGCGGGCTGCAGTGCAGCCCGCGTTTTTTTGCGTTGCGGTTCCGCGGTTTCAAAGCGTGGTAAAACACCGGTCAACGCGGGATTGCCGCAGTACATTACCGGAGCAGCCATGGATCTCGGTCTCAAAAACAAGCTGGCGCTGGTTACGGGTTCGACCCAGGGCATCGGCCGCGCCATTGCGCAGGCGTTGATTGACGAGGGTGCTCGGGTCATCGTCAACGGGCGTAACGCGACTGCGGTTGATGCCACGGTAAAGGCGCTGTCTGCAAGCGGCGAGGCGCATGGTGTGGCTGCGGATCTGGCCACGGCGGCGGGCGCGCAGCAGGTACTCGATGCGACCGCACGTATCGGACCGGTGGATATCCTGGTCAACAATGTCGGTTATTTCGAAGTGAAGCCTTTTGCGGAAATTTCCGATCAGGACTGGCTGGACATGTTCGAACTGAACGTGATGAGCGGTGTGCGTCTGACGCGCGGATTGTTCGGCGGCATGCTGTCGCGCAATTGGGGGCGCGTGGTGTTCATTGCCAGCGAGCAGAGCGTCAAACCCAATCCCGACATGTTGCATTACGCGATGACCAAGACCGCGCAGGTGTCGCTGGCGCGCGGCCTGGCGGAATCCACGCGCGGTACTGCGGTGACGGTCAACAGCGTGTTGGTGGCGCCGACCTGGTCGGAAGGCGTGGAAACATTTCTCGGCAAGATTGCGCCCGGGGAGGGCAAAAGCGTGGACGAGATGCGCACCGCATATTTCGACGGGCCCGGGCAGGCGTCGCTGCTGCAGCGCTGGGCGACACCCGAAGAAGTGGCGGCGCAGGTGGTGTTCCTGTGTTCGGCCAGTGCTTCAGCGGTGAATGGCGCGGCACAACGCGTAGACGGCGGCATCGTGCGTTCGTTATTCTGATGAAAACAATGCCGAAAAACATAACCCGTTGATTATATTGATATGTTTATATCATGACCCTGCGTGCCCTGAAGCAAGTCATCCGCGCCGCGGCAACGTCTGACGGCGCCGGAGTCAAACTCCACCGCAGCATCGGCCAGTCGCAGACCGTGCGCCTGGATCCGTTTCTGCTGCTCGACGAATTCGGCACTGACAATCCCGACGATTACATCGCCGGATTCCCGGACCATCCGCATCGCGGCTTCGAGACCGTGACTTATATGCTCGACGGTCACATGCTGCATCAGGACCACATGGGCAATCGTGGCGACCTCAAAGGCGGCGATGTGCAGTGGATGACCGCGGGCCGCGGCATCATCCATTCCGAAATGCCGCAGCAGTCAAAGGGGCGCATGCGCGGCTTCCAGTTGTGGATCAATCTGCCGGCCAGTGAAAAAATGAAACCCGCGGGTTATCGCGACATCCCGGCGGCGGAGATTCCGGTGGTGGCGCTGGCGGGTGGTGGCAGCGCAAAAGTGATCGCCGGCACTCTGGTCATCGACGGCAAGGTGACGCCGGGCCCGGTGCAGGGGCTCAGTACGGAGCCCCTGTACTTTGATGTCGGGCTGCAAGCGGGTGAGTCATTTGTGCATGCGCTTCCTGTCGGGCATAACGCATTTCTCTACACCTATGAAGGTGAAGTCAACGTGGGTGAGCCGCCGCGGATTTTATCGCCGCGCAGTGCCGGCATACTGGCCGAGGGTGACCGGATCAAGGTGATTGCCGGGGACAGCGGCGCGCGATTCATCCTGCTGGCGGGCAAGCCGCTGGGCGAGCCGGTGGTGCAATACGGTCCGTTCGTGATGAACACCCGCGAGGAAATCGAACAGGCGATGCGGGACTATCAGGCCGGTCGGTTGACGGACACTGCGCCATAAAAAACGCCGCCGGCCATGGTGGCCAGCGGCGTATGACTGCGTTTACTGCAGTGATTCTCGGTCGTTAAGTTGCTTACTGCGCCTTGATGCCGGCGATTTTCGCCGCTTTTTTGTAGCGGGCGATTTCATCCGTGAGCAGCGTAGCCAGCTGGTTCGAAGGCAATGTCCAGGGCTGTGCACCCTGGTTGTCGAGAAACTTCTTCATGTCACCGCTGGCCACGACCTTGTTGATGGCTGCGGTAATGAATGCCAAACGATCCGCCGGCAGGCCTGCGGGTGCAAATACACCCCACCACAGATTGTATTCATAACCGGGCGCGCCCTGCGATGCAGCCGTCGGCAGATCCGGAAACAGCGGGGATGGTTCCAGGCTGGTGACGGCGAGGATGCGCACTCGACCCGAATCGCGTTGCGGCAGCAGTGCCGACGAACTGGAAATCAGAATGTCGATTTCACCGGAAGCAATCGCGGTCACCGCGAGCGAGATGCCTTTGTATGGCACGTGTACCATTTTGATGTCTGCAGCAGCAGCGAACAGCGCGCCGGAAAAATGGTTATTGCCACCTGTACCTGAGGAGCCGTAGTTGAACTTGCCCGGATTTTTCTTGGCAAGGGCGATCAGCTCCTTGACGCTTTTTGCCGGGACTGATGGATGAATGGCGATCAGCATCGGCGCGCGCGCAATGGTGCCGACCGGAATGATGTCTTTTTCCGGGTTGAACGGCAGTTTGGCGCGAGTCGCAGCAGTGGCGGGATAAGACGATGTAGTGCCGAGCAGCGTGTAACCATCCGGTGCGGCCTTGGTGACCAGTTCGGCGCCGATCATGCCGCTGGCACCAGCGCGATTGTCGATGACGATGTTTTTGCCCCAGGCTGCGGCGAGCCGTTGCGCGACTGCGCGGCTCATGACGTCAGACGAGCCGCCGGGGGTGTAGGGAATGACCATTGTCAGGTTTTTTGACGGAAAGTCCGATTGCGCAGCCGCGGGCACGGACAGACCGGCACACAGCGCTGCGGCGGTGAGGATCGCGCCCAGGCGTGTGGTGGAAATTGGTGATTTCATGATAGTTCCTCGCAAGGTTATGTGTCTCGAGTGAGGGCGGATTCTAGCAGCCTCGGCAAGCGGGGCCTAGCCGGCGCATAGTGTGGTCTCAGTCCCACGCCGGTGCGCGTCCCGCCGGGTTGGCAATGCGGCCATCGGGACGCGCCAGCATGTGGATGCGGCGCATGTCATCGTTGTTCAGCGTGAAATCGAAAATATCCAGATTCTGGGCGATGCGTTCCGGATTGGATGATCGCGGCAGCGGCGCAATGTTGTCCTGCTGCGCAATCCAGCGCAGCACGATTTGCGCAATCGACTTGCCTTTGGCCTGGGCAATTTTGGTGAGCACCGGGTCCTGGAACAGGCGGCCGCGGGCGAGCGGGCAATACGCAGTGAATATCAGCTGGTGACGGCGGCAGTAGTCCAGCACTTTTGTCTGGTCGAGGTAGGGGTGATACTCGGCCTGCAGCGTGGCCAGCGGCTCGGGGCAGGTTGCGAGTGCTTCATCCAGCAGCGCAATATTAAAATTGGCGACACCGATATGGCGGGTCAGTCCCTGCCGTTTCGCTTTGGCTAGCGCACCCATGGTTTCCTTCATGGGAATTTTGTCGATGGTCGGCCAGTGCACGTGCAGCAGGTCAACATAATCGACCTGCAGGTTTTTCAGGCTTTCATCAACCGAACGCGCAAAGTCGTCGGCGCGCAGGTATTCGTGGGACACCTTGGTAGCCAGAAAGATTTCACTGCGCGCTACGCCAGAGGCGCGGATGCCGGCACCCACGCCTTTTTCCGATCCGTATTTCCAGGCAGTGTCGATGTGGCGGTAACCGAGTTTCAGTGCGGTGGCGACCAGGTCGGCGCAATCGCCCAGTTGCGAAGTGCCAAAACCGACCTGCGGCATGCTGCAACCGTGGGCCGAAAGGTGCGGGATTTGAGCAGGTGACATGAGCGGCTCCGGAGGCGCGGGTTTCGCGCAAAGTCCGTAGAATACTGGAATTAATTACTCCGGATCCTTCAGGCACACCCATCATGAGCCAGCCACTGTTCCATCTTGCATTCCCTGTCGACGATCTTGCCCGGGCCCGCGCTTTTTATGGTGGACTGCTGGGGTGCCCTGAAGGGCGTTCTTCTCCGGATTGGGTTGATTTCAATTTTTATGGCCACCAGATCGTCGCGCACCTCGCCCCCGCGGAGGTTGGTCACCACGGCACCAGCGCAGTGGATGGTGACAACGTCCCGGTGCGCCATTTCGGTGCCATTCTGGCCATGGCCGAGTGGCAGGCACTGGCCGACAAGCTGACGCAGGCGGGCACCCGCTTCATCATCGAACCCCATGTCCGTTTCAAGGGGCAGGTCGGCGAGCAGGCGACCATGTTTTTCCTCGATCCCTGCGGCAATGCACTGGAATTCAAGGCCTTTGGCGACCTGACCCAGGTATTCGCCAAATAGTGAAATCCGAAGGGCATCAGGGCCGCCAATACGGGGCCGTCAACTCTGTTGACCAACATGGTGAATGTTCCTACACTCTGGAGCCCACAGTCTGGAAATCCAACCCGTAGGAGGAGCATCATCATGCGTCAAATGTTGAATGTACTGGCGCTGGCCACGTGCGCATTATTTGCACTGCCGGCAGTCGCAGCTGAAACCGTAGGTCTGTCGATTGCAACCGGTGGTACCGGCGGCGTGTATTACCCGTTGGGCGGTGGCATGGCCAATATCTTTTCGAAAACCATACCCGGCATGACGGCCACGGCCGAAGTCACCGGTGGTTCTGTCGACAACATGCGTTTGATCAGCACCGGCAAATCCTACATCGCCCTGACCCAGGCTGATGCGGCCAAAGACGCAGTCAATGGTGAAGGCAAGTTCAAGGGCACCAAGATTCCGGTGCGCGCGATGATGATGCTCTACACCAACCTGATGCAGGCGGTGACGGTTGAAGGTACGGGCGTCAATACCATCGCCGATCTCAAGGGCAAACGCGTGTCCATTGGTTCGCCGGGCAGTGCCACCGAGGTATTTGCCACCCGCCTGCTGCAGGCCGCAGGCATAGACCCGAAGAAGGACCTCAAGACGGAACGGCTGGGTGCAGCGGAATCCGCGAATGCGCTGAAGGACAAGAAAATCGACGCGTTCTTCTTTGTTGCCGGTTTGCCGACGTCTGCGGTGACCGATGTCGCAGCCACGCCTGGCCTGAAAATCAAGTTCCTCGACTCAGCGCATCTGCTGCCGGCGATGAACAAGGCTGCGGGGAACATTTACCTTGCTGACGATATTCCCAAGGGTACCTACCCAGGGATGACGGTCGATAACAAAGCGACTGCAGTGGCCAACCTGCTGGTGGCCAACGCCAATATGAGCGAGCAGACGGTATACAACATCGTCAAGACGATTTTCGACAAACATGCCGATCTGGTCGTCGTACACAAGGCCGCAAACGACATCAAGCTGGAACGGCAGAAACCTGATGCCTCGCCGATTCCCTGGCATCCGGGCGCCGTCAAGTATTTCAAGGAACAAGGGCTGAAGTTCTGATTTGAGTTGCCCATCTTGACCCCGTCCAGCACTGGACGGGGTTTTTCTTTTCCGGATTGCCTTTTCGCGTTACCGTGCGCTTATTTGCTGGCACGAACAATATAAAACTAATGGTTGGGGGAGCACATGACTGAAGCGTCAGCCACGAATCCGACACCGGATAAAGTTGCATTCGACGACAATGCGCGCAAGCGCGTTGATGAACTGATCGAAGAAGAGGAAGGCATACACAACCACTATGTTGGTGTACTTGCCGTCTTTGTGACTGTGGCTGCGGTGATCATGTCGTTGTTCCATCTTTATGCTGCGGTGGAGATCGTCCCGGCATTCAGGCTGCGACCCATACACGTGGCGTTTACGCTGGTACTGGTGTTCCTGATATTCCCTGCGGTAAAACGTTTTCGTCATCGGTTGATGTGGTGGGATGTCATTTTTGCCTTGTTGACGATCGCAGTTGCCGGCTACATTCTCTACTGGGGGGATCTGCTCGGCGATCGGGCAACGATCCCCACTACCTTGGACCAGATTGTCGGCGTGACGCTGATTCTGCTCATACTCGAGGCCAACCGCCGCAGTTCGACCTGGATACTGCCGTTCATCGTCAGTCTGTTCCTGGCCTACGCCCTGTTCGGGCAGCATCTGCCGGCCCCCTGGACCCACAGGAGCTATGATCTTTCCCGTCTGACGGGATCGCTGTACATGACATTGGAAGGCATTTTTGGTGTCGCCGTGGACGTGTCATCGACGCTGATCATCCTGTTCACGATTTTTGGTGCATTCCTGCAGCACTCAGGTGCGGGACGTTTTTTCCTTGATTTCTCTTTTGCGGCCATGGGTGGAAAACCGTCGAGTGCAGGCCGCGCGGTGGTGATGTCTTCGTTCCTGCTGGGCGGGCCGTCGGGTTCCGGGGTTGCCACCACGGTGACCATCGGTGCGGTGGCGTATCCCCTGCTCGCCAAGGCAGGTTACGGCAAGGAGGCCGCGGGTGGATTGCTCGCTGCAGGCGGTCTCGGGGCGATCATTTCGCCGCCGGTGCTGGGCGCGGCGGCGTTTCTGATTGCCGAATTCCTGAGGATTTCGTATCTGGACGTGATCCTGATGGCGGCGATCCCGACGTTGCTGTTTTATCTCGGGATTTTCATCATGGTCGAGATTGATGCCCGCAAGTTCGCCATGCATGCCGTGAAGCTCGAGAAACACCAGCGCGCGCTCGATCTGGCCAAACGTTATTGGTACCATTTCATATCGCTGGTCTCCATCGTCTTTTTCATGTTGTTGGGTTATTCGCCGATTCTGTCGGTGTTTTATGCCACGCTGGTGACCGCAGTGGTCTCATTCTTTCAGAGCGACTCGGCGCTCATCCCGTATGACTGGTTCCGCGGCCGCATGCCGTGGATCAAGGGCTTCTGGGAGTCGGGCTTCATCAAGGCGCTGGAGGGCGGTTCGATCGGCGTGCTCAACGTTGCCGCAACCTGTGCCTCGGCCGGCATCATCGTCGGCGTGGTCACACTGACCGGGCTGGGCCTGAAATTCAGTTCCATCGTGCTGGACTATGCCAATTCCGGTGCGCAGTCCCTGGTCGACCTCTGGACCATATTCGGGGCGAACAGGACGCCGGAACTGCTGCACGCCATGAGGCTCCTGCTGACTGCGTTCTACACTTCGCTGATTGTCTGGATCGTGGGCCTGGCCGTGCCGGTGACTGCGTCATACATCATCTGTGCGGTGATCGCCGCGCCGGCGCTGATCAAGCTCGGCGTGCCGGACTTTGCCGCACACATGTTCATTTTCTATTACGCGGTGCTGTCTGAAGTGTCGCCGCCTACTGCGTTGTCGCCATTTGCTGCGGCGGCGATCACCGGCGGCGGTCCGTACCGGACGACGCTGCAGTGCTGGAAATACTGTGCGCCGGCGTTCCTGGTGCCGTTCATGTTTGTGCTCGACCCTTCCGGCACCGGTTTGCTGCTCGGCGGTTCATTCAAGAATCTGGCACAGGCCGATTGGGGTGCGATTGCGCTGATCTCGGTGACCGCAGCCATCGGCATACTCGCGCTGGCCGGTGGTTTGCAGGGCTGGCTGTTGCGCAAGACGAACGTGATCGAACGCTGGATGCTGATCATCGCCGGTCTGGCGCTGGTATATCCGACCAAGACGTCGGACCTGATTGGACTTTCACTGGTCACGCTGGTGCTGGTGCTGGTGATGCAGAAACTGCGGCCGGCGAGGGTGGCTGCTGCGTGACGGGGCGCGGGCCAGCGGCGGGGCGCGTGGAAACGCGTTATGCCACGCCGTTTGCCGTGCTTGGTATTGCCACCGACGGCGATGTCGTCACCAGCGTGCGCTACCTGCCGCTTAACACCTTGCCGGTGCCGCCGCAGGATCGGGTGGCCGAACGCGCCTGTCGTGAAATCGAGCGTTATCTCAAAGATCCTGCACATTGGTTCGCAGTGCCTTATCGTCTGGAAGGCACTGCGTTTCAGCGCCGGGTGTGGCGCGAGATCGAAAAACTGTTTCCGGTAAAAACCACAAGTTATGGCGACATCGCGCGCCGCCTGAAGACTGCCGCCCGGCCGGTGGGCGGCGCCTGCGGCGCCAATCCGGTGCCGTTGATCGTGCCCTGCCATCGTGTGCTGGCAGCGGACGGACTGGGCGGGTTCATGGGTGGCAAAAAATCATTTCCGTTGACCGTCAAACGTTGGCTGCTGAAACATGAAGGCATCCTCGGTTAGCGAGATCGACGCGTTCTGCGACGCGTTGTGGCTGGAGGACGGTCTTTCGCGCAACACGCTCGACAGTTATCGTCGTGACCTGCGGCAATTTGCGGACTGGTTACACAGACATGCCGGCCATGAGTTGCTGGCTGCTGACCAGGCGGCGATCCAGGACTATCTGGCGCATAAATTCCGCGCCAAGGCGCGCGCGTCCACCGCAGCGCGACTGTTATCCAGCCTGAAACGTTTTTACCGGCACGCGCTGCGCCAGAACATGATCAAGGCGGATCCGACGCTGCGCATCGACACGCCCAAGCTGCCACGCGCACTGCCGAAAACCCTGACCGAAGCCGACGTCGAGAGCCTGTTGTTGGCGCCGCAGCTGGAGCAACCGCTGGGCCTGCGCGATCGCGCGATGCTGGAAGTGCTTTATGCGAGCGGTCTGCGGGTGTCGGAGCTGGTCACACTGAAAGTGCCGCAGGTCAGCCGCGATATGGGTGTAGTGCGCGTGCTGGGCAAGGGTGCGAAGGAGCGGCTGGTGCCGCTGGGCGAGGAGGCGTTGGCGTGGATCGAACGTTATTTGCGTGAGGCGCGACCGAAATTGTTGCACGGCAGGGCCAGCGATGCGCTGTTCGTAACTTCCCGTGCGGCAGCGATGTCCCGCCAGTCATTCTGGCATCTGCTCAAGCGCTACGCATTGCAGGCGGGTCTGCATAAACCGATCTCGCCGCATACGCTGCGCCATGCCTTTGCCACGCATTTGCTGAACCACGGGGCCGACCTGCGCGTGGTGCAGCTGTTGCTCGGTCATTCGGATATTTCGACGACACAGATATACACCCATGTGGCGCAGGAGCGCATGAAGCAGTTGCATGCGAAGCACCATCCGCGGGGATAAAAACTGGCGCGGCGCCGTTATTTTTTTTCGCCGCGCTCGATGCTGATTCCGAGCCGCTTGACGCCGGCGAGCGGTGACAGCTTGGCGATGGTGACGCGCAGCCAGGGCGCTTTGAATTCGTCGAGCACCAGTTGTGCGATCGATTCCGCGGCGTGCTCCAATAATGAAAAGTGCTGTTGCGCAAACAGTTTCCTGATGCCGGCGACGACCGCAGCGTAGTCGATGGTGTCTTCGATGCGGTCGCTGTGTGCGGCATGTGATCCGCGTAATCCGATTTCGAGATCGAGCTGTATGGTCTGCGCGACCTGCAGTTCCTGAGGATAGATGCCGATGCGGGTTTCAATGCGCAGTTCGCTGATGAATATGGTGTCCATGAGGGGAGTGGCAGTTTGACTTGCGCTAGAATGGCCGGCGTCATTCTAGCAGGGTGTTGCTGCACGTTACGCCACCATCGGGCGTGGCGATAAGGCGCAGGGGGAGAAAAAATTTGCAGCTACTTATAGTCGTTGTGCTTGCGTACTTGGCCGGTTCGGTTTCGTTTGCCGTGCTGGTTAGCCGCGCCTATCGACTGCCTGATCCGCGGGCCTACGGTTCGGGAAATCCGGGCGCCACCAATGTCCTGCGCAGCGGCCGCAAGTCGGCGGCAGCGCTGACTTTGATTGGCGACAGCGCCAAGGGCTGGCTGGCCGTGTTTGCCACGGCGCAGTGGGTGGAGGGTACTGATGTGGCGATGGCGCTGGCTGCAGTAGCGGCAATACTCGGTCACATGTACCCGGTGTTTCATCGTTTTCAGGGTGGTAAGGGCGTGGCGACCGCGCTGGGCATATTGCTGGCATTGAGTCCGTGGCTGGCACTGGGCACGGTGGCGACCTGGATCACAATCGCTGTGTTTTTCCGGTATTCCTCACTGGCGGCGTTGATCTCAGCCGTTTTTGCCGCGTTCTTTACGGTGATCCTGTTTAACCCGGCGCATCCGTTTTTCTACGCCGTGACGCTGATCGCAATATTGCTGATCTGGCGTCACCGTTCCAATATCCGCAACCTGCTGGCCGGCAAGGAACGCAAGCTGGGCGCGAAAGCGCAATCCTAGACTGACTGCAGGCTGGCCAGATCCCAGCGCGGGCGCACGGTGAATCCGTGCGTTGCTGGTAAGGCGCTTTGGCCCTGCTGCAAACGCAGGGCTCCAGCAAAAGCAATCATGGCGCCATTGTCGGTGCAGAATTCCAGCGGCGGATAAAACACGGTGCAACCCCGTTTTTGTGCGGCAGCGGTCAGCTGTGCGCGCAGCGCGCGATTGGCGCCGACACCGCCCGCGACGACCAATCGCTCCAGTCCGGTTTTTTCGATGGCCGCCATGGCTTTGGTTATCAACACATCGACAATCGCCGCCTGTAACTCCGCAGCCAGGTCGGCGCGGGACTGTGCATCCAGGGTGCGGCCGCGGACTGTGGTCAGCACGGCAGTTTTCAGGCCGCTGAAACTGAAATCAAGACTGTCACTGCGCAGCATGGGTCTGGGCAGCGCAAGTATGCCGGGGCGTCCGGATTCAGCGAGTGCGGCAATGGCCGGACCACCCGGATAACCGAGATCGAGCAACTTGGCGGATTTGTCAAAAGCTTCGCCGGCCGCATCATCCAAAGTTTCACCGAGCAGAGTGTAGTCGCCGACGCCGCCGACCCGCATCAACTGGGTATGACCGCCGGATACCAGCAACGCGATAAAAGGGAATTCTGGTGCGGGTTTGGTCAGCAGCGGCGACAGCAGATGCCCTTCCAGATGATGAATGCCGATGGCGGGAATATTCAGGGCATGGGCCAGGCTGGTGCCTACTCCGGCGCCGACCAGCAGCGCCCCGGCCAGGCCCGGTCCGGCGGTATAGGCGACGGCGTCAAGATCGGCCAGCGTCGCATTGCCCTGACGCAGGACTTCCCGGGTCAGGGGCAGCACCCGGCGGATATGGTCGCGGGAGGCCAATTCCGGCACCACTCCCCCGTATTCGGCATGCAGGGTGACCTGGGAGTGCAGGGCATGGGCGCGCAGGCCTTGCCCGGTGTCGTAAAGGGCGATGCCGGTTTCGTCGCAGGAGGTTTCGATGCCGAGTACGAGCACGGGAGGCTGGAGAAAGGAGGGCAGGGGAAAGTTCGGCGTCGGGGCAGGCGGGGTGCCCGGTACCTGTAAATCTTGGCTGGAACTGGTTATAATACGCGTTTTTCCGATTCCAGCACCGAGGATTCATGACTACAGTTCGCGTAAAAGAAAACGAGCCGTTCGAGGTAGCCTTGCGCCGCTTCAAGCGTACAGTGGAAAAAACGGGCCTGCTGACCGAGTTGCGCGCCCGCGAGTTTTACGAGAAGCCGACCTCCGAGCGCAAGCGCAAGCTGGCCGCCGCGGTCAAGCGCACGTACAAACGCCTGCGCTCGCAGTTGCTGCCGCCGAAACTCTACTAAGAGCGGCGCGCTGTACAGGCTGTTGAAGGGTGCTGGGGCAATGCCTCGCACCCTTTTGTTATTTGTGCCGTAGTTTGTACAAATTGTTTGTTGATGCTGGTTTGTTGAAATCAGCCATTTTTGGGGCACTGCCGTGACGCTGCGCGAACAAATCAATGATGATGTGAAATCTGCAATGCGCAGTGGTGACACTGCGCGCCGCGATACCCTGCGCTTGTTGCTCGCCGCGCTGAAGCAGCGTGAAGTTGATGAGCGCAAGGAACTGACTGAAGCTGACGTGCTGGCCATCATTGAAAAAATGATCAAACAGCGCCGCGATTCGATCAGCCAGTTCGAGCAGGGCGGGCGTCAGGATCTGGCTGACAAGGAAAAGCAGGAACTCGCGCTGCTGCAGGCCTATATGCCGCAGGCCATGAGCGATGATGAACTGGCTACTGCAGTGATTGCTGCTATAGCTGAGGCAGGCGCACAGAGCCCGGCGGACATGGGCAAAGTGATGGCTGTGCTGAAACCGAAACTGGCGGGGCGCGCGGACATGTCCAAGGTGTCGGCGGCAGTTAAAACACAACTGACTAAATAATAAGCAGTTCGTAAAACGCAGCCGTAAATCTGATTCGTCGTAACTCATTGTTTTTATAAATTGTTTGGCGATTTTTCCGGGCCGGCTGCGGCATCCGGATCAGAGTGGTGGGCTGCCCTATAATTCGCTGAATATGTACCGGACTGGCATTTTGCCGCCCGCGTCGGAGTGGGATTCGCTGCAGCACGCATGATTCCGCAATCATTCATCCAGGATCTGCTCGGTCGCGTCGACATTGTCGAGGTGGTGGATCGGTACGTGAAGCTCAAGCGTGGCGGCGCCAATTATTCGGCGTGCTGCCCGTTCCATACCGAAAAGTCTCCTTCCTTTACCGTCAGCCCGACCAAGCAGTTTTATCACTGCTTTGGCTGCGGTGCGCATGGCACGGCCATAGGCTTCATGATGGAGTACGGTGGCCTGGGTTTTGTCGATGCGGTGAAGGATCTGGCGCAGGGCGTCGGCATGCAGGTGCCGGAAGAGGTGCGCTCCGAACAGGCGCAGCGGCGGGTTGAGGAAGGGCCCGATCTCTACGGCGTATTGCTGCAGGCTGCGCAGTTCTATACCCAGCAGTTGAAGGAAGCACCGCAGGCAATCGATTATCTGAAGCGCCGCGGACTTTCAGGGGAAATCGCCAAGCGCTTCGGCATTGGTTATGCGCCGGATGGCTGGCAGAGCCTGGAGCGGGTGTTTTCCGATTATGCTGACAAGACGCTGAGTGCCGCGGGGCTGGTGAAACAGAATGAAGAAGGCCGGCGTTACGATGTGTTCCGCGATCGCATCATGTTTCCCATAGTCGACGTGCGCGGGAACATCATCGGTTTCGGCGGACGTGTGCTGGGCGATGGCGAACCCAAATACCTCAACTCCCCGGAAACCGCGGTGTTCGAGAAGGGCCGTGAACTGTACGGGTTGTTTCAGGCGCGACGTGCGATACACGATGCCGGTTGCGTCCTGGTGGTTGAAGGGTACATGGATGTGGTGGCGCTGGCACAGGCGGACGTAGTTTATGCCGTGGCGACGCTGGGTACGGCGACTACGCCGGTGCATGTGCAGAAGTTGCTGCGCCAGGCGGACAAAGTGGTGTTCTGTTTTGATGGTGATGCTGCTGGCCGCCGCGCCGCGTGGCGGGCGTTGGAAAACAGTCTGACCCAGCTGGTTGATGGCAAGCAGGTCGGATTCCTGTTTCTTCCCGACGGTGAAGATCCCGACAGTTACGTGAGGGCTCAAGGCAAGGTTGAGTTCGAGGCGTTGCTGGCGAAAGCGACGCCGTTATCGCGATTTTTGATCGATGAGTTGCGTTCGAACGTCGACATCAATGCGTCGGAAGGCCGTGCCAAACTCATGCAGCTGGCCAAGCCGCTGGTGAAACAGATCGCGGCGCCGATGCTGTCACTGCTGATTCGCAAGGAGCTGGCGCAACTGGTCGGTGTGCTGCAGCAGGAACTCGATGCCCAGTTCGAGATCAAGGGACAGGTTGCACCTGCACCGGCGAAACGCGCCGCGCCGGCGACGCAGTCCATTTTGCGCACCGTGCTGGAACTGCTGGTCGTGGAGCCGCAGCTTGCCGCACTGATCCAGCGTAGTGAACTGACGGAAGCTGCTGGTATTCCGGGTGTGGATCAGACAGAGTTGCAAACGCTGGATGCGGTATTGGATGCAATCAACAGTGGGGGCGTGCAGACTAATTTGGGCGAAGCGTTCCGTGGATCGCCTCATGAAACGCCGGTTCGATCGGCAGAAGCGGGGGCGTTGCGCTGGCAGGACCGGTCGCTCACGCCGGCGGAACTGGAGGCCGAGTTTCGGGGTGCGTGGCAGCAGGCCGTGGACCGGTTGCGCCGGGCCAGAATTACCGCTTTGCTGGAGAAATCGCGGCACCAGGGCTTGAATTCAGAGGATCAGGCGCAATATCGCCTTCTGCAACAGGCACTTAGCGTGGGCTCCGGTAAATGAAATCCGGGGTAGTTTAAGGTATAATTTGCGGTTTTTCACCGATACGTCGCCCGGCGGAGTCCTTCTCTATGGCCAAGCAATCCAAAACATCGAAATCCAAGGCAAAAAACGCGAAGGTAAGAAGCGCCAAAACGAAGGGCGCGTCGCGCGCCAAAGCAGGGGCTACCAAGACCGTTGCCAAGACCAAGTCGCGCATAGCGACCAAATCCAAATCAGTGAAAGCCAAGACCGCGACGCGTACCAGTGCCAAGCCCCGTGCTGACGCCAAGCCGCGTGCAAGCGCAAAAGTTGCTGCGAAAGGGAAGGGCAAGGTAAAGGCTAAATCCAAAGCCGTGCTGCGCAAAGAGCAGCGGCTTGCCAACTTCAAGGCTGTAGCCAAGCAGGCACTGGCCAAGGTCAAGGCAGCAGCACAGAAGCTGGACAAGGCAGCACCGCGCCCTGCGGCGCCCGCGGCCAAGCCCGCCGGCAAACGCAGCACCCGTGGGTTGACTGCACGCGAGCGCGCACTAGTCAAAGAGTTCGAGCGTCGCGAGCTGTCGCCAGCCGATACGGAAGCGCGTCGTCTGCGCCTGAAAAATCTGGTGGTGCTCGGCAAGGAGCGCGGCTATCTGACCTACGCCGAAATCAACGACCACCTGCCGGATGACATGCTCGATGCCGAGGCGATCGAAAACATCATCGGCATGATCAACGACATGGGCATCCAAGTCTACGACGAGGCGCCGGATGCCGAGACCTTGCTGATGTCCGAATCCACTCCGGCTGTGGCGGACGAAGATGCGGTCGAAGAGGCGGAAGCTGCGCTGTCCACAGTGGATTCCGAGTTTGGCCGTACGACGGATCCGGTGCGCATGTACATGCGTGAGATGGGTTCGGTTGAACTGCTGACGCGCGAAGGCGAGATCGAGATTGCCAAACGCATCGAAGACGGCCTGCGCCACATGATACTGGCGATTTCGGCATGTCCGACTACCATCGCCGAAATACTCGCGCTGGCCGAGAGAATCGAGAAGGAAGAAATCAGCGTTGGCGACGTAGTCGACGGCCTGGCCGATCTCGAGATGAAGGATGAGATTGTCGAGGATGTGGCCGAAGAGGAAACCGAGGAAGAAGAAAAGGAAGAAAAAGAAGAAAAAGAAGATAAGGATTCTGACGTCGAGGATTCGGAAGATGATGACGGCGCAGCTTCTGCTGCCCAGGCGGCGGCTGATCTGGCGCGCCTGAAAGAGGCGGCGCTACGGCACTTTGCCGGCATCCGCGGCAATTATCAGAAAATGATGCGCGCACTGCCGAAACACGGTTCGCGCGGGCGGCCATATATCCAGGCGCGTGAGGCCATTTCCGAGGAGTTGATGAAAATCCGTTTCTCGGCCAAGCAGATTGAGGCGCTGTGTGATGGCGTGCGCAAGCTGGTTGAGGAAGTGCGCACGGACGAGCGCACGATCATGGCGCTGTGTATCGACAAGGCGCGGATGCCGCGTCAGCACTTCATCAAGGAATTTCCGGGCAAGGAAACCAGTGCGCGGTGGATACGCGGCGAGGTGGAATCGGGCAAGCCGTGGAGTGAAGCGCTGTCGCGCTTCGAGCCAGCTGTCGTCGAGCAGCAGCAGAATCTGCTCGATTTGCAGAGCCGGATCGGCATACCGATCAAGGAACTGAAGGACATCAATCGCCAGATGACCACCGGCGAGGCACGGGCGCGGCGCGCCAAGCGCGAAATGACCGAGGCCAACCTGCGCCTGGTGATCTCCATTGCAAAAAAATACACCAATCGTGGCCTGCAGTTCCTCGACCTGATCCAAGAAGGCAACATTGGCCTGATGAAGGCAGTGGACAAATTCGAATACCGGCGTGGTTACAAGTTTTCGACATATGCAACTTGGTGGATACGCCAGGCGATCACGCGTTCGATTGCCGACCAGGCGCGGACCATCCGCATTCCGGTGCACATGATCGAGACCATCAACAAGATGAACCGCATTTCGCGGCAAATCCTGCAGGAAACCGGCTCTGAGCCGGATCCGGCGACGCTGGCCGAGAAGATGGAAATGCCTGAGGAGAAGATCCGCAAGATACTGAAAATCTCCAAGGAACCGATTTCCATGGAAACGCCGATCGGCGACGACGACGATTCGCATCTGGGTGACTTCATCGAAGACCAGTCGACGATGGCGCCCAGTGATGCCGCGGTCTACGGCAGCCTGCGCGGCGTAACTGGCGACGTGCTGGATACGCTGACGCCGCGCGAAGCCAAGGTGCTGCGCATGCGTTTCGGCATCGAAATGAATACCGATCACACGCTTGAAGAAGTCGGCAAGCAGTTCGACGTCACGCGTGAGCGCATCCGGCAGATCGAGGCGAAGGCGCTGCGCAAGCTGCGCCATCCGTCGCGCTCCGAGCGGTTGCGCAGCTTTCTTGACAACGAGAGCTGATCGGCAGGACTGTAAATAATGGCAGCGGGCCGCCGAAGGGCGGCCCGCTCCGTTTTATAATTGCACCACGGGTCGTTAGCTCAGTTGGTTAGAGCAGGGGACTCATAATCCCTTGGTCGCTGGTTCGAGTCCAGCACGACCCACCAATTTTCAAGGACTTACGAAAGCGAGCCATTCAGCCCTGTGCTGAATTTGTGCTTAGTAGACCGTCAAGGACCTGTGCGCGGGCAGCAAGGTTAGCCGGTGCAAGGTGCGCGTACCGCCTCACCATGTCGTGACTCTCCCAACCGCCCATCTCTTGAATTTCGCTCAGAGGCACACCATTTTGTGCGAGCCAACTTGCCCAGGTATGGCGGAGATCGTGCCAACGGAAATTAGTGATTCCGGCTTTCCGTAACGCTTCCCGCCAAGCCAAGGTGTTAGCCCATGCAATCGGCTTACCCGTAACGTGAAAACTCTCTGTGTATGCTTGCCCAACTGCTTACGTAGCACCGTCAGAGCGGTTGGCGGTGTCCCGCTCACAGTTGAAGGTTTGAGCCGGTGGCAGAATTCATTATGCTGCCTTTTTCAGTTGTACAGTGGCGGGTCGAAGCGCGTGGATAAGGGCCGCAATGTTCTTTTTGCCACGCAGT
>Ga0209491_10000883_pt1 | contig 60215 bp, 63 predicted proteins | sample BON02_FD_187213 | JGI IMG/M metagenome (GOLD analysis project Ga0209491, IMG submission 187213) | Freshwater microbial communities from Lake Bonney liftoff mats and glacier meltwater in Antarctica - BON-02 (SPAdes) (version 2) | ecosystem: Environmental > Aquatic > Freshwater > Ice > Glacier... | reverse complement strand
TTCACAGACTCTTCCGTTTGTAGTGGAGGTCTTGTCGGAGCTTCAGATTGCGTGGTGCGGCCGTTTTGGGTTCCTATCATGGAACGAGTGTTATAGCCTCTTTTGTGGCTGAAAGCGATCTTATGAGACGGAGCAGGCGACGCCGAGTAAGCCGTCTGATTAAATTTGGTCTCGACACCGGCGCTCCTGTCCTATGACGTTGGGCAGAGAAAAAGACTCCTTGCTTTGTATCGCAAACGTAATACGTTCTACCTATGTCTCAGACCGCAGTGATTCACGCTCGAATTGATCCCGCCACAAAGGCAGCCACCGAGCGCATACTCGAAACCATCGGATTGACGCCGACGGAGGCGATTCGATTACTCTATCGACAGATTGCCATGCGCGGTGAGTTCCCAGTTGAACTAAGAGTGCCAAATGCCGAAACAACGAAAGTGCTTGCGAAGGTCGATAGCGGAGAAGACGTGAAGACGTTTGATAGCACCGAGGACCTCTACGCATCCTGGGAGTAGTGAGAGTTGTTCAGCCCAGTTCCTTCAAAAAGGACGTCAAGAAGCAGAAGAAGCGCGGGAAGGATGTGGACAAGCTCAAGGCTGTCTTGGATTTGCTTGTTGCTAGAGAGATTTTGCCCGATCGCTGTGTGGATCATTCGTTATCAGAGAGCTGGTCAGGTTGGCGTGATTGCCATATCGAGCCAGACTGGATCTTGATCTACAAGATGACAGAAGACACCTTAATTCTAGGCCGAACTGGCGGCCATTCAGACCTATTCTAATAAAACAAGAAGCCCAACAAGACGAGACACAGCAACCGCCACTAGCCGCCCTGTCATCAATATCACCCGTAATATGAACCTTTTCCCCAGTCTCAACGTGCGCCCCCGCTAGCGGCGGCGCGTGCTCTTTGACGTTCTGTAAAGAAATTGCAGTTCTTCGAAAATCCTATACCATTTAGGTATGACAGCAGGAATTTCCATCCAACCTTCCGTATGTCACGGCAAGCCAGTAATCGAGGGAACGCGCGTGCTTGTTTCCACCGTTCTTGGGGCGCTTTCTGGCGGAGACTGCATGGAGATGATCTCCGAAGACTATCATCTGACAAGATCGCAGATTTATGCGCCTCTTGAATTTGCTTCAAATATCACCGCCTTCCAGACCGCTTCATACGAAAGCGTCGCATGAGATTTTTGCTGGTCGAGAATTTTCCTAAGGCTGCTTGCCCTTTGCTCTTCAGCCTCTCGCATGAATTGTTCGATTTCCGCGATTTCGGGGTCGAAGGCAGTCAGGATTCGAAAATCGTCAAGGTGGCTGCATCCAAATGCGCTGTAATTCTGACCACGGATGTGCCGATTTTTTCCACACGCTCGGTCAACAATTTCCAGATCATCCGGGTTTTAATGTGGTTGCCCTTAAAAAGCCAACTCGGGATAAGATACCGGGGCGACTTAAGTGGTTTCTCGAATATGTCCCTGAAGAATCTATAGCGGGCAGGGCGTTTCAGCTCAGGGATCAAGCCTGGCATGTATATCCACCACTGAAATGAAGAATCGCGAACAAAACGCAGATGGCGACGCCGAGGAATCCGTCTGATTTTATTCGGAGCTTGACCCCGGCGTGCCATTGCTCTGACGTTTGAGATAAAGATGAAAATCGTCACATTACTCACAGCTCTGGCGTGCCTTGCGGCGGGAAGTAGTCTGTTGGCCGGACAGAACAAGAAGACGGTGGATGGATGGCTTGAAGAAAAGCAAGCTCAGCTTGCCGCAGTAGAAGATCCATCCTCAATCCGTAAGGTCAATTTGGATCAGCACAACGAGGCGGATAAGGATGGCCACTTTAGTATGAGTCCCAAGAATGGGTATCTGGAATTCGCTGATGGAAGCTGGGTTCTTCTGACTAGCCACTCTGCGCATGCAGACGACGGTCTGTCTGATATTTCCCTGATACGGACTTCTACGGGCGAATACTACATGAACCGCGGACATTGCTGTTTGCCAATTCTCCTGTTTTCCAAGGTAAGAGTTATTTCACTTGAGGGTTTCTTAAAGACGACTGGGAAGGGGGCGAAAGCCGAGCCCACCCCGTGGAACGAATACAAACTTGAACAAGGCGCTAATAGCGACGCCAGGGAAGCTCCCTGATTGAATTTCCAGCTTTACCCCGGCGCGCCATTGCTCAAAAGTTCGCGAGGGGGGGGGTTACTTTTGGACACATGGGATTATGTCCGTCTCATGGATAGCGCGGTTTCGTTCTGGGTCAGTCACCGTCGGGGACCATTATTTCCCGATCCGATGTTTACCGTTCGCCACTCCTGGGTGGACTTGTGTTCCTGGGTTCCGGCGAGGTTCTTTGCTGGCGGTTGATTGATTCGTGCTGTTTCGTTCTCCGCTTGTCGCCATTTCGCGTAGTCATTTTCGTTTGCAGAATCCTCACTTAGCTGCTCCTGCCCGGATTCTTCAGAGCGTTCCGTCATTCGGACCTTTTGCGTAGTAGCTTCGCGAACGAGTCGCAGATGGCAGCACCAGGACAGAGACGCCCCACCGGATTAGGGTGGATGATCAACGAGGGACTTTTAACTCATGAGCTTGCTCTATTCCTCGACTTTGAGTGGTTTTTCAAGGGCAGGCGGCAGATCCACATCCGCCGGATAAGCATTGAGGACTTGAGTTGGCTTATGAGGGCAGTCAGAGCCACGCATCATCTTTGGCAAGGCTCCGGAGACCGAATGTAGCCCTGCTTGTTTCACCTCAAATCTTCAAACGAGAACGGCGGGTGAGGAGACTTGGGATCGAAGCTTGGATTGGGTTTCGGAAAGTAGCTGTCGGAGACGTTTTCTTTGAGCCAGTTTTTTTAATTTTCCATGTAGTTCTGCGACCTCCTAGGGCTTTTCCCCGACGAGTGGTTTTTCTCAGACGGATCGGCGAAGATGTTGTAAAGGCCAAGTTAGCCAGTTCCAGTTCCAGTTCCAGATGAGTCTCATGTTGCTCTCACGGACCACGGACTGGGGATCAAGAGCGGTATTTGTATTGCCGCTGAATCAGGCGCGCGAGATCACGATCCTATCTTTGTGGGCAAAGGCATCGTGAGGATTGCAAAACGTAAGCCTGGATCGCTCAGTGGAAAGAATTTCCCAAAGACAAAGAGGACTGGAGGATTCACGCTTCACACGCCCAGCATCGAAACAAGGTACATCGCAAGAACGTCTTTGGAGGCTTTCTCGAAGGGTTCAGTGTGGTCGGGGAAAACCAGAAGCGCCTCGTTTTCGTTAGAGTCGAAGCCGATGTCGTTGCGTGACACATCGTTAGCGACGACTAGGTCGCAGCCCTTTTTCTCAAGTTTGAGACGAGCGTTGGCTTCGAGATTTTCAGTTTCGGCAGCGAAACCTACAAGAAATCCAGTAAATCCCATCATATTGCGCACGGTGCCAAGGATGTCTTTGGTTTTCACCAACTCCAAGGTGAGGGCGTCGCCGGCTTTCTTGATCTTCTGCCCGGCAAGTTTGGCAGGCGTGTAGTCAGCTACTGCGGCCGTGAAAAATGCCGCATCCATCTTCGGGAGGTAGCTCTCAACAACGTCATACATCTCGGCGGCGGATTCGACAGGGATAAAATCCACCCCATCGGGAACGTCCAGCGCAGTCGGCCCTGAGACAAGCATCACCTGATGCCCGGCATGCACGGCCGCATGGGCGATGGCGTAACCCATTTTTCCAGATGAGCGATTGCTTAGGTAGCGGACAGGATCAATGGCTTCACGAGTCGGGCCTGCGGTGATGAGAATCTTCATCGGACAGAATTGTTTTACTCTACCTTTTCTCCAGATTTGAGTTTTTCGAGTTGTTTCTTCGCGGAGGCGAGTTGCTCCTTGGTGAGAGATTTTTCGATCTCTGTAATAAATTCCGCAGCATTGGTCTCGCCGTGTTCTTCCGCGATCTTCGCGAGCGCCCATGCAAGTTCTTTGTTCTGCTTGATACCGGCACCTACGGAATGAAAACGGGCGAGTGCGAGGGTCGCACCGGGATGTCCCTGCTGGGCGGCCAGGGCGTAGAGTTTGATCGCGTTCTCGAAATTCTGTGGAACCCCGGCACCACGCTCGTGCAAGGCTGCGAGATTATTCTGCGCCGGAGCGAAATTCGCCTGCGCGGCGCGTCCGAACCATGAGAGACCGGCGGAGACATCTGCAGCACCTAGTTTTCCAGAAAGGTAGAGAATGCCCAGTTCGTTCTGCGCGAATGGCAACCCTCCATTGGCAGCGGTGAGAAGGTAGGTGTAACCGCCAGTGACATCTGGATTTTCTTTGTTGAGCAACATTCCGGCCAATTCTAGATGCGCTTGAGCGCTGCCTGCCTCCGCAGCTTTTTTCAGTAACTCGGTTCCACGTTTATTATCTTTTTCAATTCCCTCTCCACCTTTCGCCAGCAGGATCCCGGCACGCAGCATAGAATCAACCTGATCGGCCTCAGCCCCTTTGCGATACTCGGCCAAGGCAGACTTGAGATCTTTCTTCTCTTTCTCAAAATAATCGCCGAGGGCAAGATAGGCGGCAGGCTCTTTGACAGCAATGGCTTTCGCGATCCACTCCCGACCTTTCTTCTCATCACGCAGCTTCTTGTCGCCTGCGAGCAGCCTCGACGCGAGGTTCACCATTGCGCTGGAGTCGCCTTCATTCGCCGCACTACGATAAAACTCGAGCGCCTGCGCCGCATCTGTTTTTTCCGGAAAGCCCATCTGACCTTCGTAGAACCGTGCGAGGAAATTCATTGAAGCGATATCACCTGCTTCGGCCGCTTTCTTCCACCAACTGATCGCAGACTCGGGAGCCGGATTTTCCGTGAGTAAGCCGCGCAAAAACGCCTCTCCCAAGATCCTGCCGGCAACCATTGGATCCTCGATTGCCCGTTCTTCAAGGATCTCCTGTGCCCGGCGAAGATCTGCTTGGTTTTCAGAAACCATCAACAAGAGCGACAAGCGGTAAATCGAGTCGGCATGACCCTTTAACAAACTTTTTTCGTAGTATTCCGCAGCTTTCTGCGGCGATAGCTTTGCTCCCTGCCCGGTCTCGTGAGCAAAGCCCAGCAGATAGATCGCATCTGCGTTGCCAGCGGCGGCAAGTGGTGTCGCCAGCGCAACGCCCTCCTCATACTCGCCATCTTGAAATGCAGTGATGGCAGCTGCGGCCGGCGAGCCTTTCTTGGGTTTGCCGATATTCTTCATCGCTGGATCTGACTCGAGCATCACGGAGTCTCCGTCTTTTGCGTCAAGAGTTACGGCACCCCAAACAGTTGCTTGAAAGATGAAGGAAAATACGAGTGTTACCGCTGATTTCATTGACATCTTTTTAGGGCTTGTCCAACGAAACACAAGCATGATGAAACGTTATTTTCGCATGCAGATCCAATCAGTCAGTGCCTGAAACCCGGCGACGTGCGCCGCGACGCGATCTTGAAGGCGGGCCTTGCTAGGAGTCTCAAAGGTGAACGAAAGCGGACAGCCGTTTTTCGCCAAATAAATCGCTTCTGGCCACGATTCCGGGAGATCCGCATCCGCAGAATGATAGATCCATCCCGGCCTACGAGCTTCATGCCCGTCGATTTCCGGTCCAGGCTCGGGAGGAAAAGATTCCGAAACAGCACCAAGCAGCGCATCAGCGCGCTCTGGGCAGTCTTCACCGAGATTTATTTCGTAAAAATAAAACCCTTCCGATTCCCAATCCTCATGCAGCGAAACGAAAAAATCAGGAATCGGAATACGCGCTAGCCATTTGGCATGGGCGGCGATTTCGAGACTTCGCAGCTGGAGATAGTCGCGATTGAGATCAATATGCTCTCGGCTTTCACGCGAACCTAGCACAAGACCGCCGGGGTTTAGCGCTGGGCAGATTAGCCAGTGCAGATCTTCAGAAAAAGCCCCTTGCCTCATCAACTCCAACACGGCGAGCGGCCCTGCGGGTTCGTCCCCGTGGATACCGGCGGAAAGGTAGCCAATCGCACCCTCGCCCTCGCGCTCCCAGGCCTCAACCGGACCATCGGGGGTGTCCGCTAGGACTCGCGATACGAACCCCCGTTCATGCGCTGCAGCAGAAAAATCGGTGAGGAAATCGGAGAATTTAAAAAGATCGTTCATCTAGATAACCGCTATCCCTGCAACCTACGACGCCCTGCAAAGGCACACCGGCACGCGCTGGTTCGAGAACTCCCGTGCCGCCAAAAAAATACCCAATCGCAGCGAGTTTACCGAGGGCGGTTCTTTCATCGGACTTTTGAACTTCCAATCCGGCCAACATTCGTGCAGAGCAAGGTTTTCTGTCTTTTTTATATTTCCCCGCAACCTCGCCCGATTCCGGCGGTTGCGGGCGCACACCCTTTCCATAGACGTCCGCGGCGAATACGTTGAAACCCATCTCGGTAAGCATCCGGGCGCGCAATTTCTGGTAATCAGAAAGCCCCGTCCACTGGTGGGTAATTAGAACACCCGGTCGCTTGCCTTCAAGCTCGTCGTCAGAGGCGTGATAGCCTTCCAATTCGGCGCCCCCTTGCTCATATTTCACGGTTTTTTCGACGATTGCTGCCCCGGCCTGAAAGACCGAGACAATCCCTATCAATAAAAAGGCCATTTTGGTCATGAGACAACACAAGCGCGGACTGTCAGCCGAGTCAAATACCGAACTCCGCACCCACAGCCCAGACCGGATAAAATAATGAAAGACCGGTAGAAATAACGAGAAATTTTACTTGCTCGGATCGCCGGAAATGAAACGAATATTTTGACCCTGACGGTAGGTCGGCTGTCGTTATTCATTCACCATCCCCCCCCCATGAAAAAAAATTACCAATTGTGGCCGCATGCTATTTCGGTCCTTGCGCCGTCGGCTCTGCTTTCACTCTCGATTTTCCCTCGGTTCCGATCGGAACAACGATCTCTAGTTTACTTACCATTGCTGTTCCAAGTCGCGGAGACATTCGGTTTGATGCGGTTGGAGGCTCTAATCTCAACGTCAAAACCGCCAATGGCGACAAAGCTCTTAACTTCGTTAACGGAGATTCGGTGACGATTACGTTTCTTGGAAATCCTTTTTCAGACTTATCTTCCGATGTGGGAGGACTAGCTCTTAGCGAATCATCGTAGATTCCGATGTTGTGAAAGGAGAGAGTCTCGCAGGCCCCTTATCGGAAAGGATAGATTCGGCAATCGAGAGGCCTCTTTCACAGTAGCAACCGGATAAATCTCTCTTTAGTAATATTCGCCAGCCGGCACCTCAATGGATTTACGCGCCACGATTTTTATTCCACGTTTGCCAGAACCGTCGCGGACCGTGAGGAGCACCATTTGCTGACCGGGACGTATTTCCGCGACCATGGAGGGGATCGCCGGCTTCAGCCAAGCGAGGCGCGCATCGGGCTGTTCCAGATAGTATGCTCCAAGTATCATCACACGGTCCTCTTGAATCACGACGAGTCCTCTCTCAACAGGTTGGCCAGGAACCACGACATCGAATGCTTCCACAGGCGTGCGATCCTTCGAAATCTTTACTTTGCCGAGGAAAGTCCGGGTCTTATCAATTTCAACCGCTACAACGGACTCGGAGGCAACACCCGGTTGAATTTCGACCCGAACTTTGTATTTCCAGAAATCGTCCTTCTTGATCGGAAGAATCGGACTATGCATTTTTCTCAATTCCTCGGCAATTGGGCTGCCTGTTTCTTGCGGGGCTTTCTGCTCTTCTTTTTTTACAGGCCGCGAGCAGGATTGAGCAACCGGCAAGGATAGCGAGTGAGTTCGTTTTCATGAGGATTGGGTGTTTTCGTGGGATCTTATCGAATAACAGCATAATTGCCTCCGGCATACGGAGTATCCAAGCGCTGGGTCTTGCGGAGTTGTGGAAAATTCCTCGAACGGCTCTCGAGAAAATGAACGACAGCGATACCTGTTTCACCAAGAGCGAGCGGATCGGTAGTCTCAGCGAGTGCCCTCCCCCGCATTTTATTGGAAAGCCAAATTTTCGCACGGTAGTCGGTCGTCACCGAACTCCTGCCAGTGTTCGCATCGACAAGAAAGACCACAGTCCACTCACGATGTTCAGTAGTCTCACCGGTCACCGATGGACAAACGTTCATCATCCAGAATCCAACCAAAGGGAGGCTGAATTCCGGGCCGAGAGTGACAGCACAGAAGCGCCACCGTATTTGCGTATACTGACGTTTGAATTTTTTGGTCGCAGCTGTGATTCTTCCATAGCCTTTATCCGACCAGAAATTTGCAACTTCCAGAATCGGGAGGAGAGGTGGCGGGGTTTCGCCGAACATTTCCAAAGACTTTGCGCCGGTGAACCCGCAGTGATCGCACCACGTGGCGCCACGCTCTACTTTCGGCCGGCAAGCAGGGCATTTCGCTCCCGCTATCCCGAAACGCTTGTGCGAATATTCGTGGTCTTAGCTCATCTTTTCAGGCGAATAGATGTCGATTTTCCATGCGCGTCCAATCCTTCGAGAAGGGCAAACTCTTCGATCACCGGAAGAGATTTCTCTACCGCAGCCTTGTCCATTTTTACGATACTGGTGCGGCGCTGGAACTGATCAGCGCGAAGGCCGGAAAACGATCTCCCAGCACCTCCAGTCGGAAGGGTGTGGCTTGGCCCGGCAAGGAAATCACCCACAGCGACTGGCGAATCCGCGCCAAGGTATATCGCCCCTGCCGTGCGGATTTTGGCCAGAACCTCATCCTCGTCCTTCACCACCAGGGAAAGATGCTCGGGGGCGTATCCATTGACCAACTCGATTCCCTCTTCCATCGATTTTACGTGGAGCAGGAATGTTCCCGTTTTTAAAACTTCTTTAATGATCTTCGCCCGGGTTAAAAGAGCAGTCTGTTTTTCGATTTCAGCGATTACTTTTTTAAGAAGGCTCGCAGAAGTCGTTAGGAAACCGACCGCGCTGTCACCGCCATGCTCCGCCTGGGCCAAGAGGTCTGCGGCGATGTATGCAGCTTTCGCCGATGCATCCGCAAGAATGAGGATTTCGCTGGGGCCAGGAAGAAGATCGATGGAAACCGCGCCCACCAACTGGCGTTTCGCCTCGACTACGAAACGGTTTCCCGGGCCGAAAATTCGATCTACCGGTGCGATAGTCTTCGTCCCAAGCGCCATCGCGGCGATCGCCTGGGCACCGCCGACCTTGATCGCCTGAGTGACGCCCGCCTGCCGCAGAGCATACAACAAAGCCGGATTGACTGATCCATCCGCTCCGCACGGAGTCGCAGCGAAAATCTCCGGAACTCCAGCCGCTTGTGCGAAGCCGGCTGTCATCAAAGCAGTAGAAACAAGCGGAGCCTTACCTCCCGGCACATAAACCCCGACGCGATCGAAGGGCGTAAACCGCTCGCCGACCATCGCTCCTTCGGCATTTTTCCCCGACCAACCCTTGCGCATGCTCTTCTTTGCAAAGGCATGGATATTCTTCAAACTGCGCCGCACCGCTTCTCGTGTCTCATCCCTGACCCCTGCCTCCGCATTAGCGAATTCCTTTTCACTAATGAAGAGTTCTTTCCTTGAAAGCTTCGCTCCATCGAAGCGGTTGGTCAGTTCGATCAGTGCATCGTCGCCTCCGAAGGCGACCTTTGAAATGATATCGGATACGAGATCCCGGACGGAATCCTCGGGAATCGCCCTGCGTCTGAGCCTTTTGACGAACGCCGTGTAGCCTGCATCCCTGTGGGAAAGAATCTTCATACTTTTGAACTGCCGCGAAACATGCACCTTTCTTCCACGCTCGCCAACCTCCAATGAGAGCCAGCTCAAGAGAAATTGAACGATCTCACGTAAGGAAGGTTTTTGAAAGACAACTTCAACGAAATGCGTTAACATCCGGTAGATTTGAAACGCCACAAAATTTTCTATTTCTTCGCATTTTGCCTTTCTTCTCCCGGAATGGCTGAAACCGAGGTATTGTTCAATCGAGACGTTCGCCCGATTTTTCTCAAAAACTGCACTGCTTGCCATGGTGGAGTGAAAGAAGCAGGCGGTATCTCCATGATATTTCGTGAACGACTGCTCATTGAAGGTGATTCGGGAAACATCCCAGTCGTGCCGGGAAAACCGGAGGAATCCGAGATTATGAAACGGATCCGCAGTGCGGATCCGGACGAGGTCATGCCGCAGCCGAAACACGGCCCCCCGCTTACCGAGAAAGACATAGCTACCCTGGAAAAATGGATTTATGAAGGTGCCCAATGGGAAGAGCACTGGGCATTCGTGGAACCGGTTGAAAAAAAAGTCACCGATTTGAAAAATACTGCGTGGATATCCCGTCCCCTAGATAAGCACGTTTTAGAAAAAATCGAGCAAGCTGGACTCCAGCCCTCTGCCGAAGCCAACGCCGCAGAATGGCTTAGGCGTGTCAGTTTTGACCTCACCGGCCTGCCGCCTACCGTGGAAGAACTATCCCAGCTTGAAGCCCAGTGGGAAAAAAATGGTGATGCCGCGCGCGAGCGTGTAGTCGTAGGTCTCTTGAACTCTCCCGCATTCGGCGAACGCTGGGCAACGGTTTGGCTCGATCTTGCACGTTATGCCGATACCTATGGGTTTGAAAAGGATCCTCACCGCGACGTCTGGCCATGGCGGGACTGGGTCATCCGCGCGATGAACCAAGACATGCCCTACGACCAGTTCACCATCGAACAAATGGCCGGCGACTTACTTCCCGATCCCACTCCTGACCAGATCCTAGCCACCGCGTTCCACCGCAACTCACAAACCAATACCGAAGGCGGCACAGACGACGAAGAGTTCCGCGTCGCCGCTGTAATAGACCGCATGTCAACCGTTTGGACCACATGGCAGGCAACGACTTTCGGCTGCGTCCAATGCCACTCGCACCCTTATGATCCTATCACCCACGACGAGTTCTACGAGTTTATGGACTTTTTCAACCAGAGCGAAGACTCAGATCTCAACTACGAATTCCCAAAACTGAAACTTGCCGGCCCGGAATTCGTGAAGCTAGAAAGCGAGACCCGTGCACTCCGCGAAGAACTCGATGCGGAAGGACGTGATATTTCAGGTGTCTCTTGGAAAACTTTAGAAGAAATCACACTCAAGCCTCAGCACGGCACTTTGGAAATCAATGACTCCGGCCTGATCATCAGCGAAGGAACCCTTCGTCGGGGCACCATTCACACGGTTTCCGGTCGCACGGACCCCTTCGACGCGATGAAAGTATCTATCTTTCCCGAGAGCGAGGATCCGAAGGACTGGCCGGAGATGGGTGTGATGGTCACTGATTTCGTGATGAACAAAATCGCAGCCGACGGCTCTCAAACACCCGTCCCCATGGGTGAGATCATCTCGGATTATCTCGTCGGCTCGTCTGATCCGATGAGCGCCTTCGCACAAAACCTTGCTGGCGAAAAATTCAAACGCTTCATCGGGCCTGGTGGCATTGGCAGTGGCGGAGCCGGATTCGGCGAGTATCCACGCCTAACCGGACCACGTTGGTTCGTCCTGATGCCCGAGACTCGCGTCGAACTTGCCGAAGGCGAGCGCATCGAAGTCTCCCTCAAGCAGGGCGCGAACGCGAATGAAAGCCAAGGCACCTATCTCAGAAAATTCCGCGTCGAATTCGCGAAGGACGAGCGCTACGCCGCTCTCAGGAACAGCCCGGAAAGAGCGAAAAAATGGGATCTGGTATTCTCCTACCGCGATCGCTCGGCAGCGATGAAGGGCACCGAAGTCCCTGTGATGCGAGACCGCATGAAAAAAGGCGAGCGCGATACCAGGGTTTTCGCCAGAGGAAATCGGACCACCAAAGACCACCCCGTGGAAGCCGATGTCCCGGAACTCCTGAGACAAGGATTCAAAGGTGGCGAAGACGCGAATCGGTTAGATCTCGCCCGTTGGCTAGTCAGCGGCGAGAACCCGCTGACCGCGCGAGTCATGGTCAACCGGCTCTGGGGAGAACTTTTCGGAATCGGCATCGTCGAGACCGTCGAAGATTTCGGAACTTCCGGCTCGAAACCTAGCAATCTCAACCTGCTCAATCATCTCGCACTCAGTTTTCAGAACGAACATGACTGGTCGATGAAAGAAACTCTAAAGGATATCGCCCTCTCTTCAACCTATCGCCAAACCTCATCGTCCACCCCGGAACTCATTGAACGCGATCCCAAGAATGAATTCCTAGCTCGAGGCCCTCGCAACCGCCTAACAGCAGAAATGGTCCGTGATCAGGCACTCGCCGTTTCCGGGCTGCTCTCTCCGAAAAAGTTTGGCCCTTCCGTTTTTCCACCTCAGCCTAAAGGTGTCTGGAGCTCGGTTTACAGCGGCGCGAATTGGAAAGAATCAACGGGTGAGGACAAATATCGGCGCGGCATTTATACATACATAAAGCGCACCAGCGGGTTCCCAGGCTTTCTAACCTTCGATGCCCCGAGCCGTGATATTTGCACCGCCCGCCGCATCGTTTCCAACACGCCCCTCCAAGCTCTCGTGACGATGAACGATCCGGCCCACATCGAGGCAGCCGCCGCCCTTGCCAAGCGGATGCGCGAACAAGGTGGCAGCCACAAAGAGCAATTGAGCTTCGCTTACCTCGCCGCCACCCAGCGCCATCCAGACGAAGAGATCCTAGCAGAACTCGAAAACCTGTATATAGATCTCACGAAGGAAAATTACGAGAATACGCCCCACCTAGGGCCCGATCCCGCTTTGACACTCACCGCCAACACCATCCTCAATCTCGACGCGACACTCTCGAAATGACTGAACTCGAACAACAGCTCCGGCTTGGAGAACTCTCCCAGCATACCCGCCGCCATTTCCTTTCGAAATGCACTACTGGCCTCGGTGCAATGTGGCTTGCGGGTATGGGCGACAAGGCCTTCGGCGTATCAGAGAAACTTATCAAAGACCCCGCCCGCCCGCTCGCTCCGGACGTCCCCCAGCTTCCCGGAAAAGCAAAACGTGTCATCTACCTCCACATGGCGGGCGCTCCCTCGCAGCACGAACTCTTCGACTACAAACCTGAGCTCCAGAAACTCGACGGCATGGAATGCCCAAAAGAATACCTAGAGGGCAAAAGCTTCGCCTTCATTCAAGGCATCCCGAAAATGCTTGGCCCGCAATTCGAGTTCAAGCAGCATGGTGAGAGTGGCGCATGGATCTCGGACCGGTTACCCCACCTCGCAACCATGGCGGATGACATCTGTTTCATCAAGTCGATGCACTCCGACCAGTTCAATCACGGTCCGGCCCAGCTTCTCGTTCATACCGGAACTCAGAATCCCGGCGCACCGTCCATCGGCTCATGGGCAACCTACGGGCTCGGCTCGGAAAACCAGAACCTCCCCGGTTTCATCGTCCTCACCTCCGGCGGCAAAAACCCGGACGCTGGCAAATCCGTCTGGGGCTCCGGTTACCTACCTTCCGTTTACCAAGGCGTGCAATGCCGCTCAGAAGGTGAACCCGTACTTTACTTACAAAACCCGGAAGGCGTCACCCGCGACATGCGCCGCCGCTCGCTCGACACCCTCGACCGCCTTAACCAAAAGATCGCCAAGGAAACCGGCGATCCTGAAACTGTCACCCGCATCGCTCAATACGAGATGGCCTACCGCATGCAGATGCACGCCACCGATGCCTTCGATCTGAAACAGGAAGACGAAGCCACCCACGCGATGTATGGCACCGAACCCGGTAAGGAATCCTTCGCCAACAACTGCCTTCTCGCCCGCCGCCTCGCCGAGCGCGGGGTCCGGTATATCCAGCTCTTCGACTGGGGTTGGGACTCCCACGGAACCGGCGAGGACACCGCACTCAACGTTGGCTTCACCGACCTTTGCAAAAGTATCGACCGGCCTATCACCGCATTGCTCAAGGATCTCAAACGCCGCGGCATGCTCGAAGACACATTAGTCGTTTGGGGTGGTGAATTCGGTCGTACACCCATGCGGGAAAACCGCGGCGGTAGGGAAATGAAATTCATCGGTCGCGATCACAACCCTGGTGGTTTTACCATCTGGATGGCTGGCGGCGGCGTCAAAGCCGGAACCAGCTACGGCGAAACTGACCCGATCGGCTACGAGGCAATCAAGGACAAGGTCTCCGTCCACGATCTTCACGCGACCATGCTACACCTGCTTGGTTTCGAGCACGAAAAATTCAGTTTCCCCTTCCAAGGAGTCGGCCAACGCTTAACCAATATTACCAAAGTAGACACCAAGATTGTCAAGGGAGTGCTCGCGTAGCGGTGACCTTCGGTCGCCGCTCGACATTTTAAAGATCTAGTCCGCTTCGCCACCCCCCCCAAAACGCTCCCAAGAAGGCTTGCTTGCTACGGTAGAGCCTGTCCCACAGCGCGGGCATTTGGTGGCGTATATCTCAGCGATTGTTAGAAAAGAGGCCTGAGAGAAGAATCTGTCTCCCATGCCTGAAATTCAGGACCTACAAATTAGTCTACCACAACTAATCCAAGAACCTCGAACCGTTTCAAAGGCATGGATCATCGCGAATTTTGCACCCGTCTTGCCAACAGCCCGCTGCTCCAACGGTTATTGCAAATTGACCGAGTCGACAAGGTCAAGGTCTTCGCCAAAAGCACAAGCGACCGTTTCTCCCGCTGGATCGGTGAAGCTGGACTTCGCGAAATTAACCACAGGCTCATCGCCCTGCTCGCCGGCCCCTGCAACGGGACGAATCCCGCACCTTTTGACCTTAAAAAATCCGATTAGTTTCGAAGACATTTATTTCGACAGCACCTGTCTAAAAGCCCCGATTCACTTCCCAGTCGACTGGGCTCTCCTGTGCGATATTACACCCACTCTGATGAAAGCCACCGTGCTCATCCGCCGGCCCGGACTCCGTCAGCGCATACCTCAGAAACCGCACGGATTTCTTAGCGACATTATACCCTATGTATGAAAATGACCGCCGAAAACCGCACCAAGGATGGCCGTAAACATCGCAAGGCGATCCTTTGGGAAATGAAAACCCTTTCCAAACGCATCGGGAAACACGCCTGTAAACACCTCAAAATTCTCACCACCCGCAGTCATGAAACAGATCTGACAGATCGTTTGAAAAACAAATCCGGCATGCGCGAAGGACTCGAACGCCTTACCGGAACCGAAGCATGGATCAGCATCCTCATTCGAGATTTTATGGGCAAGCCAGCCCGGGCCAAGGGCTTTGCACATCGTGAGCTAAGGGGGGATGGGGCGTCCTAAGTCACAACCTCTGGATTCTCGCCCGACTTGAACAGCGCATCATATCGGACGAAATCGAGCAACAGATACCTGAAGCTGCCTGAGGCCCATCGGCGCATGACGATCCACGAAAGAAAAGCATCGGTCCGATAGATCGAGGCCCTTCCGCGCCCTGAAGCCAGCAAAGCGTATAGCAGACCAAAGAACTTCATCAAAAATTACGTGATCGATAGTCAATTCGGAGTCGGTTAGGCTCGAAAAAATAGTCAGCAAGCCTCGAAACTAAAATCACCGGATTTTGGGACAGGCTCTATGGTATCGGCGGGCGCCTCGCTGGTGACGGATTCGAAGAAGGCAGCGTCATCTTGCTAAACGAATTGGCCAATGGTGTAACAAGTGCTTCCTAGCGAATGCGAACGTGCTGCGAAAGCTCATACCTGCCGCGATTTTCGCCATGATCCTATGGGACCGCACGCGGTTTGAACTCCATTGAAACAAACGACCCGCCGAACAAACTCGAAAAACAAATTCGCCGACCAAACCTCAGTTTCCCCATACTCCAAGAATCCCCAATCACCAATCAGGCGACAATGGGATGATTGTGGAAAATTAATTCGTAAGAATCGCCCCCGACTGAAAAAATCTTCATGGTGACTCTAGCATCCTGTTATCCGAAGGGTTTGAATAAGTATTAATTCGACCGCTGAGTCTACTTCTAGGTTCCGCACCGATACTTATTTCAGGCTCGAACTCTGATCCACCAACGCTCAACCCTCTACCCGAGCTACTTTATACCCACCCGCAACGCCCGCATGCTCCACAGCGTTCCAGAAGCTGCCTTTGCGCTTCCCCGCATCGCCCGCGCACCGTCCTTCCGTTTCTCGGAAAATCGATCCCTCGCCTCCCAAAACGCATCATTCACAAATCCCCTACTCCCGATCACTGCGCCGTCCGTAAAATACCGCACTCGGCACCGCAATATCTTCGCCATTTTCAACTCCGATAGGTAGCGGTGACTTTCAGTAGCCCCCCCTGCTTTCTCAGCCGCCAGTGCCTCTGCCTCGTTCATCCCACTCCGGGCGTTCGTCTTCCGTGAAGTTTGATTCGCTGCTGCGATACGGGAGTTATAACTTTTGCGCTCCAACGCCATACCAAGTAACCGCCGATACCTCCTCGAAGCCTCCTTCCACTCTCCTGCGCCAAAACCCGTATCTGCGGTATGTTTATCGGAGGTAATCGCCCGCACCAACCCTTCTCGTGCCTTTTTCCCATTTCCTCTCGGACCGCCGCCGACCGCCTCGCCATAACTACTCCAGCGATAATCCGCCGGATCCTCCACCATCCCCGCACGCACCGGATTCAAATCGATATAGGCCGAAATCGTCCTCGCCGCCGTCCCGCTCTCAACGATCACGCTCTTGAACCGTTCTTCCCAAAGTGTTCCTGTCCGCTCGTGGGTTCGATTAAACCAACGTGTAAAGCGCTGTAGCAGCGTCTTCATAAACTCGCTCAAGCTATGCATCCTATAGGTAAAACGGGCATGAATCTCTGCCGCCCGCTCCGAATTCCCACCTTCCACACCACCCTCCGTCCGCGCCGCAACTAGCTCATCCGCAACAGATTTTACGAAATCCTCCCCGTAGAACACCCCCAACCGCCGGAGTAACTCCGCATCCGTGAGTCCTCCTTCCGGCAGTTGTGGAACCTCCACCAAGAGGTGGAAATGATTCGACATCACACAGTAGGAAAGAACCCGGCATCCCGAGAAATTCTCCATCATCCGCATGAACATCCGAAAAGCTTCGCGCTCCTCATCAAAAAACCGAAAGTTCCGATCAACCACCCTGCTGACACAGTGAAAAATTGCAGGCTTCGTCTCAGAGTCCCCCCAATCCGGTATCCGCCGCCGCCTTGAAATCATTCTCCTACCCCATACCCTGAATCCTCAAATTTAAAACACAATATAAATCATACAAATAGTCTGGAAATAAGTAATCGCTAACAAGTGATCCTCATACAAATAGTCTGGAAATAAGTAATCGGAAATAAGTAATCAAGATTGGACCGTCCAGAGCGCCCAGAAAATCCACCTCTACTGCCCGCCCGAACTCAAGGACCGCATCACTCGCTGGAGCGCCGCAGACAAGCACGGCCTCTTCGCCGCCGTCCGCCACAACCTACGCCTCGCCAGCGCGCGAATGAAAAACAAGATCCCCTACCTCGCCTCCCAAGGCCGGGGGTGCGCCACGCCACCCCCGAGCAGATCGAGACCGCAGTTCGCACCACCTAGGCCATCCTCATGAAGAAATGGCACACCATCAGCGAAATTACGAATCTGATCCTCGACCAGACACACCCGCTTGGCTACTCGCGCAAACTCATGCTCGAAATCCACGGCATCAAACTCCCCCAGCGCCCATGAGAACCCAACTTCCCACAACCCGCGATCCGAAGGCTGGACCCGAGCGAATGCCAGAAGGAACAAACGGAGACGGGGTGACCGAATGACTCATGAGACATCGCCGCACGCAAGTGACGGCTTGGGTCAGGATGCCAAACCATCGGTCGCCCCCGATCTGACCCGGAGCGATGACTCCAGGACAGACAATGTCTCAGAGATACTTCGGGCAGCAATGCCAAGGGCGCGCAAACTAGGTCGCTAGGCAAAGGGGCGCGGCGCAAAAGGGGGAAACCCGTAATGCGCCAACCGGTGGTTGCCGCCACCCGCACCCATTTCCACCCGCTCATATCGCCAAGCCTGGCCCACCGGAAAGATCCAGAACCAGACATGCCAGAAAATCAAACCCTCCGATCTGGCACGCTCTCCCGTGCCCAAAAATCAACCTCTTCGGAAACTGAAAAAACCACTTGATCCTCTCTGATACTCGTGATCCCTATGACAGGACTACCTTGGCATCTGGCAGAGTGAAAAAAAGGACGAACACCTTTGCTGACAGTGGCACTCAAAATTAATTCTGATATTTCACTAATAACAAATTACTTCTAACAGCCTGAAAGGAGATCCCCAGCCCTCCGACCACGAACAGCAGCGGAAACCATATCGAATAGCCCGGCGCCTTCGAGTCCGGCTTTAGTATCGTGAATGCAGGATCCTCCGGATTCACAAACACCTTGGTCTTTTTTCCGACCGGATAGGACTCCACTAGATTCTCAATTTTGTTGCGTTTGTTGTAGTTTGGATTCCCACGGAAGCCGTAACGTTCACCCGTTTTTGGCTCACCCTTCCACTCGTATCCGTAGAGAATTTTCAAACGGTATTCTTTAATTGCAAACTCGTCGTGCTGCCACTCCTCCATTTCCGAGGAAAGCACGATCCCGTCGACCTGCGGCCATGCCCGTTGCTCAACCGCTCGTTCGTAACTCTTCCCCATCAAAACGGTAAAAAGCCCTCCGACAGCGGCGATTACAAGTCCGAGCATGATGAGAAAAATAGTGGAGGCCTTCATGGATCAAGGCCCAAAGAACATGCTCCCACCCGGAAAAGCAACTCCGGTAAAGATAGACATGCCCTTTCGCACAGAATACATCAGGGCCGTGCGCTATTCCCTCACCCACAGGACTCACTACACCTATCAGGGCCAGGTGACAGTTTCCCATCACCTGGCGCGGCTCGCACCCCGATTCCTTCCCAGCCAGCGCTGCCCGTGGCACAAACTTGAGGTTACACCGCAGCCCGTCGGCAGAAGCGTTCACAACGATGCGTACGGAAACGTCACCGCGTATTTCGAATGTGAAGGCGCCCACTCCGAACTCGAAGTTATAGCCCGCAGCCTCGTCGAGGTCCTACCGACAACCCTGCCCGAGCCCTCTGCCACCCCTCCTTGGGAAGTTGTCCGTGACGCCTGCGCCGGTGAAACCCTCAACCTCAGCACCGAAGCCGGAGCCTTCCGTTTCCCCTCTCCGATGATTCCGATCAGCGAGGATTTTGCGAACTACGCCCGCCCCGATTTCTCTCCCCGCAGACCTATTCTTGAAGCTACTATCGCTCTGATGGAGCGCATTTTCTCCGAATGTGAATTTAATCCCGCAGCCACTGACGTCGCGACTCCAGTCGCCGAAGTGCTCTTGAAAAAGGCTGGGGTCTGCCAGGACTTCGCCCACCTGATGCTCGCCTGTATTCGCTCGCTCGGGCTACCCGCCCGCTACGTCAGTGGATACCTAGAGACAAGACCTCCCAAAGGGCAGGCCAGACTCGTGGGAGCCGATGCATCCCATGCCTGGGTCTCCGTCTTCTGCGGCGAGAAAGCCGGCTGGGTCGATGCTGACCCCACCAACAATCTCATCCCCAGCGAACGCCACATCACCGTCGCCTGGGGCCGCGACTTCTCCGATGTCAGCCCCCTACGCGGCGTCACCCTCGGTGCCGGTGGTCAAACACTCATCGTGGAAGTGGATGTGGAGCCGGTCGGGTAGATTTAAAGTCCCGTTAACATCAGCGCACCCCGTATCCCAGCTTCCTGTCCAAGCTTGGGTGGAACCACATAAGGAGAGTTTTTCACCGCCAGAAAATATCCAGCCGCCAGCTCAATGAGCAGCTTCTCGGTTTTTTCATGGAGCCCTTCCGCTTGGGAAACTCCTCCGCCCATCACCACCCGCTCCGGCGGCGCGATGGCTAGTAAAGCTTGAATCCCGTGCGCCAAATACCATGCCTCCGTATCCCATGCCGGATGATCGGGTTCGAGCTCTATCCCGGCCCTTCCCCATCGCTTTTCAATCGCCGGCCCGCAAGCCATCCCCTCAAGGCAATCACCATGAAACGGACATATCCCCCCAAAATTATCATCGCTTTTCCTAGGTAAAAGCACATGCCCGAACTCCGGGTGCAGCGCACCATGAAGCAGCCTGCCATCGAATAGTAGCCCGGCACCGATCCCCGTCCCAATCGTCATATAAGCCACATTTTCCAAACCCTCTGCCGCGCCGATCCTCGCCTCCGCAAGGCAGGCCGCGTTCACATCGGTCTCCAGCGTGATTTTCATTTCAGGAAACGCTTTAAGCAACGCGCTGGTGATCGAAAATCCACTCCAGTTCGGCTTAGGCGTCGCCAACATACTCCCCCAGTTCTCCGCCTTCGAATTGATCTGCACCGGCCCGAAGGCCGCGATTCCCATCGCCTCAGGTGTCCCCCGCTCTCTGAGCCAAGCAATCGCCGTTTCGAAGGTCTCTTCCGGCGTCGTCGTCGGATAGCGGTGTTCCTCTCCCAAAGTTCCATCCTGTTTCCCGATGGCGACCACTGTCTTGGTGCCGCCGAATTCCATAGCTGCGATCATTCATTATTATTAACGCGAATGCTTTGTTAGGTCTAGGAATTTGACTGATTTTCCTTAACTGTCTAACTTTACGATAGCTTTTCCGCCCTCAGTTTGCGTTGGTGCACCACTTGCCGCTCTGAAAAATCATATCTGCGGACGTGTTGCCACCAGATGATCTGGAGGTGCGCGCGCGTCGGCGAAAGCTGCCTCGCCTCCGATAAACACGAATACTTTCAATCAAAGGACTTGGTAGTTTTTTTGTTCCATCTCCTTGCGAAAAGACAAACGGAAACGTTCGTCTACCAAGGCCTCGGCAATATCGAACTTCCCTTCCTTCCACGCATCCAAAAAAATGCGTAATAACGTCAATGCAGCTTCAGCTTCCTCGGGAGTGGCGTTATCGGTCAGATCTTCAGCCTTCTTCTGTCCGTCCTTCTCGTTCTTCCGCGCCGGATCAATCGCAGACGTATGTTCGGGCTCTGCCTCCAAGTCCACCAAGGCATCACTGGCCATCAATTGAATATCGACGATCTCATCACTTTTGATTCGTTTGAGCGTCGGAACAAAATAGGAACTTAATGGATTGGTTTAAATCCAAGGTAGGCTGCATTTTCTGAAATTACCGAGCAATTGAAAACCCTGGTCAGTGCTCAGCATTTTTCTCCACGTCTGCAAGGCCCCGCAAATGCGGTCGATGACGCCTGCAATATGCCGCTGATGAAGCGGGTCACCCGGTTCTCTTCGCGAGGTGTCCCTTTCCGTGGGGATCACCTAATCAAGGTTCGCTGATAAAACCGTATTTCTTGTGCGGAGGCTGGTTGAGCATGACTTTCACCCAGAATCTTCGCCCATCAAAAAACCGACAATGACAAATCGCGACATCTGCCTATGCTCTCCTCCGTGAGCTACCAGGTTTTTGCTAGAAAATACCGTCCCAAGACGTTTGAAGACGTCTTGGGACAGGATCATGTCGTCAGAACATTACGCAACGCCATCGAGCAAAAACGTCTCGCGCACGCCTATCTCTTCGTAGGACCGCGCGGCACCGGAAAAACTTCCACCGCCCGAATTCTCGCCAAGGCGCTGAACTGCACAGGCGGCCCGAAAATCGATTTCGACCCCGAGGAAGATGTCTGCAAGGAAATCGCCGAAGGTCGCTCTCTCGATGTCTTGGAAATCGACGGTGCCTCCAACAACGGCGTTGAGCAGGTCCGCGATCTGCGTGAATCCGTGAAATACGCCCCCAGCCGCGGGCAGTTCAAGATCTACTATATCGACGAGGTCCATATGCTCTCCAACGCGGCTTTTAACGCACTCCTGAAAACCCTCGAGGAGCCCCCTGATCACGTCAAGTTCATCTTCGCCACCACCGAGGTGCAGAAAATTCTGCCCACCATCCTTTCGCGCTGTCAGCGCTTCGATCTCCGGCCCATCCCCACCCAGACGATCGCCGACCACCTGCTCCACATCGCTTCCGAAGAAGGCATCAGCCTCGATGAAACCGCTGCATGGGCCATTGCCAAAGGCGCGGACGGCGGAATGCGAGATGCCCAGTCGATGCTCGACCAACTCGTCGCCTTTTGCGGTGAAACGATCAACGAAGAAAATGTGCTCGAAATCTTCGGTTTCACCTCCCGCGAAAAAGTCGCCGAGTTGACCTCAAAACTCCTTGCCCGCGAAACTCCCGCCGCCCTCAAGCTCATCCAAAACGAAGCTGAAAGCGGACGCGAACTCTCCCAACTTCTCGGCGAACTCATCGGCTGCCTCCGCGGCCTGCTAATCGCGAAACTCGATCCCTCCGCCGATGGCGAGGGTATCCCTGAAGAACTCTGGACGAAACTCTTCGCCGACGCAGACGAATACGCCCCAGAGCGTATCCTGGCCGCCATTGATGTTTTCGCAGAAACCGAGGGCCGCATGAAGTGGGCAACCAACAAACGCCTCCATTTCGAACTCGGCGTGATCAAAGCCATCCAAGTCTTGGCAGAGGTCCGGATCACCGACATTATCAAAGTCCTCACCAAAGGGGCGGATCACCTTCCCGCTTCTCCCACTCACTCGCCTAACCCTTCCTTGACGGTAGAAGAAGCACCCCCTCCACCTGCGGAAAACAAAGTTCTCGAACCAACGCCCGAGCCTACGGCTCCAGCTTCAGTTCCAAAACCGCCGGCGAAGAAAAAAGCCAGTGACGCACTCGCCGCCTTTGACGACCTCATCGCCAACGCCCCCGATGAATCCGACGAACCCCAGGAACCGGTCCCCATCGGAGACGAAAAACCCGAGCCCGCCCCCTCCGCCGAAGACAAAATCGAGGAGGACACCTTTTACAGAGACCCCCTGATCCAAGCGGCCCTCGAAAAGTTCGAAGCCAAAATCATTTCAACCTGACACTGAATTTTTATGAACATACAGAAACTGATGAAACAGGCCCAGCAAATGCAGGCTGGGCTCGCCGCGAAACAGGAGGAACTCGCCCAAAGGGAAGTCGAAGTTTCTGTCGGCGGCGGCAAAGTTAAAGTCCGCGCCAACTGTGCCGGCGACGTTCTCGAAATCAAAATCGACCCAGCAGTCGTCGATCCATCAGATGTCGATTTCCTCGAAGAACTCGTCCTCAAAGGCGTGCAGGATGCGATCGCAAAAGGCAAAGCCCAAGCAGCCGATGAAATGGGCAAACTTACCGGCGGACTAAGCATCCCCGGGATGTGAAATCTCAAATCTCTGAGCTTACAGCTCAATCTCCAGATGCTAAATGTCTAAAACAAGGCGAGCAATTGGCAGGGGCTTAATCGTCAGCTCATTGCTGTTACTTTTCCTCACTGTTTGTAGCTACGCGAGGCAGCCTGATCGCCTCACTGCATTCACCGTTTTTCCGATCTGGATGTGGGGCGGGATCGGCCTGCTTTTATCTGCTTTTGCCTTCCTCTTCCTTCGCGCTCCCCGCTCACTGATCGTCACTGCCATCTGGGCGATCAGCCTCCCAGTCGTCATGGATGAAGCCATAGTGCTCTCCAATTTCTCACATGACCCGATCAAGCAGAAGCGCGAGCCAAGTAGCAATGGCAAGCGTGTTATCCGCGTCGCTACTGTCAATTGCGCTGGCTTCGCATATGGCGATCCGGCTGAGGATTTGAAAAAATGGGATCCTGACATCGTTCTCCTCCAACACGTCTTCCCAAACCGCGTCAAACAAATGGCGCAAAACCTTTACGGCAGTGGTGGCGAATTCCGAGCCAACATGACTAACGGAATAATCACTCGTTTCGAGATACGTCGTGGAACAATACGACCAAGGGTGCCCCACCAGCAGGCGACTCTACGGCTACCCAACGGCAAGGATATCGAAGTCGTCAACGTCGCCTTGACCACAGCCGCCACCGATATGCGCCTCTGGAGCGAGAAATCCCGCAGCGTCCACCGCAGCAATCGCGCCATCCGCAGCACCGAGCTTTCCGCCGTCCTTCGGACTCTTAAACTTACCAGTTCCTTCCCCAACTCACCCACGATTCTCGGTGGCGATTTCAACGCGGGAGCCACCGATATCGTCCACCGCCAGCTTGTCGGTGATTTCGATGATACCTTTTCAGAAGTCGGACGCGGTTGGGGTAATACTTTCCACCGCCGCTTCCCCGTCCTCCGCATCGACCACGTCTACGCCACCCGCCAGTTCCGCCCGCTCTCATCTGGCGTGATCGTTTCAAAAGGAACCGATCACCGCATCGTCATTTCAGACATTGTCATCCATGATTAAGGAACCATCCTCGGGAATAAATCCAAAATTCTTTTCAGGTTTACTTAAAAACAAAAACATGAAAATCCTCACCCTTCTTTTTCTCCTCCACCTCCCCTGCCACGCAGTTGGCTTTGCCAACGGCGTAAAGATCGGCGAAGTCACGCCGAACTCCGCCGTGCTCTGGACCCGACTCACGGAGAATCCTGAACCCGGAAACCAAGTCGAAAAATGGGAGCCCGAAGCTCCCAACTGGACGGTCCCCGGCTATGAAGGAAAAGTTAGGTTTCACTATTGGAATCCATCGATCGGAGCTCGCCGCTCCGGAAAAAAGACGGCTTGGCTTGAAGCAATCGCCAGCCACGATTTCTGCGCCCAAACCACACTCACTAATCTTTCGCCTGCCACCACATACGCCTTCGAAGTCGAAGTTGAGAGTGAGGAAAATATTTTTTCTAGCACCTTCACCACCGCCCCAGACCCCACCTCCGAAGCCCCCGTAACATTCACCGTCTCCACCTGCCAGGAATTCGAGCTCCGCGATGACCTGGCCAACGGCCACAAGATCTACCGCTCCATGCTCGATCTTAAACCCGCCTTTTTCGTTCAGACTGGCGACACCGTCTATTACGACCGTGCACAGCCGCTTTCAAAAAATATGCCCCTCGCCCGATACCGCTGGGGCCGCATGTATTCCCTGCCGTTTCAGAAAGCATTCCATAAAGAGATCCCTTCCTACTGGATGCACGACGACCACGACCTGCTCAAAAACGACTGCTGGCCCGGTCAGACATACGGCGACCTCACTTGGGAGCAAGGCCTGAAAATTTGGCATGAACAGATCCCCCAATCCGACAAACCCTATCGCACTTTCCGCTGGGGAAAAAACCTCCAGATCTGGCTACCCGAGGGCCGTGAATATCGCTCACCGAACAACATGCCCGACGGCCCAGAAAAATCCATTCTTGGAAAGGAGCAATGGAAATGGCTGGAGGAAACCATGAGAGCCTCCGACGCCACTTTTAAACTCTACATCTCCGCCACTCCAGTCGTCGGACCCGACCGAGGCGGCAAGAACGACAACCACGCAAACGAAGGCTTCCACCACGAAGGCGAGCGCCTGCGAAAATTTCTCAACTCGATTCCCGGATGCTTCGTCATCAATGGCGACCGCCACTGGCAATATCACTCGGTTGATCCGGTAACCGGCCTCAACGAGTTCGGTTGCGGCCCCGCATCCGATGCCCACGCCCAAGGCTGGAACCCCAAGGATAAACGCCCGGAACAACGCTTCCTCCGCGTTAAAGGCGGCTTCGCCTCGATCACCATTGCCGGTAAGGAAGCCACGTTCACCCACCATGACGTCGAAGGAACAACCACCTACTCGACCGAGATCATCGCCACTGGGAACTGAGAACAGGGGGTGATAAAATGAAAAACGGGCTGCGCGTGACGCACAGCCCGTTTTCGAAATGCCGATAAGAGGCGGGGACGCCTCTTGCACGGCCTGCTGCGGAACGCAGCAGCATCCTCAGATGCCTTTCTTGACGACGTCGTTGAGGAGGTCGATGACGCGGTTGGAGTAGCCCCACTCGTTGTCATACCAGCTAACGAGCTTGAAGAACGTGCTGTTCAGCTCGATCGAGGAACCTGCATCATAGATCGAGGAAGCAGGATCGTGAATGAAGTCAGTGGAAACCACTTCGTCGGTTGTGTAGTTGAGGATACCCTTGAGGTAGGTCTCGGAAGCGTTTTTGAGCGCAGCGTTGATTTCCTTGAGGGAAGTTTCCTTCTCAGTTTTGACGGTGAGGTCGACGCAGGAAACGGTCGGTGTCGGGACGCGGAAGGCCATGCCGGTAAGCTTGCCTGCCACTGCCGGGCAAACGAGGGCAACTGCTTTCGCAGCACCTGTGGTGGAAGGGATGATGTTGATCGCCGCAGAGCGTCCGCCTTTCCAATCCTTCTTGGACGGGCCATCCACAGTTTTTTGCGTAGCGGTGTAGGCATGGATGGTGGTCATAAGACCTTCCTTGATGCCGAATCCTTCTTTAAGCAGCACGTGCACGAGCGGAGCAAGGCAGTTGGTGGTGCAGGAAGCGTTGGAAATGAGGTGATGCTTGGCTGGGTCGTAGTCGCCGTCGTTCACGCCTTGCACGAAGGTGTGAACGTCGTCGCCTTTACCAGGAGCGGAGATAATGACTTTTTTTGCACCCGCAGTGATGTGGCCTTGGGCGAGCTTGTCTTCGACGAAAAGGCCGGTGGACTCGATGACAACTTCCACGCCGTGCTCTTTCCAAGGAAGACCTTCTGGAGTGCGGGCGGAAACGACTTTGATCTCGTGGCCGTTAACGACGATGATGTCGTCTTCCTCAAGCTCCGGGGAGGATTTCTTGGAGGAAACTTCTGCGTCGAACTTGCCTTGGGTGGAATCGTATTTAAGAAGGTAGGCAAGGTTGTCTGCTGGGACAAGGTCACCGACTGCGGCGACTTTGAATGTGGTGCCGAGGTGGCCTTGCTCGACGAGTGCGCGGAAGACGAGGCGTCCGATGCGGCCGAATCCGTTGATGGCGATGGTTGTCATATGTTTACTTGGTGAGTGAGTCCGGAGACTGGTTATTGAACTTGCCGCAGACGGTCCTTCCGAGCGCGGCGGCGGAATTGTGCATGGAACTCAGTGGCCGTCAAGCAGCGAGCGGGTCGCCACTTTCCGCGCAAGGATCACTTGTCGAACCCCTTGGGAAATGCTAGATAGAACCATGCCCGCAAAGTTGGAAGCATTGCTCGAACCGATCCGCAGTTCCCCGTTCCTGCCTGAGGTCGCAGACGCGCTGCGCCGAGAGGTGGAGGCGGAGAAACAATTGCGGGCAAGATTTTACCAAGAAATGACCCCTTCAGAGAAAGTCGAATTCATCGGCGGCGAGGTCATCATGCACTCTCCGGCTCGCAACGCGCATCTGGATGTGACGTCGAACATCAGCCAGCTCCTCCTCGCATTCGTGCGCATGAATGATCTCGGTGAGGTCAAAGTTGAGAAATGCCTCTGCGTTTTTCCCCGCAACGACTACGAGCCCGATCTGGTCTTTTTCGGAAAAGAAAAGGCAGCGGGCTTCGATAGCGCGACGATGAAATTCCCTATCCCGGATCTCATCGTGGAGGTGCTTTCGGAATCGACCGAGGCTCGCGATCGGGGCGTGAAATTCGAGGATTACGAGGCGCATGGCGTCTTGGAATACTGGATCGTGGATGCGGATCAGGGGACTATGGAGCAATACCTGCTGCGAGACGGCAGTTATGCGCTGGAGTTGAAAACTTCTTCAGGGGAAATCCGCAGCAGTGTGATGACCGGCTTCGTGGCTCCGGTCCGGGCATTTTTCGACACCACAGAAAACCTTGCGGCCATGCGTAGGATGATGGCTTAGCGGCACTCGATGACTTTAAAAGCCCCGGTCTCCACGATCTGGCGGGAGCGCAGGCCAAGGGAATCCAAGTGCGCCTCGTAAGGCAACTGCCGGTTCGCCACGAGATGCAGCGTCCCACCCCGTTTCAGCGCAGCGGCAGCGGTGCTGAGGAAGGCTTTTCCGAGGTCCAGGTCCTTCGCTTGGGCAGTGTGAAAAGGCGGGTTGGTGATGATATGGTCGTATTTCTCCGGGAGCCCGGTAGTAACATCATGCCAATGGAAGTTGACCGGTCCGGTGACGTTTTTCCTCGCGCACGCGAGTGCGCGAGAGTCGGCTTCAAAAAGATCGATTCGGGAAATTTTCGGAGATTTTTCCAACGCTATCTTGCTCAAATATCCCCAACCTGCTCCGAGATCGGCGACGTGTCCGTGCAAGGAATGCGGGAGATGTGCAGCAAGGAGCGCGGAGCCGGGATCGATGTGGTCGGTGCTGAATACCCCCGGCTCGACGGTGAAATCGGTTCCCGGAATCAGCGCAGGTTTAGCCAGCTCACGCCATTCCGAAAGCAAATCAGCATCCCACGGCACTTCATTGGAAACCGCGAACGCCCGGCACTTGTTCTTGGAAACTGAAAACATGAGCGGAGCTGCCCGGCTGAGTTCTTTTTCGAAACGTGACGCCCCCGCCGTGTTTGGAAGAGAAACGATCAGCCTGCCACCAGGCGCCAGCAAGTCATGCGCTCGCGCAAAACCTGCGAGAACCTCTTCTTTCGATTTCCCGGGAAGGAAAAGCACGGTCGAAAATCTCCCCGAAGGCTCGGCGAGCTTCATCCCCGCATTCTCACAGGCCGTAGCCAGAGGCTTAAGCGGCTGCCATCCAACCAAAGGAGGGAGCCCTGTATGCGGCTCCGCTCCCAGCAAAAAAACCTCCCCGTATTCGATAGGATTTTCGCGCAGCGCGAGAACTAGACTTTCGAGTGCTGGATTCATCTCACGATTTTCAAAAGCTCCAGCTCGATGATTTTCTCACACTCCAAAATCTGATTCACCCGCCGCACTTTTGCTTGCTCCGCAAGTTGCTCAAGCGCGTCGATATCATAGAGATAGACCTCCTCGATCTCTCCGACTGTATGCTCGATATCCCTAGGCACAGCGATATCGATCAGGAACAGCGGCCGGAATTTCCGCGCACGCCGGATCGATTCAATTTCGGCCTTGTGGATGATCGTGTGCGGCGCACCGGTCGAGGAAATCACCACATCGACATTTTTCAGCACCCCCAACCAGTTATCAAACCGCACCGCCCTACCCTTCATCTCCTTAGCCAACTCGATTGCCCGGTCATGCGTGCGGTTCGCCACGATGATCGACTTCGCCCCCCGCGAAACCAACGCCTGCGCCGTCAATCGACTCATCTCCCCCGCCCCTAGAACCATCACTTCGCTATTCTTGAGATGCCCGAAAATTTTCTCCGCCAACTCCACCGCAACATTTCCAATCGAGGTAGAACCCTCCTGAATCGATGTCTGAGTGCGGACTTTTTTTCCCACGCTGAAAACCTTTTGAAAAAGCTTGTTTAGAAACGGCCCAGTAGTCCCTGCCGCATGCGCAGCATGATAAGCCTGCTTCACCTGACCGAAAATCTCCGTCTCCCCCAGCAACATTGAATCCATCCCGCTGACTACCTTGCAGAGATGCCGCGCCGCCTCCTTTTTCTCATACCGGTAAAACGGCTCTTCGTGGCCGTGAACCTTCTCCGCGAGCCCCTTCTCAAGTTTGGCGAAAACCTCAGAAGCGTTCTCAGCAGCGAGATAAAATTCGGTCCGGTTACAGGTAGAAACTACAACCCCCTCTGGCGCACCAGCCATTTCCAAAAGGTTCTGCGAAGCTTCGCCCAACCGGGTTATCCCCACAGCGAACCGCTCCCGCACCTCCACCGGTGCGGTTTTATGATTTACTCCCAGACAGACCAGTTCCATTTAGACAAAAGCGAAAACTCCAAGCGAAAGGACGAAAAGCAACACCGCTCCAAGGGCGAACTTCCGCCCCGTGATTCCACGTATCCATTTGGTGAGGATCAGTCCGATATACGCAGCCCAAACCCCGCTAGCGATAAAGACATGCTCCCATGCGGATTCGGTTTCATGAGGCATCATGATACCAGCGATCAAACCCACCGAAAGCAGAGCCATTCCAAGCCACAGCAATCTCTCCAACGAGACCAACAGCTCCCTTACCGGCGGAAGAAACCTGAAAAGCCCACCTTTTAAATGATGCTCCTTCAACTGGCGATCGAGCACCAGAAACATCACCCCAGCGACCGCAGCCAACGCCAGTGCCCCGTAAGCCAGCACTGACACTGCGGAATGCGTCTCCCCCCACGCAGTTGTGTTCAGCACCCTTGCCGGAGTCGGATCCAGTTTCCCCGGAAGCAACGCGAACCCTTGGAACAGCGCCACAACTGGCGCCGTGAAAACCCCCAACAATGAAATCCGGTAAACCGGACCAATCAGTAAATAAAACAAAGTCAGCGACCATGCCAAGTACGCAGAAATCTCCGCAATACTGCGCAACGGACAGGCCCCGCGCATTTCCCCACGAACCACCAGGTAGCCAATCTGGCAGAGCATCGCCGCGATCATCCACCAAACCGTCCAGCCGCTCTTTTGGCCATGCCTCAACGCCAACAACCCACGCACCCCCGCCGCCACGGCGAGGAGAGTTGCCAAAATCAGAAACCAGCGATCCATGTCCTTTCAATCGCCGCAAAACGCTCCTCATGCAAGCCCGCATGGAAAGGCGCAGTGGCAGCGGATTGCATCCGCCATGCCCATAAGGAATCGTTTTGGCTTGGCGGATGCAATCCGCCGCATTCCTACGGAGCCTCCGCGAAGGCACTTGCGCCTTTCCGACGGTTGACTTCTCCGGACGACCACTCCCAAGGATCTACTCCCTTTTGCGTGAAAACCGCTATCCCGATCACACCCACGTTGCGGGTATTGCCATGCCGCATATTCGCATAGGAATTTGAAACACTGGAAAACTCGAAAGCAGCCACCTTATTGGTGCTGGTTCTGAACCCCTCGATCTCGAGCGACTCACCCGGCTCGATCACATAACCACGGTTTGAAAACGAAGCCGCTTTACCGTCCTGTACATCCAGCCCGTCGACACTAGCCACAAGCTCAAGCGCACTCTTGCAGCGATTCTTGATCACGATCGAATACTCACTGTCCTTCTTGCCAGCCACCAAACGCCGACCATAACCGTATTCTTTATACGCTGGCAAATATCCGATACCACCCTTGATCCCCCATTCCACAAGGCCGCCCGCCGCCGTCTGCATGGCGCCAACACGCTCCTTGCGCTTGGTCATCGCATCAATCCCCTCTGGATTATTGTAGTAAACCATATCGGTCCCAGCTGGTTTGGACGAAGCTCGGGTGAACAGCGTGTAGCTCATTCGCGAACTTTTCTCATCACCCCAACCGGTTGCGAGGCCCAGCCGCTCCGGCTTTCGAGACTCTAAAGGAGCAGTAAAGGGCATGTTACTCCGTCCCACGGCAGACGCATCACCTGGAGACGGCGCCATTCCCATTGGCGAACACGAACAAATTACAAGTGCGACAAGCGCAACTCCCGATGCAATGACTATTTTCAATTTCATGATGCTGAAAAAACAGCATTTCAAACACCTCCCGTCAACTTAAATGCACTTTTACCAGCATTTAAGTTGCAGCCTTTCCAGCATCTGCCACAATCCCGCCGTGAAACGATTCGAAAACAGCCAGCTCACCCGCCGCGAGCGACAGGTGATGGACATCCTTTTTCGTAAAGGAAAATGCACAGGCGGCGAAGTATTGGAGGAACTCCAAGACCCACCCAGCTATTCCGCAGTCCGCGCCCTACTCTCCACCCTCGAACAAAAGGAGCTCGTTTCCCACACCAAAGACTCCCGCCGCTACGTTTATCAACCCACCGTCCCAGAGAAACGCGCCAAACGCTCCGCACTCACCCAACTCCTGAAAACCTTTTTCGAAGGCAGCCCCGAAAAACTCGTCGCCTCCCTGCTCGATCCCGACGACCAGAATCTCAGCACCGAAGAGATCGAACGAATCAGAAAACTGATCGACGTGAACGCGAAGAAATGAAAATCTAAAACCATCTGATGATCCCTTTACTCGCATTCTCATTCATCGCCGCCTTTCTCGTCTTGTTAGCGGGTCACAGGGACGCGGCCAGAGACCCGCGATTGACACTTTTACTACTCAGCCTGCTTGTCGTCTTTCCGATGATTTCATGGTGGATGCCTAAGGTCGGACTTCTTCCCTCGTCCGACGGGGTGCAATCCGTGGCAAGCTTTCCTTGGATGGAAATCCTGATTTCAGTTTGGGCTGTGGGATTCCTGATTTCATCGATTCGACTCGCTCTTGCTGCGGTCGGCTTGCGGAAATGGAAACAGCGCGCCGTTGAAATCGATCGCGCGGATGGCATTCCCATCCTCAAGCTCGATGGTCTCCACTCCCCCGTCGCCACGGGCGTCCTAGACCCCATGATCCTTGTCCCCAGCGACTGGGATCAGCTGCCGGAACCAAAACGTAAAATGATCCTCGCCCACGAACTCACCCACCACAGCAGGCGCGATCCTCTTTGGCGGCTCTGCGCGGAGCTGGCCTGCGCGATTCATTGGTATCACCCGCTCGTCCACTGGATGGCCAAACGTTTCGCCATGCAGTGCGAATATGCCTGCGATGCGGAAGTCCTCCGCAAAGGCGCTGACGCGAAGGCATACGCGGGACTTCTCTGTGATTTCGCCGGCTCTCGCCAAGCTCCCCCGCTAGCACTAGCGATGGCGGAAACCTCTTCCTTGGAACAGCGCATCACCCGGATGTTCTGCCCAAGCCGCAGTTCCGGCGCCGTCGTAATTTATCTCGCAGGAGTTCTTGGCCTGTTGGCTGCACTCGCACTCTCGATGATGGGCGTTAAAGCCGCAAAAAGTTCCCCAGTCAGCCCAGCGGAAGTGCACATGCGCCTCACCGCGGATCCGTTTCCGGGTGAGTAGGCTTCACGCGCTCCAGCCACTTCTCACGCCGGAACCACGTCTCCTGCCGCTTCGCATACTGCCGCGTCGCGAAAACGATCAATTCCTCACACTCCTCCCTAGAAATCCCCCCTGACAAAAAGCGACGAATCTCCTTCACCCCGATCGCCTTCTCCCAATTCCCACCCACTCCTTCTAGTCTGCTGACTTCTTCGATCGCTCCCTCAGAAAGCATTCTCGCCGTTCGTTTCGCAATCCGCTCGTGTAAATCTGCGCGATCCCGGACTAACCAGAAACCCTTTAGCGCCTTCTCGATCTCATTCGTTTTCCGCCCCCAGCCGTCCCGCAGATCGGAAACCTTCTCGCCAGTTAGCAGACAAATCTCCAACGACCGCGAAACGTAACGCTTGTTCCCACGGTTCACTTGCACCGCCTCGACAGGATCGATACTCCCAAGCTCCGAAAGCAGATCCTCAAGCGACCGCCCCTCCATTTCCTCACGCATCGCCGCATCACCCTTCGGCAGCGGCGACGGGCCATGTGTGAGAAATTTCAAATACAAACCCGATCCACCCACCACCACCGGCACCTTTCCCCTCGCTTGGATCTCGCAAATCACCGGCTCCACCATCTCGAAATACCGCCCCGCATCGCAACGCTCACCCGGATCTAGCACTCCGAACAAATGATGAGGAAACTCCGCCCGCTCCTCATCCGTAGGAGCCGCACTCAGCACTTCAATCCCCCGGAAAATCTGGAACGCATCTCCATTCACAATCTCCCCGCCAAGCTCCGCCGCAAGCTGCAACGCATAACCCGTCTTCCCGGACGCAGTCGCCCCACAAACAAAAACAGGCGCAGGCAATTCGGGCATACCCCACTTCAAGCAACATAGAGAAGGGCTTTGCAACCCATTTCTCCCGAGAAAGGACCCGCGATTTAGAAATCGCGACTGCAACCGGGAACCCAGCACCCCCGCCGCAAACCCTTTGCAAAGCCCCGCTCCCGCGTCAAACTCAACCCATGCAAATCCCCTTCAACAACACCTACGCCCACCTACCTGAGCGCTTCTTCACTAAGCAAACCCCAGCCAAAGCCCCATCCCCCACCCTCATCCGGACAAACCCCAAGCTAGCCAACCAACTCGCTATTTCTCCCGCTTGGCTAGACTCCCCCGCCGCCCTAGCCATCTTTTCAGGAAACGAAATCCCCGAAGGCGCCGAACCCATCTCCCAGGCCTACGCCGGCCACCAGTTCGGCGGTTTCGTCCCGCAACTCGGCGACGGTCGCGCCATCCTCCTAGGCGAAGTCATCGACACACAAGGAAACCGCCGAGACATCCAACTCAAAGGCTCCGGCCGGACCAAATTCTCACGTGGCGGCGACGGCAAATCCGCCCTCGGTCCCGTGCTCCGCGAATACATCGTCAGCGAAGCCATGCACGCCCTCGGCGTCCCAACCACCCGCGCCCTCGCCGCAGCAACTACTGGAGAAACCGTAGCTCGTGAAGTAGAGACTCCTGGCGGAATTTTCACCCGCGTCGCCGCCAGCCACATCCGCGTCGGCACCTTTCAGTATTTCGCCGCCCGCCAGGACACCGAAGCCCTCCAAATCCTCACCGATCACTGCATCGCACGGCACTATCCAAAAGCCGCCGAGGCAAAAAACCCAACCCGAGCCTTTCTCGGAGCCGTCATCGAAGCCCAAGCGAACCTCGTCGCTAAATGGCTGCCACTCGGCTTTATCCACGGCGTCATGAACACCGACAACTGCGCCATCTCCGGCGAGACCATCGACTACGGCCCCTGCGCCTTCATGGACACCTTCCACCCCGACTGCGTCTTCAGTTTCATCGACCGGAATGCCCGCTACGCATGGGGAAACCAACCCACCATCTGCCACTGGAACCTCACCCGCCTCGCAGAAACCCTCCTCCCCATCCTCGACCCCGATCTGGAAACTGCCAAACAACTCGCCCAAGAAGCCCTCGGAAAATTCATCGACCATTTCCAACCCGCCTACCTCAACCAACTCCGCAAAAAGCTAGGACTCTCCACCGAAAGCGACCTCGAAACCAGCGCAGCCTTCATCAAGACCACCCTCGGAACCCTAGCGAAAGAGGAAGTCGATTTCACCCTCTTCTTCCGCCACCTCACTCTCCTCGCCGCAGGTGACGATCGCGCTAACCTTGTCAGTCTTTTCCAAAATCCAAACGCCGCCGAACGCTGGCTCAAAGACTGGCTAGCATTCGAGAAACCAGCCAATCACATCGAGAAAATGCGGGCCACAAACCCAATCCTCATCCCCCGCAACCACCGCATCGAACAAGCTATCCAAGCCGCCTACGAAGACGACTTCGCTCCCTTCCATCGCCTAGTCGATGCCCTAGCGAAACCCTACCAGGAAAATCCAGAATACTCCGATCTCGAAGCCGCCCCTCTACCCCATGAGCGAGTGCAAAATACATTCTGCGGAACGTGACCCAAGTAGGGGCTGCACTCTGCTGCCCGGTGCGTTGGGAAATAGCTGGGATTGCCGGGCAGCAGCATGCAGCCCCTCCTTGATTTAAAACGGAAACTTCCCGCCTTTTCCACCCATCCCTTTCATCATATCGCCCATTCCCCCGGCGCCACCCATCATCTTCATCATATTCTTCATCTTGCCGGGGTTTTTCATCATCTTACGCATCTCACCGAACTGCTTGAGCAACTGGTTCACCTGCATCATCGATGTCCCGGAACCCGCCGCGATCCGCTGGCGCCGCGACGCCTTGATAATCTCCGGGCGTCTACGTTCATAAGGAGTCATGGAAAGCACGATCGCTTCAGTGCGTTTCAATTTCCCATCATCAAGCGCGCCCGCAGGCAGCTGTTTTTTGATCTTATTAAAACCCGGCATCATCCCGAGCAAGCCTTCCAAAGGCCCTAGATTCTGGATCATCTTCATCTGGTCGAGGAAGTCGTTAAAATCGAATTTCCCCTGCTGCATGCGCTTCACCGAGCGCATCGCGTCCTCTTCGTTGACCTTGTCGGCCACGTTCTCAACCATGCTGACGATGTCGCCCATCCCCAGAATCCGGTCGGCCATCCGCGAGGGGTGGAACTCCATCAACTGATCGAGCTTTTCGCCCTCACCCGCATATTTGATCGGCTTGCCCGTGACCTCGCGCATCGAGAGCGCCGCACCACCGCGGGCGTCACCATCGAGTTTGGTCAGCACGATACCTGAAATTCCAACCGCCTCATCAAAATGCTTCGCCACGGAAACCGCCTGCTGACCCGTCGCCGCATCCGCGACCAGCAAAGTCTCCTTCGGCTTGAGAAATGCATTCAGCTCCTTGAGCTCACCGATGAGCTTTTCATCGATCTCTTGGCGACCCGCTGTATCAAAAATCAAAACCGTCGCGCCAATTTGCTCGCCGTATGCAATCGCCTCGCGTGCGACCTTGATCACATCCGTCTCACTCTTATCGGGCGCGTAAACCGGCACATCCACCTGCCCGCCCAAAGTCACCAACTGATCGATCGCAGCCGGGCGATAAAGGTCACAAGCCACCAACAGCGGCCTACGTCCGTCTTTTTTCAAGCGCCGCGCAAGCTTCGCGGAAGTCGTAGTCTTACCCGCGCCGTTCAGACCGACCATCAGAATCCGCGCCGGAGGATTCAGATCCAACGGGACATTATCACCACCTAGAATACGAGTGAGCTCATCCTGGAAAAGTTTTACGATCTGCTCGCCGGGCTTGATCGATTTAAGAACATTCTCCCCCATCGATCCCTCCTTCACACGGGCGATCAATTCCTTCGCCACGCCGAACTCCACATCCGCCTCAAGCAGCGCGATCCGGATCTCCCGAAGAGCGTCCGTAATGTTCTTTTCCGAAATCTTGCCAACCCCACGGAGGTCGCGAAACGTTTTGTCGAGGCTGTCGCCGAGTGCTGAAAACATGCCGGATACTAATTCTCAATTCTCAATTTTCAAACCTCAAAATCAGCATCCATCATCCTCTCTATTAGCGCCCATTCACGTGCATTCGCGGTTAAAACCACCCTACTCGTCCGGCAAATATGCCGCGCCGCGGTCCAACTGAAAACTCCACTTCAGCGGTTTCTCCGTCGTTTTTCCATCCATATCCTTCCAAGTCACCTGCACCGTGCAGACTTTCTGGCGAAGACGTCGATTTACCTGCCACGAGAAAACTTTTCCCTCGCTCGCAAAATTCGCAGGCACTTCACCAAAACCCGCTACCCGCATCTTGAGCGTTGATGGATCAATGCTTTCTGCCGTCGAGAAGTCGACTTCAATTGTTGGCAGGCGCGAGTTGATAATCGCACCTGATTGCGGATTCACCGGAAACTCGGTTTCCTTCACCAGGCCAGCGACCGAGCCGCCAGTCCCATCTGCCGCAGAATCACGGAAGCTGGTCGCGAAGTCGAAAATCTTATCGTAATTCCCAAGAATCACATAGCGCGGCAGGATATTGTTTGGGAGCGTCCGCTTTACCTTCCCTGGCTGAACCGTGAACAGGTGCGTGTAGCCAACCTGCTCCGCCTTACTCAGCATTTCCTCGGTAAAAAAGCCTCCGGGATAGGCGTAGGTGCTCACTGTCGATTTGAACTTCTGCTCCAAAAAACGTCTTGAATCTTTCATCTCTACATTCAGAAACTTGTCGTAAGCCTCTTCACCCTTCTTGCGATATTCCTTCACCTCCTGCGGATATGGGTGGGTCGTCGAGTGGCTGCCTATCGTCGCGCCGTTCCTCATCATCTCCCTGATCATGGGTGTCGTCAGCGCCTTTCCTCCACCGTCGACGTAATTCTTATACAGATAGACCGTAAAAGGATATCCTAACTCTTTTAGAATCGGATAAGCATCCGTGTAGACTGATTTCCACCCGTCATCCACCGTGATCACCGCGGATTTTGCCGGAATCTCTTTTTCCCCGTTCTTCCACGCGATGAAATCCGCCATCGGAATCACCGCGATCTCCAGCTCCCGCAGCGCTTCCATCTGCGCACGGAACTTCGAAGTCCGGATCCGCATCGCGGTCTCGCGCTCGGTTTCTGAAAAATCATGGTATCCCAGAACCGCGACCCGAACCCCGTCGTCTGGCAGATCCAGGTTTTTCGGAAGCAGGACGCCCGGCACCTCTGGCAGAGCGGCAGAGTCAGAATCCACTTCCGCATCCTGACATAAGGCCGCCAAAACCAGCGCGGCCCAGGCACCTATGATTCCTTGTATGATAGTCATTTCGCAGAAATCTTATCCAACCACAGTAGCCTTGCAAACCAAAGCATTGGCATCCCGCCAAATCCCCACAGATGGTTTCTCAAAAACTCTCTCTGCCAGACTTGCAAAAACGTAAAAAAAGCATCTAGAATGTCTCCGGATGCCAAAGACCTTCGCACAGATGGAATTCCGCTTTCCCGCATGGTTGCGGAGCGCCGGAACTTCCATCAGGAAAAACTCCCGGGACACCCCGCCTGAAAACTCTGATCCCGGCATGACCGGATGGTGTCGCGAGCAGGCGCTCGCTTTCAATCTCCCCGAACTCGCCCGCAAGGTCCGCGTAACTTGGAACCCCCGCATGCGCACCACCGCCGGCCGCGCCTGGTGGCCCACCCGCCTTATCGAGATCAATCCGAAACTCAAAACCATTTCCGAAGATGAAGTCTGGCGGACCTTGAAACACGAGTTTGCACACCTCCTCGCATATGAGCGATCCGGCCGACGCAAGATCGAACCGCACGGCATCGAGTGGCAGACCGCCTGCTCCGAGCTCGGAATTAGCGGCGAAAACGTCCGCCACTCCCTCCCACTTAAAGGCCGCAGAATGAAACGCAACCACGCCTACGCCTGCCCTTCCTGCCTCGCAGTCATCAAGCGCGTGCATCCCCTCAAGCGCCCCGTCGCCTGCTACCCGTGCTGCAAGAAATTCAACTCCGGTGACTACCACGAACGCTTCCGCCTGATCAAAAATACGATCTGAGGCGGGCCATCAAAACGGAATCTAATCCCTGCGGAACGATTTCTTAAAATTTATGAAGAAAATGTCGCTATTCCGCCGCTTCCTATTGCGAGCTGCACAACACCCACTAATATCTCCATCATGATCAACGATCTAATCACCACTCCTCAACTCGGGTTCTTCTTCGGGTTCTCCCCAACTTTTGTGATCATCTTCATCGCAACTGCTCTCATCAGCTGGCTCGTAAGCCACACGTTGAAGAAGCGTTTCAACGAATATTCGCAGATCCCGATCCGCCTCACCGGCGCACAGATCGCACAGACGATGCTTCGCGAAAGCGGAATCACCGATGTTCGCGTCGTCAGCACCCCGGGAAAACTTACCGACCATTACGATCCCACCACAAAAACCATCAACCTCAGCGAATCAGTTTACGGAATGAACAGCATCGCCGCAGCAGCTGTCGCCGCCCACGAATGCGGCCACGCGGTCCAGCACCAGAAAGCCTATGCCTGGTTGACCCTGCGCTCGAAAATGGTTCCCGCCGTCCAGTTCGCAGGCACCACCCTCAACTACATCATGTTCGCCGGATTCATCTTTGCCGGACTATTTAATAACCCCACCTTGCTTTACGTCTGGGTCGGACTTTTCGGACTCACCACCCTGTTTTCATTCGTCACGCTCCCGGTCGAATTCGACGCCTCGAAGCGTGCTCTCGTCTGGCTGGAAAAATCCAATGTGTCATCCTCAATGGAACACGAAAAAGCCAAGAACGCCCTCTTCTGGGCAGCCATGACCTACGTCGTCGCAGCCCTCGGCTCCCTTGCCATGCTCCTCTACTACATCTCCCTCCTCCTAGGCAGACGCGACTGAGCAATACAAATTCACAACCCAAAAAAAGGCGCTCCAACCAGAGCGCCTTTTTTATTTGATTCGAAAAGTGGATAGCGAAAATTCAGAACCACTTCGGCTCGTTACCCGGCTTCCACTTGATATTACAACCACTGCTCGGAACGCCCTTGGCAGGAGACTCCCCCGCCAGCATCACATCAACTGCCGCCCGCAAATCCTTACCGGTCGATTTGTCACCCGAGCGAGGCCTTGTTTCATCGAACTGCCCCGCATAAACAATCTTCCCATCACCATCGGCCAGGAAAAAATCCGGAGTGCAAGCCGCTCCGTAAGCCTTCGCCACATCCTGCGCCCTATCCAACAAATACGGAAAATCCCAGCCGGATTCTTTAGCGAAATCCTTCATCGCCTCAGGCCCGTCCTGCGGAAAATTCTCGATATCGTTTGAGTTAATCACCACCGTCTTCACGCCTTTCCCCTCGATCTCCTCAGCCAACTCACCCAGCTCCTTGGCGAGATGAATCACGAACGGACAATGGTTGCACGCAAAGACAATCACGGTGCCCTTCTCGCCCGCGACATCACCAAACGAATGCTTTTTCTCCCAAGCATCTGGCAACTCAAAACCCGGTGCCACGTCTCCAGAACTTAACTCAAATGTCGATAATACTTCAGCCATGCAGATTCCTTACCCCTGCCTTTTGAACCCCGCAACCCAAGTCTTTCTCTTCATTGAGATTTGAATTTTGAAAGTTGAAGGTTAAAGAAGGGCGTGCTCACTCCCGAGGAAAAAGCCCGCTACTCCCGCCACCTCATCATCCCCGAGATCGGCGAGGCTGGACAACTCCGCCTTAAAAACGCCTCAGTCCTCCTCATCGGCGCCGGCGGCCTTGGCTCTCCCGCCGCTCTTTACCTCGCCGCCGCAGGCGTTGGCCGTCTCGGCCTGGTCGATCCCGACACCGTCGACCTCTCAAACCTCCAGCGCCAAATCATCCATTCCGACTCCACCATCGGAAAATCCAAACTCGAATCCGCCGCCAACCGCCTCCGCGAAACCAACCCGCACATCACCCTCGACCTCCACCCGGTCCGCTTCACCCCGGAAAACGCCCTCTCCATCGCCGAAAACTACGACATCATCCTCGACGGCTCCGACAACTTCCCCACCCGCTTCCTCGCCAACGACACCGCCTTTTTTCTAGAAAAAACCCTAGTCTACGGCGCGATCTACCGCTTCGACGGACAGGTGACCGTCTTCGCCCCCCACCTCGGCGGCCCCTGCTACCGCTGCCTAATCCCGGAAACCCCGGCCCCCGGGGCTGTCCCGAATTGCGCCGAAGCCGGAGTCCTAGGCGTCCTCCCCGGAATCATCGGCTCCCTCCAAGCCATGGAAGCGATCAAGCTCATCCTCGGAATCGGCCAGCCGCCGCTCGGAAAAATCCTCATTTACGACGCCCTGCAAACCTCGTTCCGTTCCCTCAAACTTCCCCACGATCCCGCTTGCCGCCTCTGCGGCGAAAACCCCACGATCACCTCCGTCACCAACCCCGAAACCACCGCAGACCCGTCCTGCCAAATCAGCTATCCCAACATGCAAACCATCACTGCCGAAGAACTCAAAGCCCGCCTCGAATCCGACGATCTCAACGCCCTCCTCATCGACGTCCGCGAACTCGACGAATGGCAAGTCGTCAACATCCCGCAAGCCAAACTCGTCCCCCTCCAGACCATCCCCACCTACGCCCCGAACCTCCCCAAGGACACCCAGATCATCATCCACTGCAAAGCCGGCATACGCTCCGCAAAAGCCTGCGAATACCTCTCCTCCATCGGCTTCGAAAACGTCGTCAACGTCACCGACGGCATGGACGCTTTTCAGAAACTTTAAATCTCTTCCTTTCGTGTGCTTCGTGTTTTTCGTGGTTGTTCAATATATCTTCATTCAACCTTGAGAACCTGGGTATCTGCCAGGCGGGAGCCAGCTTTTTCAAAGGTCACGAGGGGAATGCGGGCGGTGGTGGCCTCTGCGTGGATGAGTCTGTCGAGGAAGCCGGGCTTGGCGGAGGCTAGGTCCGGGGTGGTGAATAGACTAATAAGTTCCGGATGCACTACGAATGTGGGGACGGAGAGCAATTTCAGGAGACCCTGCAGAACCGCTGCCTTTGGCATACCGTAGTGATGCTGGCAGGCGAAATAGACCTCCATGACTACCAGATTTGACACAAAAACCTTGGCTCCTGCCTGCGAGATCTCCGCCATGTAAGCGCGGGCAGCGGTGGCGAGATTTAGCGGTTCTCCGGTTAGGAGCCGCATGACGACTGAGGTATCCAGTGCGGAGCGGAGTTCAGGCACGCTCATTCCACTGGGAGGTGATCGATTCCCGCATGGCTTCCGTGCTGTGATCGATTGTCTGGCTAGGCATCAGATTCGCGAGCGGCGCTTCGAAACTCTGCCAATCAATGGGCGAGGCATGAGGGGTGGGAAGCTTTTTCTGCCGCAGCCATTGCTCAAAAAGCTTGATGGCTACTTCGCGCACGGTGCGACCCTCACGGGCAGTCTCGGCCTTGAACTCACGATAGAGTTCGTCGGGGATTTGAAAGGTCGCTTTCATGGAGCCAGTTTGCTGTATTACCGGGTGGAATTCAAGCGAGAATTTCCAAAGGATAGGACGGGCCATAGGTTGGGTATACTTATCCGGGAGAGGCACCGAATTCCACGAAAGGAAGACTGGGGTTATCCTTCCTCCAGCTCACCCCCAATTTCCAACTGAGCCACCGTCAGCAAATCCTTCGGCCTTCCCATCGCCTTCTTCGCCTCAATCAGCGCATCTCTGGTTAAAACTCGGATCGAAAATCCCCCCAAATCAACCTCTAAACTCCGCGCCTTACAAACGGAAAAATCACCAAGCCCCTTAATATCTCCCAGGCAGTCTAAAACTCCCGCGCTCGTATCGAGATAAATATTTTTCCAGCCACCCTTGAGAGCCATCTCTCGGTCAAAACTTTGAATGGGAATCTTATGCCGGAAAGTTGGAGAAAATTGTGCCAACGCCTCAGCGAGTCTTGTTAGATTGTCAGCCTCTAAATCCACGACTACATCACAATCATAGGTAGCCAAAGAACTTCCGTGAAAGTTCGCGGCAATACCGCCAACAAGAGCAAAATCGACTCCGCCCTCCGCGAGCACCTGCAGAATCTCGAAAAAATCAGAGTTCATTTCTCAATCGTTTTCCGATTTCCATCATTCTTTTTGATGCGGCTGCCGCTCGCATGCTCTCCATGATTCGATCCCTAGGTTTCATATCCAATCTCCGCTTGATCAGCCCCACATCAATCCCCTCCCGCTCCGCCAGCTCCGCAGCATAGCGACTGAGCTGAAATCCTTGGCAATCGACCGTTTCCATTTCCGTTACAATACAGAAAAGCGCTTAGGAAGCCAGCTACAAGCTTCGCCATTTACTTTCTCCCCGTTTCCCCTTCCACTCGCGCCATCTCGCGCCCATTGGCGATTGCGAATTCTCCTCTTCATTGAGGTTTAAAGTTTAAAATTTAAAGTTTCAGTCCGTGTCCACACTCCTCTCCGCCAACGAAATCCGCCTCGCCTACTCCTACCAAAACCTCCTCGACGGCGTCACCCTCGCCGTCGCCGCCGGCGAAAAAGTCGGCCTCGTTGGGCGCAACGGCTGCGGCAAAACTTCCCTGCTGAAAATCCTCACCGGCGAATCCCAGCCGGACTCTGGCGATATTTCCCTCCGCCGCAGCATCCGCACCGGCTACCTTCCGCAGGAGTTCGAGCTCGATCCCGACGTCTCCGTCCACGAAAACATCGCAGCTGGAGCCGCCGATATCGTCGAGGCCATCACTCGCTACGAAAACGGTGACGGCACGGAAACCGAACTCCACGATTTCCTCGAATTCATCGACCACACGGATGGCTGGAACCTAGACGCGCGCATCCTCTCCCTTTCCAACGCCCTCGGCACCCCGCCACTCGAAGCCCCAACCGGCCCACTTTCCGGAGGAGAAAAACGCCGCGTCGCACTCTGCCGCGCCCTCGCCTGCCAGCCGGATCTACTCCTCCTCGACGAGCCGACAAACCACCTCGATGCCGAGTCCATCCGCTGGCTGGAAGGTGCCCTGAAAAACTTCGCCGGAGCCGTCATTTTCGTCACTCACGACCGCTACTTCCTCGATATCATCGCCACCCGCATCATCGAGATCGATAACGGAAAAGCCTACTCCCACGAAGGCAACTACACTGCCTTCCTAGAGTCCAAGGCCATCCGCCAACAAATCGCCAGCAACAACGAACAAAAACGCCAAAAGTTCCTGAAATCAGAACTCGAATGGGTGCGCGCCGGTGTCAAAGCCCGTGGCACGAAACAACAAAGCCGCCTCGACGCCTTCTACGAAGTCGAAGGCCAAGAAGCACCACCTGAAGAGCGCGAAATGGATCTCCTGCTCCCTCCCGCCGCAGATCTTGGAAACGTAGTCATCGAGCTCGAACAGGCCGGTGTAAACGTCGGCACCGGAAAGCTCCCCCGCTGGCTCTTCCGCCACCTCGATCTCTCCATCCGCCCCGGCACCTGCACCGGCATCGTCGGGAAAAACGGAGTCGGCAAAACCACTCTCCTAAAACTCTGCCTCGACCAGCTAAACCCCACCGAAGGCACCGCGGTCCTCGGGAAACGCGTCAAAATCAACTATATCGACCAAACCCGCATGCAGCTCGACGGCACCGGCTCGCTGCTCGACGAGATTTCCGACGGCAACGAGAAAGTCCAGTTTGGCAACGAATCCCTCGGGGCCCGTGCCTACCTCCGCCGCTTCCTTTTCAACAACGAGCGCATCAACGAACGCGTCGATCTCCTCTCCGGCGGCGAACGCGCCCGCCTCATGCTCGCGAAAGTCCTGAAAACCGGCGGCAACCTCATCGTGCTCGACGAGCCCACCAACGATCTCGACCTACCCTCCCTGCGCATGCTTGAGGAAGCCCTGGCCTCCTTCGGCGGATCCATCCTCTGCGTCTCCCACGACCGCTATTTCCTAGACCGTATCTGCGACCAGATCATCGCCTTCGAAGACGGCGGCATCCATGTCACTCCCGGAAACTACTCCTACTACCTGGAAAAACGCCAGCAGCGCGAGTCCGCCCTTAAAGATCAGGCAAAAGCCTACAAAGCGCTCAAACCCGCGCAGAAAACTCAGGAAAAACCCCGCAAAATCTCCCAAAAAGAACGCGCCGAACTGGAAGGCATGGAAGACCGCATCTTCGCCGCCGAGGACGATGTCTCTACCATCGAAACCCGCATGAACGACCCGGATTTCCAGCTCAATCACTACGAGAAAATTCCCGCCGAAATGGAAAAACTCGAAGCCGCCCGCGCCGCCGCCACCGCCCTCTACACCCGCTGGGAAGAACTCCAGGCCATCGCAGATGCGGAGTAAAAATGTAGCGGTGACCTTCGGTCGCCGATCGTTCGCTTGTGTTTTCCACATGAAATGGCAACCGTATTGCCAAGAAGATTAACCGTCTCGCCCTTGGCTATCGAGAGAGCGGAAAATGAAATCGGGCGTCAATTCCTCCGTCATCACCGCCGAATCCCTTCATATCTCACCTAGCCTTCCCTAATAAATCATCTAGCCTGGTCAAAAACACATCGACATGTCATTCCGCCGAAAGTCCACCGTCGTCGGACCACTGCTCGCAGCGATCACATTTGCGGCCTGCTTCAGTCAGATTTCCTGCAGGGAGAGAGTGGGATTTGGCAACGGCATAAATGAAGCGCGGCAGGAACTTGCAGCGGCGGAAACGTCCGCTGAGTGGATCGAGCGCCTGAAACTGGATCTCGCCAACCAGTCTTACTCCCAAAGATTCCTCACCCAGCTATATGCTGAACTTCCACCCATGGACCAATGGCCGGCTGTTTGTAGATCCATCGAAAAAATCGCAAATGATCGGCCTGCCTTGGAAAAGATGATGAGTGGGACTTTCTACTCGATGACTGCGGAGGACGTGGCCGGGCGCCTCCTGCTTTTCAGCGCACTGCTCAAAGATGACACGACCGATCATGAGATGGCCGTGCGGAACCTCGTCAATGGAACCGAACCGCAGGACTACCGCAAAGAGGAAACCATCAGGATGCTTCTCATGGTCAGTAGAGACCGGGAAGCGACTCTCGATTGGATCAAGGAAAACCAGAAAACGCTTCTCGTATCTGGGGAAAGATCATCCCACAGGAGAGATGAGGAAAAGCCTGACTGGCAGGTTGCTCTTGCAGAAAACCGGGTCGATAAAGGCACCACTTTACTTGAAGAGGCCATCGCCAAAGCAAGCGATTCAGATAAGCCTGAACTACTTCAAAAGCTTTTAAAGCTCGGAATCGTTTTGGAAAATGAGCCCCTTACCAGAAAGGCGACAACAGGTATGCAGGATCTGCTTCTGGAAATCGTCTCCTCCGATGATTCGATCTCCGGCTACACCTACCAAGGCGTTTTCGAATTTCAGGCGTCGCGTGGCGAGTGGCAAGAAATCGCGAATTTTTTCGGGAAATTTTCCAAGCTCTACCAAAAACGCCGCGAACCTTCGCAAAGCTATGACTTCGGCCAGATGGACCATGCATACGCAACCTATTTGACGGCCCTCTATCGCCTAGGAAAGACCGCTGAGCTTCGGAACAGAATCGAAAAAGCATACAAAAACTCCACTGATAATTCGCGGGACTTCTTCAGCATGATGGAACATGCCACGCCCGGACAGCCGCCACTCGGAGTTCTTTATATGGACGCCCTGAAAGCAGCAAACCAGCCTGAGGAAGCTCTCACATACTCACTGAACCTACTCGCGCGTAATCGTGGCACGGATGCTTTTTATGAATACCTCATCGGCCTGGATCCGGCCCGGGCGAAGGAGTTCATCACAGCCCTCCATTCCTTCGATCCCTACGAAGAAAGACCCTTGATTTGGCTCGCGGAAATCGCCCGCCACGACGGTGATCTCGATCTGGCTCAGAAAACCATCGACCAAGCAATCGCGCTTGACCCATCGGACGGCGATCACGGGAAGGATACCCGGATGTTTTGCTACGAAGTCCTAGCGCGGGTGCACGAGGATTCCGGGCGTGCCGAGAAAGCCGTATTCTTCGGCTCCGTTGTCGACTCCATTCGCCAGGGTGAAGCCGCCGATGACTTCCTTTATACAGGACTTATCAAGGAGGCTACCGAGCGCTACACGAAGGCGCTCGGCCAGTTCGCAGACGCTTATTGTCTCCAGTCGCGCCTCGCGATGACCTTGGCGCGGAATGGCCAGTTCGACGAATCCGTCGAGCATTTCAAAAAGGCGTTTTCCCTCATGCCTGTCAGTTTTGGCCCCCGCGAAAGCCACTGCTTCGGCTGCGAGGGTCTGTTCGATGACAAGCGGGTGATCGAGATCGCCCTGCCCCTGTTGGAGGCGTTTGAAAAGGACAACCCCGACAATCCCAGGACTCCGTACCTTCTGGGTCTGATTCTCGCCGAGAAAAATGATTTTCCCCAAGCCATGCTCGCATACCGCCGTGCTCTCAAACTCGATCCAAACTATTTCAATGCCGCGAAAAAGCTGCTCGCGCTGCTGGAGAAGTCTCCCAAGGACTTCACCGCCGCCGAGGAATTACGTGCCGAAATGTTCAAGATCGCTCCTTATCCGGAGAAGCCTGAATACATCGCCAAGAGCAACGAATTACGGGCTTTCTGGGAATTGGCCGAAAATTTCCCACCAAGCCCCCTCGATCTACCGCCGCTCTCCCCTGTGGTCGCACCGGAAAAAAAAGAGCAATATATCGAGGTAGATGAAAGTTTTTACAGTTTCGGCAATTACGGGGATAAAAATGACGCCTTGGATGGATGGTCTCCTTCGGAATTGCGCCGAGGAAATGAATTTCTCTCAATCGTAGATCAGATCAGGTGAAAAAAAACAGCTCTGTGGTAAATCCCGTGGAACACAAACGTAGGTTTCTTCCACCGCTTCGATATCAGAAGTGGTTTTTTACCCCCGGTGAAGGATTTTTCCCCTTCGGAATCCGATTGAAAGATCCCAAACAGCGTGCAAGTTTCGGCCGTGACCCCACCATCCGCAACATCTTCCAAATCCTCCAAGTCCAAATCGCCGAAAAGCTGGTCGCCCGAGAAATCCTCCGAGCTCTACGGAGTCGAGTCTTGGGGCCACAAATTTTTCGGTGTCAACAAAGACGGCCACGTCACCGTGAAGCTGGAAGACGGCGAGAATAGCGCCAAAGTTTCCCTTCACAATATCGTTGAGGGCCTGCGCGACCGTGGCACTCACCTCCCTGTCCTGCTGCGTTTTCGCGATCTGCTCCACTCACGTATCACCGAGATCAACGAAGCCTTCTACGAAGCGATCAAGATCACGAAATACCAAGGCAACTACCGCGGCGTTTATCCGATCAAGGTCAACCAGCAGCGCCAGGTCATCGAGGAGATCGCCGAGTTCGGAAAAAGATATCACTACGGCCTGGAAGCAGGATCGAAGCCGGAACTGATCGCCGCGCTTGCTCACATGCACGATCCCGAGGCTTACATCATCTGCAACGGCTACAAAGACGAAGAGTTCATCGACCTCGCCCTACACTCCCAGAAGATGGGGATGAAAATCATGCTGGTCTTGGAAATGCCCAGCGAGCTGGACCTGATCCTCGAGCGTTCTCGCAAAATCGGCGTCTTGCCGAACATTGGTATCCGTATCCGCCTTTCCACGAAAGGCTCCGGCCACTGGCAGGAAAGCGCAGGCGATAAATCCGTCTTCGGCCTCAACGCCGCCCAGGTCATTGGCGTCGTCGATTCGCTCAAAGCATCCGGCCACCTCGCCTGTCTGAAAATGCTACACTACCACCAAGGCAGCCAGATCCCGAACATCGCCGCGATCCGCGAGGGCTGCACCGAGGCGGTCCGCATCTATTGCGATCTCGTCAAGGAAGGCGCACCCATGGGCGTGCTTGACATCGGTGGCGGCATGGCAGTGGACTACGACGGATCCCACACCAATTTCGCATCCTCCTGCAACTACTCAATCCAGGAATACTGCACCGACATCGTCGAGGTCGTCGGCCAGCAGTGCGACCGCGTGGGAGTGAAACATCCCAACCTCATCTCCGAGTCCGGCCGTGCGGTGGTTTCCTACTACTCGGTGCTGGTTTTCAACATCCTCGATGTCACCTCCGCCCAGACCTCCGACGAAGAGCCGGTGATGCCTGAGAAAGCCCCGCAGAACCTCACCAACCTTTTCCACGTCAACAAGACCCTGAGCAAAGAGAATCTTCAGGAATCTATGAACGACGCGGTCTATTACCGCGACCAGGTTCGCGCGATGTTCCTCTACGGTGCCGCAACCCTTCGCGAGCGCGGTCTCGCAGAGGCATGGTATTGGCACATCCTCACCCGTATCTCGAACATGATCTCGGACATGGACGACGTGCCAGAGGAACTCACCGAACTCGCAAACGGCCTCGCCGATTTCTACTACGGAAATTTCTCCCTTTTCCAATCGCTCCCCGACTCCTGGGCCATCGACCAGCTCTTCCCCGTCCTGCCCATCCACCGTCTCGACGAACGCCCCAAGCACCGCGCCGTGATCGCCGACATCACATGCGATTGCGATGGCAAAATCGACCGTTTCATCGACAAGGAGGACGTCGCGAAAGTCCTGCCACTGCATGGGCTGAAACCGGACGAACCCTATTACATCGGCATTTTCCTCGTCGGAGCCTACCAGGAAACCCTCGGCGACCTCCACAACCTGCTGGGCGATACCAACGTAGTCGGCGTCCACCTGGAAAAAGGTAAGCCCGTCTACACTCACGAGGTCGAAGGCGACACCGTCGCCGATGTTCTCACCTACGTCGAATTCGACCCTAAAGAACTCGTCTCGAAATTCCGTAACTTCGCCGAAAAAGCCGTAACCGACGGCCGCATCTCCCCCAAGGAACGCAAAGAGATCATGGATCTCTACCGCGACGGCCTCGGCGGATACACCTACTTCGAAAGCTGATCGGTCTAGCGGAGATTAGAGGGATGTAAAACAAATCAGCCAAAAGTAATCCCGGCTTGCATCCGGGCACGTGAGCAGCTCCCCTCTCCGTCATGGAATCACACGAGTGGAACGAGCGCACGGAGGAAGGGAAACGGTTCTACAGAGGCAACTACCACGGCAAGGGTTGGCGAATTATCACAACCCTTAAAACCGACCCCGAATGGAAGCATCTGGAAGAACCTTCCAAAGAAGTCTGGAGAGCCCTGCGCGATGTCGTTTGGAAAAAATATCAGCGCAAACGCTGCCCTTGGGAGCGCGTGGCCGGGATCGATAAGATCCTAGGCGACGAAGTTCCGGAGTAACTCGTCGTCAGTGCGAGAGCGGATTGTCACCCGAGGCATCCCCGAGATGCGACTCCTCTTTCGGCAGAAACTTTTTGAAGCGGGTTTTGTCGATTGATTTCATGTAAGCCTCTTGAGGCGAGATCATCCCCTCGCGGAGCTTGGTCCAGATCGATTCGTCCATGAACTGCATCCCCTCGCTCTTGCCGCCGGTGATCACGTCGTAGAGCTTCTGCGTCGCGCCCTCGCGGATGATGGCCGCGACTGCCGGTGTGCCGAACATGATCTCGTGAACCGCAACCCGACCTGGCTTATCGACCCGCTTACAGAGAAGCTGCGCAACAACACCCCGCAACGATGCGGAGAGCATGGTGCGGACTTGCGATTGCTGGCTCGCTGGAAAAACGTCGATAATACGGTCGACCGTCTTGCGAGCGTTGTTGGTATGCAACGTCCCAAAAACTAGCAACCCAGTTTCCGCGGCGGTGAGTGCCAGAGAAATGGTTTCCAAATCCCGCATCTCTCCAACGAGCACGATATCGGCATCTTGACGGAGCGCCGCGCGCAAGCCGTCGGCAAAGGAGGGTGTCTGAATCGGCACCTCGCGCTGCGTGAGGATGGATTTCTTGTTCCGGTGCACAAACTCGATCGGTTCCTCCACCGTGATAATATGCCTCGAGAAATTCGTGTTGATGTAGTCGAGAAGTGCCGCAAGCGTTGTCGATTTCCCAGATCCTGTCGGCCCAGTGACAAGCACCAGCCCCGAACGCATGTGTCCGAATTCCTTAACCACTTCAGGAACCCCAAGGGCCTCAAGCGGCATGATCTCGGTGGGGATCAGCCGGAAGACTGCTGCGAGTCCGTTCTGCTGCTGGAGATAGTTGCAGCGGAAGCGGGAGTCCTCATCCATCTCATAAGCGAAGTCCAGATCGCCATCTTTGAGGTAATGCTCGAAAGCCCTGGGATCACAGATCTCGGAAAGCAATTCCTTAAAATCCGCCCCCCCCAAAACGTCCTCGCCTTCGATGGGTATGACGGCCCCATGAACACGGATTTTCGGGGGCTGCCCTTCGGAAAGGTGCAGGTCGGAACCTTTGCTCGCGATGAGTTTTTTGAAGAAGACGTCGATTTTTGCCATTTTGAAAGGTGGGTTTGGACGGGTGGTCGCTTGTTTTGAAAAAAAATTAGGAACGCAGGAACGACCGCATCTGGATCTTGTCGTCGGCGCGGAATAACAGCTCCTCCGCCGAGATCTTGCCTTTGATGTAAAGTTTCCTGAGAGACTCATCCATTGTGACCATCCCGACGTGCTTACCGGTCTGCATGATGCCCGGAAGCATAAAGGTTTTTCCCTCACGAATACAGTTCGCAACCGCCGGCGTATTCACCAGCAACTCGGTGGCTAGCACCCGGCCATCACCTTCAATATTGGGAATTAACTGTTGGGAAAGAATCCCCCGCAGCGATTCGGAAACCATGATCCGGATCTGGTCCCGCTGGTCGATAGGGAACACATCCAGCACCCGGTCCAGCGTCCGCGGAGCATTCCCTGTGTGCAGCGTCCCTAGCACAAGGTGCCCGGTTTCCGCTGCCGTAAGGGCGAGCTGGATAGTCTCAAGATCGCGCATTTCCCCGACCATGATCACATCGGGATCTTCTCGCAACGCGCCGCGCAAGGCTCGTGCAAATGACTCGGTATGCTTATGGACCTCGCGTTGGTTCACGTGACATCCTTTGGAATCGAAAACATACTCGATGGGATCCTCCAGAGTCAGAATATGATCGTCACGATCGCGATTGATGAAATCTACGATGGACGCGAGAGTGGTCGATTTGCCCGATCCGACGGAACCGGTGATGAGAATCAAACCATTCTGATAGCGGGTCAGTGGGATGAGATGTTCCGTCGGCAAACCGATACTCTCCATCGTACGGATATCACCATTGATGATACGGAACGCCATATCATAACCGAGGCGCTGTTTCACGACCGAAGCCCGGTAGCGACCGTCAGAACCGATATAGGCAAAATCGATATCACCGCGTTTTGTCAACCGCGCCCATTCCTCCTCACCGAGAAACGACTTCACGAGACGCTCGGTTTCCGCAGGCTTGAGGTCAGGATGATCCGGCCATATCGGGGCAAGTGTGCCGTGCAGCCTCCATGCAGGTGGAAAAGCTGTCGCGAGATGTAAATCGGAACATCCGTATTCACGTCCGAGCTTCAGATATTCATCGACGTGATCCAGAACTTGATGATCGGACATTTGACTAAAGTTGGGTTTAAAAATTGAATTCGTTGGTTGACTCGGTGGCAGCTGGGGGGTGTGGTGATTCTTATCCGCAGCCCTGCGTTGTAAAACAATATTTCCCTCTGCTGTCAATATCGAGCACGCTCTTCAGCCGTGCTCCTCTCGGATATCCCTTTTCTCAACTGGGACCCGAGATAGTCTTTAATAAGCTTGGACGCGTAGATTTTAGCCGCTGGCTTCGCAAGCTTCAGCACGAACCGCAGTAGACCCAAAGAAAATCCTCTTTTTATACCCTTCCCGGTCTTTCGATCCGCCGTCCCCTTCTTTAACTTGAATAGAAAACTTGCCACGAAACCCGCGACGACCGATCCGCCAAGCCACTTCGCAGGCTCCGATTTTACGGAATTTTTGAGCCTCGACGGTAAGTCGAGCTTGCGCTTCAGCCTAGTATGCGCGAGTCCGATCTGCAGGCGGGCAGCTTCGCTGCGCCGGATCAGCCTTCCGAGCTCGATGGTTTCTTGAGTTGATTTAGCCATTCTCGGTCTTTTTTGAATTCATCACGGGTGATTGGAAACCGGATCGTGGGGGTTCTCGAACGTGCGATCAAGAAGGCAATCAGCGCAATCAGCGCGTGCGCTCCAGCCGCGGCAAAAGCGACGTGAAACCACTCCCACGTTGAAGCCGCTGCAATCGCTCCTATCGCTCCAGTTATCAGAAGCAGCCAGACAAGGAGCAGACAAAATGCAGCAATACCCAAAAGCACGATCTTGCCGACCAATCCTCCAACGGCATCCTTCGACTCCGTCCGGATGATCGCGATCCGTGACGAGATCAGACATGGAATCGCCTCCTTCCAATTCTGCGGGATGCCACCTTCACCGCCAACAGGAAGCTCTCCTTCTTCGGCAGGGTTTAGGGAGGGTTGTCCTGAGAAATTACTCATACACAAATATTGATATACGATTGCTCAAGCTGGACAGCAGTAACGATTCCCAATCTCTCTAGAGGTGAATCGCCGAACCTACCAGCCGGAGCAAATCTGGAACTACCGCCGCGTGATAAGTCCGATCAGGAAGCCGACACCGAGAGCACCAAGAACTGTCTTGGTGGGATTCTGGCGAATGTAGTCTTCCGCGGTGACATGCATCTCCTTGGCCTTGACCTGCGTTTCGCCCCATTGCTGTTGGGCGTTCGCTTTGGCCTGATTTGCCTTTTCGGTAGCAACCGTTTTGTAATGTTCTGCCTTTTCCGAGGCCACCGTCTTGTAGTGATCGGCCTTTTCGATGGCTGTCGCTTTGAGGGCATTGCCGGTCTCCAAGGCACGGTCCTTGACGTTCGTTGCTGTCTCTCCGGTCGCTTTGGCGAAGTCATCGGCCGCGCTGCGCAAGTCGCTTGCCGCGGCGCTTGGCGAAGGTGTCGAAACGGGTTTTTCTGAAAAAGGATTTTCGCTCATATTGTTGGTGGGGTAGGTGGAGGTTCCATTAGGAAAAGCAGCTCCTGTTCCAAGCCATCCTACAAATCCCGCCGTGTTGCGCAAGAACACATTGGCGGCCCAAATATTCATGGGAAACCGATACCCGCTGGCATCGCGCCGAACAATGTGCAAAACGCCTCAATGCGACGCACCGCGCGGGTAGCCCTCGGATTTTCTCGCAGCAACTAACGCTTGAGCTGGTTCTGGATTCGCTCAATACGCTCCCGCAGACCGGGCTGCTTCTCCAACTCAGCGTTCACCTTCTTGCAGGCGTGGATCACCGTCCCGTGATCGCGACCACCGAACGACTCCCCGATTTCCATTAGCGAATTATGCGTTAACGTCCGGCTCAGATACATCGCGATCTGCCTCGGGAACGCGATACTCGCCGGCCTACGGCGTGAAATCATATCCGCCATGCGGACATCAAATGTTTCTGAAACGGCCCTTTGGATGCCGTCAATCGTCACCTGCCGGCTGGCCTCCTCCTGAATAAAATCTCTCAGCAGATACTCTACCTTCTCCAATGACACACTCTCGCCCGCCAGTGACGCGAAGGTCGCAACCCTCACCAAAGCACCCTCAAGTCTGCGCACATTCGAACGGATTTTCTCAGCGAGGAAAGTGAGAATCGATTCATCGACCGTCACCTTCCACTCCAAAGTCTTTTTCTTTAGAATCGCCATCCTGGTCTCCAACTGCGGTGGCTGCAACTCGACGGCCAGCCCGCACTCGAACCGGGAAATCAGCCGCGGCTCAATGCTCTTGATCTCGCAAGCTGGGCGGTCACTCGTTAGCACCACCTGATTCCGTCCATCCAACAAAGTATTGAACGTGTGGAAGAACTCTTCCTGAGAACGCTCCTTACCTGCTAAAAACTGCACATCATCGATCAACAACACGTCGGAGCTCCTATAGCGACGGCGGAACCTTTCGATATCTCCTTTGCGGATCGCCTCGATAAACTCGTTGGTGAATCGCTCGCAGGTCAAATAGATCACCCGAGTATCCGGCCTAAGGCGTAGAATCTCCTGACCGATCGCATGCATCAGGTGGGTCTTACCGAGCCCCGAACCACCGTGGATAAAAAGTGGATTGTAACCCACACCACTCTTCGTTGCAACCGCCTGGCAAGCCGCATGCGCGAACTGGCTGTTGCTGCCGACAACAAAATTCTTAAATGTATAACCCGGATTCAACCCCGCCGCTTTCGCTCGCTTCACAAGAATATCCCCGGGTAACTCCTTGCGGATCTCCGGATCGGGTAATTCCGTCTTACCTTCCGCTCCGAGCTCCACCGGTTCTTCGGCAACCGCGATTTTGACATGATGCAATCCCTCATGGACCTCACCTGCGGCAAGAATCAACTCCGGCAAATAGTTAGTCTCGATCCAAACCTGAAAGATTTCGCCAGGCACCGTGACAGTTCCCTCGCCCTCCGAAGCGCCATCCCAACTCGCAGCTCCAAACCACCGCTGAAACGCGTCGTTACCGATGGATTTTGTCAGCAACACTCCGATTCGACTCCATTCATCACGATGCCCTCCGTTCAAAGGGGATCCACCCACATCTTCATTCTTAAATGCCAATGGCGGCGCGATTTTGGGAGATAGTCTGTTCATGGCTGATCGAAATCCCGAATCCTGTAAGCTCCCTCCATGGGCACTTCGGATAAGGTGGTCCGAAAACAATGGACAAGGATTTCTCTGTCGGAAAATTCTTTTAAATACGCTCTAACAAACCGAACTTTCTCCCCGTATTCCACAAGCGTTCCACGGGATCAAATTTTAAAAACTTGACTCTGACATTGCTTAGCTTTGCCGAAGCAATATTTCTGGAAAGCACAGGAAATCCTTCACAACCCTTTAAAATACAAGCATCCAGAGCGTGACAACCCTGTCACAAAATCTATGCGCGATCCAAAGCTCGCGGCGCGGCCAGAAAATAGCCGCAACAGAAAGTGATCGCGGTCGTCAACGGCCAGGCCCACGAGAAATGATACACGGATTCGATTCCTGTCGCAGCCTCGTTGAGCCGGTAGGTCGGTAGGGCCGCCAACCACTCGAATGATCCGCCAGCTTTGATCCAAAGCACCCAGATATCCGTCCGGATAAAAGTCACCAGCAACAGCGAGATACCACAGCCCCACATCAGCCCACGGATACTTCCCCGCCCAGCCAACGCACAAAACATCAGTCCCAGCAACGGCCCCATCGTGTACGCGGTCATACCGAAGGCCAACCCAAGAATCGGGATACCCTCACGCACCACATTGAGAAGCAGGGTAAAGCCCGTCAGCGCGATCCCCCAGCCGATGATCAGCCACCTTGTTTTAACCACAAGGTTCATCTTGGAGAGCTCTTCATCACTACGCTTTTCCGGTGAGTAAACTGCGGAAAGCGTGGTCTGGCTCAGCGCTGCCAGAATCGAGTCCAAGCTCGAAATACAGGCAGCGAAAATCCCCGCCAGCAGCAAGCCGCTGACCCCCGGCGGCAGCACAGTCACGATCCACATGGGAAACACGAAATCCAACTCCCCGACTTGCTTTACGTTGCTACCCATCACCGTATCCGACCCTGCTTTCAATAGGTTTGCCTCTTCCACAGTAAAGGGATGCTCGTTATACCAAACGAACAACGCCGCACCCACCATCAGCATCAGTAGTGTAAGCACTTGGCCGAACGAACTGAAGATCAGTGCCTTTCCGGCTTCCTTCGCGTTCTTGCAACAGAACATCCGTTGCGCGTTGAGCTGATCGACCCCGAAGGCTGTTAGATTCTGAAAAGGCACCGCGATCACCGCCACCCAGAAGGTAAATTCTAGTTCGGAGCGAATCCCCCAAGTGAAGTCCCAAGTTTGCAGTCGTCCGTATTGGCCTGCTGTTTCCCAGAAACCCGACCAACCACCGTCAACCCCACTCACCAGCCAGATCAGCGCAACCGATCCACCCACCGCGAACAACAGGAACTGCATCACATCTGTCCAGATCACTGTCTGCATCCCACCCATCAGCGTCCAACCAATCGCAATCGCACCGATGATTAAAATGCTCCACTCAATCGGCAGTCCGGTTACGACCTTCAATGGAATCGCCGCTACCAACACCCTAACACTTTGTCCCAGCACACTCCCCAAGGTGAACATCACGGTAGCCAGCATCTTCGCCCCGCTCCCCAAACGGTTCCCCATGTAATCATATGGGCTGTAAATTTCCTGCTCATAATAAGCTTTCACAAACCACCGCGCCACTAGGAACCTAGCCAGAATAGACCCGATCCCCCACTGCATATAGGTGAAATTCCCCTCCAGCGCGAACAAAGTCCCCGGTACCCCGATAAAAGTCACACCACTGATCTCCGTCGCGATAATCGATCCGCTCACCGCCCACCATGGTAGTGATCTACCTCCGAGAAAAAAGTCGCGGATGGTCGCGTTCTTCCCACGCATCTTGTGCCCCACCCAGGTAGTAAGCAACAGGTAGCCGATCAATACCGCCCAATCCCAATACGTAAATCTTAAATGAATGTCGCCCAGGAACATAGCCAGAAGCTAGCGACCCCATACGCACAACCAAGTTTGAAATTGATCGCCACCAGCGCCCCGGAGTCGCGCTCTCCAGAGCGCGAGTGCCAACGGAGGAAGAGAGTCAGCTCGCGTTCTGGAGAACGCGGCTCCGGCCGTTGCATCCAACTCTTTTAATTTCCCAAAACCAATAGCCATGGGTTTAATACCACGCATGGAAGAAAAGTCAGACCTCCCCATCATCGTCCAGAACGATCCATGGCTCGAGCCGCAGACCCAATCGATCCTGCGCCGCACAGCACGCTTCGAAAACGCTCTCTCAGAGATCCGCGAAAAGCATGGCTCACTCTCCGCATACAGCCGTGCCCATCGCTATTGCGGCATCCATTTCAAACCCGCCGAAAAGCAATGGACCGTCCGCGAGTGGTTACCTGAAGCAAAAGCAGTCTCCTTCATCGGCGATTTCAACCAATGGAACCGCGACTCCCATCCGCTAGTAAAAACCGACAACGGCGTCTGGGAACTCAAGCTCCCGTCCAACGAACTCGACCACGGCGACAAGATTAAACTCCACATCCACGGCGCCGATGATTCACGTCTCGACCGACTTCCCGCCACCATCCACCGCGCGGTCCAGGATCCCACCACCTACGGCTATATTGCTCAGGTTTGGTCACCACCGGAAGCTTACGTTTGGGCAAACGCTTTTGATCCTGCGGAAATCAAAACCCCATACATCTATGAAACCCACACAGGCATGTCCGGCGAGGAACCCCGCGTCCATTCCTACCGCGAATTCGCCGACGACATCCTGCCCCGTGTCCAAAAAGCCGGCTACAACACGATCCAACTCATGGCCGTCCAAGAGCATCCTTACTACGGCTCCTTCGGCTACCACGTCTCGTCGTTCTTCGCCGCCTGCTCGCGCTTTGGAACTCCCGAGGACCTGAAATACCTCATCGACACCGCACACGGCATGGGCATTGCGGTCCTGCTTGATATCGTCCACTCCCACGCGGTCAAAAACATCTCCGAAGGCCTCAACAACCTCGACGGCTCCGGCCATCAATATTTCTACCCCGGCGAAAAAGGCGACCACCCGCAATGGGATTCCAAAGTCTTCGATTACGGGAAATCCGAAGTCCGCCAGTTCCTCCTTTCCAACGTCCGCTACTGGCTTGAGGAATTCCGCTTCGATGGCTTCCGCTTCGACGGCATCACCTCGATGCTCTATCACTCCCATGGCAACCGCGCGTTCGGTGCCTACGACGACTATTTCGGCGACGACGCAAACGAAGAAGCCATCCTCTACCTAAAACTCGCCAACGAACTCATCTCCGAAATCAAACCCGGCGCCATCGTCGTCGCAGAAGACATGTCCGGCATGCCCGGCCTCTGCCGCCCGAATTCCGAAGGCGGAGTCGGATTCACCCACCGCCTCGCCATGGGCATCCCCGACCATTGGATCAAGCTACTCAAAGACCAGCGCGACGAAGACTGGAACATGGACGAACTCTGGGCCGTCCTCAACAACCGCCGCCATGGTGAATCCACCATCGCCTACGCCGAAAGCCACGACCAAGCACTCGTCGGCGACAAGACCATCGCCTTTCGCCTCATGGACAAGGACATGTATTGGCACATGGCCAAAGACGACGACCACTCGGTCATCGAGCGCGGCATCGCCCTCCACAAAATTATCCGCCTCATGACCCTCGCCTTCGGCGGCGAAGGCTGGCTCAACTTCATGGGCAACGAATTCGGCCACCCCGAATGGCTGGACTTCCCCCGCGAAGGCAATGGCTGGTCATACCACTACTGCCGCCGCCAATGGTCACTCGTCGATAACCCCGCCCTCAAATACGATTGGCTCGCCGATTGGGACCGCGACCTTCTCACCCTAGCGAAAGAAAAGAAACTCCTCCAAGCCCCACCTGCAAACCTCCTCCACATCGACAACGCCAACAAGATCATCATCGCAGAACGCGCCAACCTGATTTTCATCATCAACCTCTCCCGCGACAAATCCATCCCTGGCTACGGCATCAAACCCTACAACCAGGCCACCCACAAACTGCTCCTAGATTCCGACGAGAAAAAATATGGCGGCCACTCCCGCCTCGACCACTCCGTCAGCTACCCCATCCACAAAGACGGCCAGCTAAAATTCTACACCACCTCGCGAAGCGCCATCGTCCTAGGTTAAGGAGTCGGGACATTCCTGTCCCGACTCAATACGGATAATCCGACACGAATCTCTACAACTCGCTATCATCGAATGGATCATACCTTCGACCCAATCTTGAAAGCTCGATCAAGGCAGTCCGCAAGAAGAACTTTGACCTCTCACACCAAGAGACCACAATGACCACATGATTGCAAAACTACGAGAAGCCAAAGAGCAGCTCAGTGAACTCGTCAAACGCGCAGTAGGCGGCGAAGATATCATCATCACAGTTCGTGGCCAACCAATGGCACGCCTTTCATCCCTAAAGCCCGACCCATCCAACAAGCAAAGCCGCGCCTCCTTCGCAAACGAACTCGCGCTGTTAGCCGATTCCGTGCGCATTTAATCGTGGCTGGAGCATCTTGCTCCAGTCCGTTCTTGGGGCATCCTGCCGCAAGAATTCACATACACACGCGGATGTGAATCTTGTTTAAGACGAAGTCCCTGGACTGCGTGCAGCCTGCTGCCGCCTTCCGCCATGCAGCCTGCTGCGAGCGGGGCAAGCCGGGGTTCCATCGGATTCTTCCGTGCCAATGCTGCCGGACTCGCAGCCCGTCGTCGCTGAAGCTATGCCGAGACGAGCAGGGCTGCATTGCCCACGGCGACAGCAGGCTGTCGCAGTCCAAGGTGCGCAGCACGCATATCCATAACCTGGAGCGACGGTTTATTTTTGGCCAAGTCCCTAAGCCAAATCGGCGGTATTCTTCTTGCCGATAACCACGAAGTGACACGACCAAGCTTCTTCAATTTTCGGCTCGCCGCTACGCGAGAAGCGCAGGCGATGGCTGCGGTGTTTATAGACTCAGACATCCTGACTTGGAGGGAAATCGGATGACCTCAGCGGGACGTATTTGAGCCTCAGGTTTGTGCCAGGGTAGTGAGTTTCGGTGGCGTTGAGTTCTTCGCACATGCGGGTGACAACTTGGTC
>Ga0209491_10000882_pt1 | contig 60227 bp, 61 predicted proteins | sample BON02_FD_187213 | JGI IMG/M metagenome (GOLD analysis project Ga0209491, IMG submission 187213) | Freshwater microbial communities from Lake Bonney liftoff mats and glacier meltwater in Antarctica - BON-02 (SPAdes) (version 2) | ecosystem: Environmental > Aquatic > Freshwater > Ice > Glacier... | reverse complement strand
CAATGACCTGATGACCGGCGGCGACGACCTTCGACATGAAAGGCATATTGAACCAGCGGCAGGTGATTTTCCCTGAGCCGAAGACTCCGCCCGAGCCATCCATGATGATGGCCTCGTAAAAACGGGTTTTACCGAAGCCTTTGGTGGTCGCGTCGATGACTCCGCCGGTCAGGCACACGGGCTTCGCCGTGGGTTGAAAGGGAAATCGGTCAAATTGTCGGCGATCTTCGTAGCGTTTAGGGAAATGATCGAGCAGATCCGCGACAGTTTGGAATCCGGCGGCTTCAAGGGCTTGGATCTCCTTTCCTGATAAAGAGGGCATTGAGGAAAGTTGGTCGAGGCCGGAAATCACAAAGGGAACTTCAAATTTCAAATCCCAAACTTCAAGGAAGAGTTTTTGAGGGAAACCGGGACATCCCCGGATGTTTTATGCTTGGCGGTCGGAACTCGAGCCTGCTTTTATGTTCGCTAGTTATGGGAAAGACATCATTGATTAAATTTCAGATCGGCCCGGTGCAGGATTTCATCGCTGCTGCCCGATCCACCCGTGATCTTTGGAGTGGATCTTATCTGCTGAGTTTCCTCGTTGCGGCCGGGATTCGGAAGCTGGTGGAGGAGGGAGGGAGCCTCATTTTTTCCGCAGATGAACGTGACAGCCAACCGCTTTTGAAAAATCCTGATACTTGGAACGCCGAAGATCTGAAAAAACTCCTTACCCCGAATCTCCCCCATCTTTTTGTGGCGGAGGTGGCGAAGGGGGATGCTGTGGCGATTTCTAAAGCGGTCAAGGTGGCTATAGAAGAAGTGTGGCAGGAAATCGCCAGATCGGTAAGGGGATATCTGGAAGGCGGTGATTTCTCTGATTTTCAGAAAAATGAATTCAAAGCGCAGGTGAACCGCCATCTTGAGATCTCTTGGCTGATCACCCCGAGATCGGCCGGATATGCGGCTTCCTTTAGCGCTAACGGTTGGCATCTGGATGCGGTGCGCCAAACGCGGGATTTCGAGGCTTGGGGTGAAGACTTGGTGAAAGTGGGGGGCGGAAAAGGATACGCTCAACGGGCGTGATACCGCCGTGGTATCTGGCAAGCGGCTTGCAAATGGCCCGCACGGCCATCTTTTCAAGCATCCCGGCGATCACCTCGGCGCGATTGCGATCATCAAGCGACTCTGGCATATCACCTATCTGGAAAAAGTGTGCCGCCTAACGAATCTTTCTGAAAAATTCAAGATTCCCTCCATCCCCGCTATCGCTGCCCGGGAGGTCAAAACGGACGATGAACCCCCTACCCAAAGCAGACACCCTCGGGGAGCGCTACATCGCCGCGATCGCCCTCGATGGCGACTCTATCGGCGCGTGGGTGAGGGGCGAAAAATTGCCAGCCAAGGCAGAGTTGCTCGCTCATCATGGGGATTTCAGCGCAGCGCTTAGCAGGTTCGCTCTGGAGCGGGCGCGGTCCATTGTCGAGGGTGATACTGAGGGAGAAAACAAAGGCTTTCTGATTTATGCGGGAGGTGATGATGTGGTCGCGCTCATCCCTGCGGATCTTGCTATCAGTATTTCAGAAAAACTTCGGAGCGCGTTTTTAGAAGAGTGCAAAGACATCGGCCCGGCTAAGGACGGGCCGCGACCGGATGCCTACGCCGGTATCGCAATCGCTCACATGAAAGCCCCCCTCCAAGACCTGATCCGAGAGGCGCAAATCGCCGAAAAACGTGCGAATAATCTCATCGGTCGCCGCGCGTTTTCCGTTTCTCTAATGAAGCGCTCCGGGGAAATTTCTTATTGGGGCGCAAAGTGGGATAGCGGCAGAATTGAGCTGCATGAGGAAATCGCAAAAGCCATGCGTAAGAATCACCTTAGTGCGAAATTTCCTCACCGGGTATGCCAGCTTCTAGCGCCGTATCAGGCAGGTACTTCAGATGCTGAAGATTTCCCGGCAGAGAAGATCATCACTCGCGAATTCGAGACTGCGATCTCCCGCCAATCTACCTCAAAAATCACAATGGAAACCCGCCAGGCTCTGCACAAATCCCTTACATACTACCTCAGAAGTCTCTCTAAAATTTCGATAAAAGCGGCCAAATCACCCTCCCGCAGACCCTCCTCTCCGCCGTCACCGGACTCTGTATCAGCGTTGCATTCTCCAACCGCACAAGCTCCGCACCCACCACTGAAAAGCAAACCGCCGCACCATGAACACCCTTCTCCTCCATCCCAGCGATGTCCTGTTTTTCCGGGACGGGCGCCCCATGTCCGGCAGTCTCAGCGGGCACGGCGCAGCATGGCCATTGCCGAACGTGATCAATCAAGCCCTGCACGCCGCCCTCCACCGGGTGGACATCGGGAAAACAACCGGCATCCGTCCTCACCTCCACGACCATCGCAGGAAGGATACCATCAAGGACATCCGGCTTTTCGGAGGTCTGGTAACTAGCCGGTCCCTTTCCTGTCGGCCCGGATGGCGCATGGTATTTTCCCCGCCCGCTTGATGCGGGGAAGTCCGATTCCACGGAGGCCTCTTTCCTGCCATTGAAAGGCGACTTCGGGGGCGGGCTTTCCAGCCTCGCCGATCCGCTGAAGTATCCCGCAGCCAACACCCAACCCGCCTCCAACGATGTTCCGAAGTCATGGTGGGATGCATCTGCGTGAAAGGCGTATCTCGGCTCCCCTGCAGTCCCCCGATTCATCCCGGTAGCTTTCCGGGAACGATTTCTGCGATACCGAGTTCAGCTACGGCAACGGTATCGATCCCGCCACAGGCACCCAGGATGGCGAGCAATTCTATTCCGCCCATTGTCTCCGTCTGCGCGAAGGCTGGCGGCTCGGATGCCTCGCCGCAGCGATGGATAAGAAAAATGGCGACCCCGAAGACCGCCGCGATCTCATCCGGGAAATTTTCCCCAACAACGGCACCTCCACCCCCATCATCGCCGGCGGACAGCAGCGCGTCTGCACCGTCCGGCGCAGCTCCGGTGGCGATCTCCGGCTACCTCGCGGGAAAAGCGATGGCTTCCCATCCGATAACGAAATCCACCGCGTGAAATGGACGCTGCTCACCCCCGCGATTTCCCCGGAAATCAATGCCCATCCCGGCGGCTGGCTCCCGAGCTGGGTTGATACCCAAGGCAAAGTCCAGCTCCTTGATGGTCCTGGGAAGAACTTTGCCAAACGTCATCGCCTCACTGAGAAGAAACCCATCCGCGCCACCCTCGTCTCCGCCCTCGTCGGAAAGCCCGTCCCCGTCACCGGCTACGCCCTGCCCAACCAATATGACCGGGCAAACGGCGGCCCGAAGTCCACCCACATGGCTGTGCCCGCAGGCAGCGTCTATTATCTTCCAATGCGACTGCGCGCAGTCCGCCACCGCCCTTGCCACCGCCCTCAACTGGCACGGCACCGGCGACCTCACCACTATCCGCAACCGCCGCTCCACCCTCATGGGCGAAAAAGGCTTCGGTCTCGGCGTATGCTCCCCATGGCAATACCACTCCGGCATCCGCCCCGAATAGGAGCGCCGACTTCAGTCGGCGTGTCCAAAATCCAGAAACAGCAATCCCCAATCTCCAAATCATGAAAAGCAAACTCCTCTACCTCTTCACCCGCACCCCCCTCCACGTCGGAGCCGGAGCCAGCGTCGGCGCCATCGACCAGCCCATCCAGCGCGAGCGCCACACCGGCTTCCCCATCATCCCGGGCAGTTCCATCAAGGGCGTGCTCGCCGACGGCTTGGATTTTCTCGCCCGTGACGAACACGGAAAGATCCTCAAGGACGATTCCAGAAATACCTCCAAGCGCACCGAAAAAGGTGCTCAACTCTTCGGCCCGGGAGCAAGCAAGGTCGAGGGTGACAACGGCCAAGCAGGTGCAATCTCCTTTGGTGAAGCGCAACTCCTCGCATTTCCCGTGCGCTCCGCAAAAGGTTGTTTTGCATGGCTCACCTCGCCACTCGCTATCAAACGTTGGTCGCGATTTTCCGGCATCGATTTGAGTCTGCCGGACACCAGCAAAAGCAACAAAGCCTACTTCTCTGAAAAAATTCTCGGGGAAAAGGGAAACAATGCCAACGCCTCCGCCCTGTTCGAAGACTATGTGTTCCATCACGCCGGGGAGTTCGATGGGCCACTGAAATCAGGGATGCGATCCAAGTGGATGGCCTGTGGAGCGATTTAGCCGTCGAGCATCTTGTTTTGGTCAGCGACGAAACACTCTCCCACTTCGTGCAAACCGCCTGCGAGGTCTCACAACACGTCGTCATCGATGATGAAACGGGCACCGCGAAAGACGGCTTGCTCTTCAACCAGGAGAACGTCCCTGCCGAAACTCTTTTCTTCGCCACACTCCACGCGAAATCCATTGGGCTTCTAGACCAACTCACCGTTCCGAACCCGATTCAATTGGGAGGCGATGCCACCACCGGCCTCGGCTTCTGCTCTACATCCATCGTCTCAATACCATGAGCCATCTTATCAACATCGACCAGATCAGGGCGAAAAACGCGCTCAGCGTAAACGCACAAAATGCGAAGAAAAAAGGCTCCGAAGGCGATAACCTTTCCGGTTACCCTTCGCTCATCAACAACAACGGCATCATCGCCACCATGCCAATTTACGCAACCAAAGAAGCCAAGGAATTTTGGAAGCAAGGTCACGCACGCACCCTTGCCTCCACTCACTTCGCCCACCTCAAAACCAATCCTGACGGCACATCTGACAGTGAATATCGGCGTAAAACCTGCGCACAGATCGTCAAAGGTGCGACCATCAATGCTAAAGCGGTTTCCTACCAACAATTTCTCCAGAGTCTCGACGGCGGAAACACCCGGCACATCTTCGCCAAACTCCAGGCCCGCCTCATTCTCAACGCTGGCGATGGAGTCATCGAAAACGGAGGCATCTGCTTGGATCGCACCAGCGGCATCCCCTACATCCCCGGTTCCGCCATCAAAGCCTGCGCCCGGCGTTACGCCATCCATCAGCTTGGCTACACCCAAGACCCCAAAGAAAAAGCACAGCTCCTATCCACCATCAGCCTCATCTTCGGATACGGTGACACCGAGTGGAAAAGCGGGCGCAAGACCAACGAAAAACATCCCCACGGCGGAGCGTCTCATTCCGATTTCTGGCTCGCCATGGTTCCGCTCGAAAGCGCAGGTAAGGAACACGACGAAGAGCGCGACCGCCTTTGGAAAATCGCCAGTGAAGATGCCGCGCAACTCATCTTTACCTTCCTCAACCATACGGCGAAAAGTTCGGAAAAAACCATCGCATCCCAACTCCCCAATCTCGCCGGAGCCATCACCTTCCTTCCCGCATATCCAATCAGCACCGCAAAAATCGAGGCCGATGTCCTGACACCGCACCACACGGAATACTATGCGGGAAACAAGACGATAGCCACCGACGACGAAAATCCCGTCCCTATCCACTTTCCCACCGTCGCGAAAGGCACCAGCTACCAATTCGCCATCACCGAAAACATTCCTCAAAACAACAGCGACCTCCTCCGCCTCGCCTGTACATGGCTTGAAGAAGGACTCCAACTCTTCGGTCTCGGCGCAAAAACCAACGTGGGATACGGCTGGTTCGAGCAGGATAGGACCGCTCGGCAAAAAGCTGACAACGAATGCCTGCAACAAGCCGAAGCTATCGCCCGGGAAAAACAACTCGCCATACTGACTCCGGAGGAACGTGCACAGGAAGAGTTGAAAGAACTCAGCCACGAGGATTTCGTCTGTATAATCAAGAACCTTGAGAACGAGACTTCGGAGCAACAAAAAGTCGTATGCCTGATGCTCAGCCAATCGAAGAAGGATCAATGGAAAGATTGGAAGAAGGCCAAAAAATGGAAAGATCGCATCCCCCTTATCCGGCAAATCGCAAAAACACACGGCATCGAACTCATCTGAATCATGATCACACTACCCATTGCTTTTGAATGCATCACTCCCTGCATGTGCGCAGGGGCTGATCAAAGTTTTTCGGAAATTCGTCCCAGTGCCATTCGCGGCGCATTGCGATGGTGGTTCCGTGCCCTCGGAGGAACTCAACATCAGGAAATCGAGACATTTGGCGGAGGCGAGAAGGTCGCAGCTAGCCCATTTCAGATTCGAGTGGGAAATTTTGTTCCCAAAGCCGTCGGTCAATTGCCTGTTCCAAATTCCCCCACCTCTCCCAAGTCCTACATTCTCTATTTTGCGAGCATCGCCGGGGGGCAGAACGCGACTTTCGGTAAGGGTCCCCGATGGAATGCACAAGGGATGTTGGGCACCGGTACTACCTTTACCCTTCATGTGCGCCAACTCCGAACGATCCCGGATGGCTCTCTCAATCTATTTCAAGACTCTCTCAAGGCTCTCTCCCACTACGGTTCCATCGGCCTCCGCGTGACCCGAGGGCTTGGCGCGATCCAGGCTGCCGATGCAACGCTGGATTCATTCGCGGAAACGGACCAACTACTAACAGATCGCGGTTTTACCATCCGTCGATCTGACAAAACACATCGCATTTGGGATGCAGTCCTCGAAGAGGCTGGCAAATGGCTTCAGGGGGATCTGCGAAAGGAATTCGGTGCTGGCGGGGTTAATAAACCTGCCCAGGCGACTGCTCTAGGATCCATAAAGCCCGTCCGGCAAACATCCGCTGTCCACCTGCGCCCTATCAAACTCAACGACAAGCTGATTTTTTCTGCTTTCGAGGCCCCGCATGGAAAGGTTCTCGGGCTGGCCTCCAAGCAATCGCACTCCGTGCCTGTTCTTAAAAATCGTGATTTTACCTTGCCTCCACCAGTCTGATTCCGATTCGACGTTCGGCGGCTCCCGAAAGGGGACCACACGCGCCTTCGCGTGTCGTTTCCGGCGCCCCCGCCGGAAACATGGCCCGCATGTCCCTGTGCAAGATTCAAGTATCCCGGCCTGTCCCGTAATAACGGCCGCCGTTGGGCGAGGGCGCACAACGGGACACGCGAGGGCGCGTATGCTCCCCAACCCGATAGCTTACTCGTCCCGCCCACAGCGGACGCCAGAACATCGCCGATGGCAGCCGTGCCGCCGCCAGCTACTCCCAGACCGAACTCCACATCGTCAACATCGCCCGCGCCAGCTTGGACGGGCCAGGAAAAACTACCTGCCCGACCATGCAAAACCACCGCACCGGTTTGAACCCGCCCCTTGACTTCAAAAGTTATGCGCATACCATAACAGTATTATGGCCACCATGACCATCCGCACCACCGTCGCCTTTGATCCGTCCACGGTTGCCCGTTGGGAGCGGCTGGCCAAGAAATGGGGGGTATCCAAATCCGAGGCTCTCCGCCGGGCCTTGGAGAACGCGGAGAACCAGCGACCCGAGGCATCCCTTCCGGGCGTAGTCCCGGATTTCGCAACGATGGGTCCTCTCCGTATCCTCGACTGGCTCCGGGAAAATCCCCAGGTCCCGTCCGGTTGGGGGGCGGATTTCCGGCGTGAACTCCACCAGGCGAGGGACCGCGATGCCGTAATCGAGGAATCCCGGGAACACGGGAAAACCCAAGCAAACCGGATCATCGCCACAGGTGAGGATTCATGATTCATCTCGACACCAACCTGCTGATCGGTGCCTTGGATGAAAGCGATGGCCAGCATCAGTTCGCCCGTCGAGTATTGGCCCACCCCGGACCCTTCTTCTGCTCTGCCGTGGCATGGATGGAATTCCAATCCCGGCCCATCCCTCCCTCACTGGCTGAAATTGCCCTTGGCATCCTCACCGGCGGCATCCTCCCGTTTGACACTGCGGCCGCCGCCCTCGCAGGTCGGCTTTTCCACGCCACCGGCTCCAGGCGTCGCACCCGCATTGATACCATGATCGCCGCCAGCGCCATCCTCTCAGGTGCCGGGCTTGCAACCGCAAACCCGGAGGATTTCCTCCCCTTCGTCGCCCATGGACTCAAGCTGATCGAAATCTGATCTTCTTCTATAATTCTCCAGCATGAAATCGATTCTACTCATCTTCCTTGGCACCTGAACCTACGAGCTTTGTGCCTATCGGTTTGGCGATCATGTTTCCGATTCGGAAACCTTCTTTAGAGTAGCCTTGACCAAATTCCTCAATCCGGAAAGGATCGTGTCATTGCAGACAAGGGCGGCAGCGGAAAGACATGGAGAAAGCCTGGCCAAGGAGCTTCTCGCCTGCAATAGTATCGGAGAGATTAGTGAGATAACAGATGACAAGTCGGAGACAGAGCTATGGGAGATTTTCGCGGCGATCACAAACTCTGTGCCCGCAGGGTGTGAACTACATCTTGATATCACACATGGATTCCGATCCTTGCCTTTGATCGGATTCATCGCGTTATCGTATCTGAGGACGACGCGGAACGTGACGATTGGCGGGATTCACTACGGGGCGTGGGAAGAGAGGAACCAAGGCGTTGGAAGCAGCCCAGAAGTCGCCCCAGTCTTTGATATTACCCCGTTTCTTACCTTGCTCGATTGGAACGCAGCGGCGGATCAGTTTCTCCAAACCGGCTCTGCCGACCGCATTTCGCAGTTGCTTTCCGAAGCCCAGCAGTCCTTGTAGCGGAATCCGGGTGATTTGCAAAAAAACGAGCTGCCAAAGTCCCTCTAGGGACTTTCTAAAAGTCTCAGGGAAGCCTCTCAAAGCAGACTGTTGCTCCGTACCGGGAGCTTGGAAAAATCCGCGCTCGACGTTGCTTCCAAGATCGAGATGGCAAGATCCGAGGCAGGAAATCATGCTTTGCAGTTTCTTGAACTTCTCAATCCGGTGAAGGATCAACTCACGCTGCATGCGGATCTCGATCTTCGTGCACTTAGGGATCTCGTCTCGTGACTAGCTGAACGTGGCCAGACAGCGGCCGCGCTCACCCTTGCTAGCGAGTGGTTGATCAGCTGGGTCATGGTTACTTTGGGTGAAAAAGTCCATCACACTGACGAAAAAAGCCGCAAGCCTTATGCCGATTGCCTGAATTTTCTCATCGATCAACAGGGGCAAAACTCCATAAAAAATCCTACCTCGGAATCTAAAAGTCATTTTGATTCTCTATCCGAACAAGTAATTCCCGAGGCTCTTGCCCTTGTAGCATCTCTGGCAAACAGGATCAAGGTTGCGAGAAATGACCTTAACCACGCAGGCTTTCGCAAACATCCAATGCAATCCGAATCGATTCATAATTCGGCGATTACCGTTGGTAGGGAGATGGAAGCGATTCCACTTCCTCCTTCCAATCCCGCGCCATGAGAACCGTTTTCCTCATCGTCTCCGGCATGTCGCCGGCCATCATCACCGAGGCCTTGTGGTCGCTTGCGCTCGATCTCATGGAGCCCTTCCGCCCCGTCCTCGCGGAGGCTCTCACCCTGGATCTGTTTTCCCATAAAATGCTCAACGAGACCCACTTCGAGCCACACGAAGGCGGCACCTACCTCACCAGGAACGGGCGCGCCAAACTGATCCTCCAGTATGAAAAGCGGATGGAGCGCCAGTTCATGTCGGAAGCCGCCGGCCACCGCACCATCCTTCGCCAGCAGCTCGAAAACCAAGCCATCCTTTTCAAATCCTCCCTCGACGATCCCTCCCGTTTCGAACCCTTCCTCATAAACTGAAAGGCCGGAAACCACGGACAACCATGACTGAAACCGTCCCCACCTGGTTCGAGGAAGCCTTTCCCATCCTCCCTTACCAATCCCGGCGCAAACCCGCCGCAAAACAGATACTCATCCTCCTCGGCTACGATATCGCAGACCAGAAGCGTCTCTCAAAGGTCGCCAGAACCTGTGAGGACTTCGGCCTCCGCGTCCAATACTCCTTCTTCGAGTGCCATCTGGAGGACGACGAGTTCGATACCCTTTGGCTGCGTCCGCTCGATCTCATCGATGAAGAGCACGACCGCCTTGTCGCCTACCGCATCGATGCCCGCAGCGCCGCCAATACCCTCACCGCCGGGACCATGGTCTGTGCGGGAAAAGTCGTTTGCTACCTCATCTGAAACGCGCCGGTTCGGGAGAGCGGAACACCCGGAAACACCGGTCTCCCGTCCTGGATCGCAAACCCCTTGAAATCAAACGGTTGTGCCGAATCTGGCCAAGTTCTGAACCGTACACTCCCGCAATCCCACCCTCAGAATTTGTCTCCCGACCCCAATCCCCGCTTGTCCCTTGCCCCGTAAGCATCCAAGCTCCTCGCAGTCCCAACAGGACTCCCCGCCGAAAGGCACTGAGGGGGGCTCGCCTTCTGGAGAAGTCGGCTCTGTGGGTTGATCCCGATCGGGTGCCTCGCTGATCGGCGGGGATGACTTGGTGCGGGGGGGGATTGAATCTCTTTTAGCAGATTGGTGGGTGAGATGAATCTTTCGTCTCTCGCCTCTCGCCCGGATTCATCAATGAGAATTCAGCCCGCACCGAAGCGTAGCGGATCGCGTTTCGAATTAGATCGTCGCGGAGTTCTGCTTGAGAGCTGCTTTTGATTTCCCCGATCATTTCCAGCGCTTCTTCGTAGGATAACATCAGGAAACATTATGGACTTGGCTGCTTTGTTTCAAGTTTTGAATCCCTGAGGTGGAAAGGCTTGCGGGATTGGGTTAGTCGGCTAGGTTTTGCGGCGCCCGCTAATTATCCATGACCGTTCTTTATACCACCCTGAATATCATCCTGCTGATCGTTGTTGTCGTGATGCTGTTCAACATCATCATCTTCGTGCATGAACTGGGTCATTTCCTCGCAGGAAAATGGCGGGGGCTGAAGATTGACCGGTTTCAAATTTGGTTCGGCAAGCCGATCTGGAAGAAGGAGATCAATGGGGTGCAATATGGTCTCGGCTGGATTCCGGCCGGTGGTTTCGTGGCCTTGCCACAGATGGCGCCAATGGAGGCGATTGAGGGTGGAGACAAGGATCGTGAACGGCTACCACCGATTACAGCGACGGACAAAATTATCGTCGCTTTTGCGGGGCCGTTGTTTTCGATCTTGCTCGCGCTGGTTTCGGCGGTCGTGGTCTGGGGTGTCGGCAAGCCTAAGGATTTCATCCCGAGCACAACGGTCGGCTATGTGGAAGAGGGCAACTACGCGGAGAAGGCCGGTATCCGGCTAGGTGATAAAATTATCGAGATCAATGGCGAGCCGGTGAATGGATTTGCTGGGTCCTTGGAAAGCATCACCGAACGAATCGTGCTCAGTAGTGGGGACAAAATCGAGTTCACGGTTAAACGGGAGGGTATCGATGCGCCGATCAAGCTGACGAGCGGATTCAAGACTCAGGATAGCAAGTGGTTTCAGCGTGGTGGACTTCGCCAAGTTGGTCTGGCGCCAGCTGGTTCGGCGATTGTCGGCGAGGTTTTGAAGAATAGCCCAGCTGACAAGGCCGGAATCAAAAAGGGAGATCTTATCGTGACGGTCGACGGAAACAGGCTCTACAGCAATATCCAGCTCAGCCAGTATCTTGAAAATAACGACTATAAAACGGTCTCACTGGGTGTCAAAAAACCTGATGGCGGGGTTGTTGAAGTTGAGGTTACCCCGGAGAAACCTATCCAACCGTCGGGCCGGGATCCAATGGTCGGGGTGAGCTGGGATCGGTCGGGAAATATTGATACGCGCATCGTCCATCCAAATCCATTCACGCAGGTTTCGGATAGCTTGAGAATGATGTGGGTGACGATCGTCAGTGTCGCGGACCCGGGAACCGACATCGGTGTCGATCAGCTCAGCGGCCCGGTGGGTATTGGGAAAATGCTCTACTCGCTGTTGCAGACTGAAAACGGCTGGATGCGTATCCTCGGGTTCATGGTGCTTTTCAACGTAAACCTTGCAGTGCTGAACATGCTGCCATTTCCGGTTCTGGACGGAGGTCACATTGTCTTGGCGACTCTTGAGAAGGTGTTCGGTAGGCCTGTGAATATGAAAACTCTGGAGATTATCCAAACTGTCTGCGCGCTCGTTCTGATCTCGCTGATGCTTTACGTAACCAGCAAGGACATCGGGGATGATCTTGGTAGAGGCGGAGGGAAAGAGGACTCAGAAGTCATTTTCTCCGCAGAATGAGCGAGTAAATCCGGGGCCGAGAGGCCACCCCTACCGCCCGATATTTTGGAAGAGGGTTTCCATCTCGTTTATATGGATGTGGCGGACCTTTATGGCTCGCCGTAGGCAATCGATCATTGGAATGAGTTTTATGCCCACCTTGTCGGTAAACGGTCTAGTTCTAAATCGAGGCGAGGATTCCATTTAGTGTTTCGCTCGGGCGGAGGGCGGCGGAGGCTTTCGCATCGTCGGGTAGGTAGTATCCGCCGATGTCAGCGGGGGAGCCTTGCACGGCGTTGAGTTCGGCGACGATTTTGTCTTCGTTGGCGCTGAGGCTCTCAGCGATCGGGGTGAAGATCGTTTGGAGTTCGGCGTCGTCGGTTTGTGCGGCGAGTGCCTGGGCCCAGTAGGAGGCGAGGTAGAAATGGGAGCCGCGGTTGTCGATGGTGCCGAGCTTGCGACCGGGCGAGCGGTCGTTTTCGAGGAACTGGCCGGTGGCGACGTCGAGCGTCTCGGCGAGGACTTTGGCTTTCGCGTTGTCTTGGGTTACAGCGAGGTGCTCGAAGGAGGCTGCGATGGCGAAGAATTCACCGAGTGAATCCCAGCGCAGGTAGTTTTCTTCAGTGAATTGCTGGACGTGTTTCGGGGCGGAGCCACCGGCGCCGGTTTCGAACAGTCCGCCGCCGTTCATAAGCGGGACGATGGATAGCATTTTCGCGGAGGTGCCGACTTCGAGGATGGGGAAGAGATCGGTGAGGTAGTCGCGCAGGACGTTTCCAGTGACTGAGATCGTGTCTTTCCCTTCGACGATGCGTTCGAGGGTTTTGCGGCAAGCTTCAGCGGGCGGGAGTATGGAAATGTCTAGGCCTGAGGTGTCGTGATCGGCGAGGTAGGTTTTGACTTTCTCGATGATTTGGGTGTCGTGGGCGCGGTCTTCATCGAGCCAGAAGATGGCTGGCGTTTCGGATGCGCGAGCGCGGTTGACGGCAAGTTTTACCCAATCACGGACCGATGCGTCCTTGGTTTGGCAGGCGCGCCAGATATCGCCGGTTTCGACATTGTGCTCGAAGAGGATTTTTCCAGATGAATCAGTTACGCGGACGATTCCGTCGGCGGGGATTTCGAAAGTTTTGTTGTGAGAGCCGTATTCCTCGGCAGCCTTGGCCATGAGGCCGACATTGGGGACTGAACCCATGGTCCTAGGATCGAGAGCACCGTTTTCACGGCAGAAATCAATGGTCGTCTGATAGACGCCGGCGTAGGCCGAATCAGGGATGACTGCCAGGGTGTCCTGCTGCTTGCCCTCAGCGTTCCACATTTGGCCGGAGGTGCGGATCATGGCGGGCATGGAGGCGTCGATGATCACGTCGGAAGGGACGTGGAGGTTGGTGATGCCTTTGTCGCTGTTGACCATGGCGAGGTCGGGGCCGTTTTTATAAGCATTCTGGATGTCAGCTTCGATGGCTGCTTTTTTGTCGGCTGGAAGAGTTTCGATTTTGGAAAGTAGGTCTCCAAAACCGTTGTTGTAGTCGATATTGAGAGGTTCGAGGATATCGGCATGAAGTGCGATCACGTCTTGAAAGAACACTTTGACTGCGTGGCCGAAGATGATCGGGTCGCTGACCTTCATCATGGTTGCTTTCATGTGGAGGGAGAAAAGCAGGCCGGCCAGCTTCGCCTCTGCGATCTGGGAATCGATGAAGGTGGTGAGCGCGGTTTTGCTCAGGAAGGTGCCGTCGAGGATTTCGGCTTCGAGCAAAGGAATGGAATCTTTAAGGACGGTGGTGGAGCCGTCACTCGCGACCAGTTCGATCTTCGCTTCGGTGGCGGCAGGAACTACGACGGACTTCTCGTTGGAGAAGAAATCGCCCTGACCGGCCATGGTGCCGACGTTGGTTTTTGAGTCTTTAGACCACTCGCCCATGGAGTGAGGATGTTTTCGCGCATATTCTTTCACTGCCTTTGGTGCGCGGCGGTCGGAGTTGCCTTCGCGTAGGACGGGATTGACTGCGGAGCCCATGACTTTCGCGTAGCGGGTGCGGATGTCTTTTTCGTCTTCGTTGGAGGAGCTCTCAGGGAAATCGGGAATCGGGAAGCCTTTGTCCTGGAGCTCTTTGATGGCGGCTTTGAGCTGCGGGACCGAGGCGGAAATATTCGGGAGCTTGATGATGTTCGCATCCGGTTCGAGAGTCATCTTCCCTAGTTCGGCGAGATAGTCGGGGATTTGCTGCTCTACGGAGAGTAGATAGGGAAACTGTGCGAGGATGCGTCCGGCGAGGGAGATATCGCGGGTTTCGACATCAATTCCGGCGGATTTGGCGAATGCTTGGATGATAGGAAGGAGGGAGTAGGTCGCGAGAGCCGGAGCTTCGTCGGTCTTGGTGTAAATGATAGCGCTGGACATGATATGGTTTGTTAGAGCTGTAAATAGGGGAATGCGGGGGGCGGGTCAAGAGGGGGCTGATTCGGATTAGCGGGTGGTATTGCGGAATCTCGCCTTGTCCGAGGAATTCGCGATTGCGGAAGCGGTGAGGAAGTGTAACTTTTCGGCTATGAAATTTCGGATGAGTTTAGCGGTCGGGATCCTGATGACGGGCATGTGTCTGGGGCAGGAAGACGATTTTAGGGCGAATATCCCCGAGGATTTACTTGATGATGAACATGTTAGGGCGGAGCTCGGGGTGAACGAATTCACAGCTCCATCGATTTCCAAACTTTTTGACACCCTTGAATTCTTGATGCCATTGCCATTGATGGAAGTTGAGAGAAAAATGGGTGACCGGATGCCGCTGGACCGGGCGGATCTTGCGATCGAGCTGGGATTTCTAATCGCGGACGGGTTCCTGATCGTCCAGGCGGGGCAGATGGAGAAGGTGGAAGGGATGGCTTCCGAACTGACCCGATACGGCAAGGCGTTAGGAGCAGGAGATAGAATTAATCGTCACGCGGCGAGTCTTTTGGAAAGTGCCAAGAAGCAGGACGTGGAACAGTTAAAAAAGGAGCTGGCGGCGACGCAGAGGGATGTCGAAATCGAACTTGTGGCCTTGCGTGACGCTGATCTGGCGCATTTGATTTCTCTCGGTGGATGGATACGCGCACTAGAAGTTTCGAGCGTGGCGGTGGAAAAGCAATTTTCTCCGGAGCGCGCGACCAAGGTCATGCGCGAGGATATTGCCGACTATTACACTGAAATTGTCGCCGGACTTGAGCCGAGAATTTCCGAAAGACCAAATTATCTGGAAATGCGCGATGTGCTCTCTGGGTTGCGAAACGAAATGGTGATTCCGAAAGACGAGGAGCCGACACCCGAAAAGGTAATTACAATCCGTGAGGGATCGGCCAAGCTTGTGGATCTCGCGCTTAAGCGGCAGGAGTAACGCTGTCGTTTTCGGAAAATTTCGTGAGCTAGCTGGACGCTGCGCTCAACGGATTCGGCTCCACTTCAGGAGCTCGATTTAACAATTATGAAAAATTCAAAAATAGCAATTCTGGGATTGGGTATCGTCGGCTCGCGGGTACGTGAGCGATTGGTTGAGGCTGGGTACGACGTTGCCTGTTGGAGCAGGACTCAGCGGAATCTGGATGGCGAAAAGGAAAGGCCAGAGGCTGCGGTCGAGGGGGCGGATCTGGTTTCGATCTATCTTAAAGATGTGCCTATGGTGCGTGATGTTTTTGGCAGGGCGAAAGGCGCGCTGAAAGCTGGAATGCTTGTGATGAACCATTCGACGGTTGATCTGCCGACTACGATCTGGCTGGCGGAGCAATGCGCGGCGAAGGGTTGTGATTTTATCGACGCGCCTTTCACTGGCAGCAAGGAAGCTTCTGCTTCAGGGCAGTTGCTCTACTATACGGCTGGCGAGGAGGAAATTGTGGAAAAGGTTTCCGCCTACCTTTCGGTTAGCTCAAAGGGGCGTATCCACTGCGGGGACATCGGCACTGCGACTGTGACGAAGCTTGCGACGAATCTAATTTCTGCCTGCACGGTTCAGGCGATGAGCGAGGCCTTGACCATCGCCATGAAACACGGGGTTGATCCAGCGATTTTCACCGAGGCAGCGATTAGGAACGGCTCTGGCTCGCCGTTGATGGCGATGAAATATCCGGGTATGCTGAGTGGAGATTTTGATCCGCATTTCACCATGGCGAACATGTGGAAGGACAGCCGCTACGCGCTCGCGCTTGCGGAATCTGTCGGTGTAAACCTCCCGGCGATGGGTGTGGTTTCTGCGCGTATGGGTGAAATGTGTGAGAAAGGCTGCGCGGATCTCGATTTCTCGGCGATAATAAAAGCATATGATTGACCTTGGGAAACATGCGGGAGTTCTTGAATTTTCCGGACCGGACGCAGTGCGGTTTCTTAACGGGCAGGTCACCCAAGACGTGCGCAAGGTATTGGGCAGCGAAGAGGTGCTTCCAAGCTGCGTGACGGATGCGAAAGGCAAGCTAATGTTTCGGGTTTGGCTGGCGGAGGGGAAATTGGAAGGCTCGGTTCTTGTTTTCTGCCGTGAAGGGATGCTGGATGATCTGGAGGCAAGGCTGACCCGTTATCTCATCGCGGATGATGTCGAGGTGCGGGATGTGAGCGCGGAGGTTTCCGTGGATGATTTCAATTTTCCATACGGCGACCTCGATGAAGCTGAGAGGATAACAAGGGGGATTCCGAAGTGGGGTGCGGAACTGACTGAAGGCATGTTACCCCCGGAAGCTGGCTTGGATGCGACGGATATTTCCTACACAAAAGGCTGCTATATCGGGCAGGAGGTGATTTCGCGGATCAAGAGCGCGGGCAAGGTGAATCGTTATCTCACGAAGTTCTCGTTCGATGACGAAGCGGAGCTTGGCGAAATTATTAACCCCTCAGGCAAGGTTTGTGGGGGGATAACGAGCGTTTCTGGAAACCTCGGGCTCGGGTTTTTGAAACGTTCCGCCGTGGACGAGACTGAGCTCTCGGTGAATGGGAAAAGAATCACTCTCAGATAACCCGCCGTGCAGTTGCCAAAAATTTTCGGTTTTCCTGATAGGATTCAGGGTCCATATTATCCAGCATATGACATCTGATTTTTTGGTGGTGGGGGCGGGGATAGCCGGTCTGTCCTTTGCGCTGCGCGCGGCGAAGTATGGCAAGGTGGTTGTTCTGACCAAGGGACAGGCTGAGGAATCAAACACCGCATGGGCGCAGGGAGGCATCGCCTCGGTACTGCCAGAAAACATGAGAGCAGAAGGTGATTCGGTAGAAAGCCATGTGACTGACACTCTTGGCGCAGGAGTTGGGCTTTGCGACGAGGAGGTTGTCCGGCGCATCATCGAGGAGGGCGATGACACGATCGAAGATCTAGTCGGGTATGGAGTCAGCTTTGATAAGGAGGATGATCGTTTCGCACTCGGAAAAGAGGGCGGGCACAGCTTCCGGCGCATCTTGCACACGCGTGACACGACCGGTCGCGAGATCGCCCGTGCAATGCTTGTATCTGCGCGGGCCGAGCCGAACATCACCTTGTTAGATAACCATTTCGTGATCGACCTAATTACTTCAGCAAAGCTCGATGTAGTTTCCAACGATCGCGTTCTCGGTGCCTACGTGCTGATTCGGGAAACCGGAGAGGTCGAGGTTTTCCGCTCCGACCGGGTGGTGCTTGCTGCGGGGGGTTGCGGAAAAGTCTATCTCTACACAACCAATCCAGACTCGGCGACGGGTGATGGCGTCGCACTTGGCTGGCGGGCGGGGGCGACGATGGCGAACATGGAGTTTATCCAGTTTCATCCCACTTGCTTTTACAACCCGGCAGCGACCGGTCCGGAAGCACGGTCTTTTCTCGTCAGCGAGGCGGTGCGGGGGGAGGGCGGAATTTTACGGAATGCCAAGGGTGAGGATTTCACCAAAAAGATCGACCCCCGTGGTTCACTCGCGCCTCGGGACATTGTCGCCCGCGCGATCGATCAAGAGATCAAAAAGACAGGTGCTGCCTGCGTCTACCTCGATGTGACCCACAAGCCCAAGGGCTTCATGAAGGAGCATTTCCCCTACATCTATGAAACCCTGATGAAGTTCGGGGTGGATTGTGAGGAAATGCCCATCCCCGTCGTCCCGGCGGCGCATTACATGTGTGGCGGTCTTAAGACAGGTGTCACCGGTAAGACCACGGTGCGTGGACTTTACGCGGTCGGAGAAGTCGGTTGCACGGGGCTGCACGGCGCGAACCGGCTCGCCTCGAACTCTTTGTTGGAAGGGAACGTTGTTGGTCGCCTCGCACTTGAGGAAATGATGCGACTTTACCCGCCGGACAAGCCAGTGATGGACATCCCAACCATCCCGGAGTGGCACCACGGCGATGTTGCCGAGCCGGACGAGCTGGTTGTCATTTACCACAATTGGGACGAGATCCGCCGCCTGATGTGGGACTACGTTTCCATCGTCCGCACCGACAACCGCCTCCGCCGCGCTGCAGCCCGCCTGCGGAACCTTAAAAAGGAAGTCCGCGAATTCTACTGGGGCCACAGGGTCAACGCCGACATACTTGAATTACGGAATCTCGTCACGGTGGCCGGTCTCATCGTCGAGTGTGCCTTGAGGCGGAGGGAATCACGTGGACTTCACTACACCATGGACTATCCGGAAACCGAGGACCGTTTCCTGAAAGATACTACTTTGAGGAAGTTCTAAGGGCGAGAGCCCGAAGTTTACCGGGGTGTCCGGCAAGTTCTTCAGCACGGCTGGGGACTCCGGTGCCGTCGGTTTCAACATAGAGGATAGGGATGGACTTGAGTGAAGCGGGAGGCTGGAGGGTGCCAAGAGCTTCCCTGAGGTCGGCGAGTTGTTGGCTGGCTTGCTGGAAGATGTGGTGGTTGGCGATGTCCTCACGCAAGGCGGTGGCTTCATCGGCGGGAACGCTGCGGGTGTGATTGCGCCCGTCTTCCCAAACTGGGAATTTAAAGTAGGGACCAAGTGTGACGGTGCCATGGCCGTCGGGAGAAGGTCGCTGCAGATATTGTTCGGTAAGGGTACCTCGCTGCATGTGGGTGATGCTGCCAAGTTGTTCAATGAGGGCTTCACAGGTTGGAATGACAGGTGGTATTTTCATCGAAATCGAAATTAACTATGTGCATAGTTAATGACAAAACCCAAAAAACAGACGTTCGCGGGGATTTTTGATTTTTTTTTTAATGCACCCCAAGTCTAGAACGGGTGCAAATTCCGCTTCCACGTCGGGCCAAAGTTCCTATGGTCCGGGCATGACGAAATATTTTTCATTTGCCGTGATGCTGACGGCTGGGTCGCTGATATTGGTTTCCTGTGGAAACGATGGTGGCCTGATCGACCTTGCTGGTAATACTCAGGGCGCCTCAGGGCAGGGAGAAGGGCTCTTTCTGAAAGCAAAGGCTGCCGATGATTCAGGGAAATCCAAGAAGGCGAAGAAGCTCTACGAGGAAGTCGCTGATGATTATCCGATGGCACCTTCGGCAGCTCAGGCGCGTTATCGTCAAGCTGAGATCCTTGAGCAGAGTGGGGAGGTTCTGAAATCCTTCGATGCATACCAAGAGTTCCTTACCCGCTATCAGGGTAGCGGTCTTTATTCAAAAGCGCTGAAACGTCAGGAAGATATGGCGCACGCAGCTGCCGATGGGCAGGTGAAGTCGTCGTTCGTGCTTTTGAAGACAAAGGTTTCCAGCGAGAGGGTTGTAGAAATGCTTGGAAAGGTGAGGGACAACGCGCCGCGCTCGGCGACTTCAGCCAAGGCGCAGTATCGGATCGGCGAGGTATACCAGAGTGACGATCAACCAAAAGAGGCGATCAACGCCTACCGCAAGCTGGTCCGCGACCAGCCAGAGAGCGACTATGCTCCCGAGGCTTTGTTCCGAGTGGGGATGATTTTGGTGAAGGAAGCGGACAGTGGCAACCGGAACCAGGCAACTCTCGAACTGGCAGGGGAGGCATTCAACGATTATCTCATCCAGTATCCGGGTCATTCGAAAAACGGGGAGGCTCGCCGTATGTTGGGAAGCCTGGAAAGCCGCAATCTCGACCGCTCATTGGAAATCGCCGAATTTTACGACAGGACCGGGCAGATCGAATCCGCGAAATTTTATTACCGGGATGTGGTGAAGCGGACGAAATTGGGGAGCGCCCATGACAAGGCGAAGGCTAGGCTCCGTGAACTCGGCGAATGAGATGACCGTTACTTTGGCTATGAAATATTTATACCTATTCCTAATCGGGCTCGCGCTGAGTTCTTGCGCCGGCTACCAGCTAGGCGGCGCGAAGCCACCCTCATTGTCATCGGTAAGGAAGATTGCCGTTCCGATGTTTGAGAATGGCACGCTGCACCCCCGTGCGGAGGCGATCGCGACATCTGCGGTCAGTAATGCGTTTGTCCAAGATGGCACCTACCTCCTTTCCGAGAGAAGTGATGCCGATGCCGTGCTAGAGGGAAGGATTATCGCCATCAACTATAGCACCCTCAGAAGTTCCCGTCTTGATTCTCTGGTGGCTGAGGAACTCACTAATACGGTCCGTATCAAATGGACACTTCGAGACGCTAGGGACCCGACGAGAACGCTTGCGAGCGGTTCAAGTAATGGCTTCAGTAGCTTCTTTGTTGACTCGAATCTTCAGACGGCACGGCAGAACGCATTGCCCGACGCATTCGAACGTGCCGCTCAGAGGCTGGTATCCCGACTCGCTTCTGGATACTGATCCAATTTTGATTTTCAAGGTTCATGTCTTGCATGGACCGCCGACCGGATCAATATTACTGCACCCGTGAGACATGAAGCTCGACCACGAAGACCCTAACAACCACGTCCCGAAAATTTCGCCTGAAGATAATTGGGATGATCTCGATTCGGGTTCTTTGGCGTCGGGTTCCAATATGCCTCCCCGGCGGACCGATTACGGGATTCCCGCGAAGAAGGAGAATAGACAACTGCATGTCCGGCGCCACGAGCCCCGATTGAAGATCGGAGAAGAAGAAGATACTGCGATAGATCCTAGCGACGAATCCGCCCGTATTGCGGCCAAGAATCCAAGCAGACGATTCGCCAAGAAAGCAGGGGGGGGAAGGCCGACTGAAACTGCGAAAAAGGCAGCCGAAAAGGCAGGCGAAAAGGCAGGCGAAAAGGCAGGCGAAAAGGTAGCCGAAAAGGTAGCCAAGAAGGCAGTGAAGAAGAGTCCTCGAAAGATCGCGCAGAAGAAGGCAACCGCACGTATTTCAGAAGGAAAAAACGAGCTTACCGAAGACCGGTCAGAAAAAAAGGTTCACTCCGACAAGGAAAAAAAAGGGGGAGGCACTCATATTGTGACCCAACTTCCGCCGGCACCAAAAGCTAGGGCGAGCAGAATTCAAGTAAATCGAATCGGCTCAGCGGATACGTCTTTGGAAAAAGTTCAGAGGATGTCGAAAATGACTCCCCGTTTGGAAGGGGAGAATGAGGAAAAGAAGAAACAGGAAAAACAGGAGAAGGGTAGGCAGAGACGTCGATTCGTCCGTGGCGAGCGCAGCGATTGGGGAGAAGATGGTGGCCGGGGTTCGCTTATGTGGATGCTGTTTAGCGGAATTGGAATCGTCCTGATTGTCATCCTTGCAGTTTTTCTAAGTCAGAAGGGCGGCAGCGGACGGACCGGTGGTTCTGCTAATTCTTTTGTCGAGCAGTCGGATGAATTCAAAGGGGAGCTCCGAGAAAGTAAGGCCGATCTCGAAATGTTGGAAAAGCTGACGAACAGCCAGGTCAAGGCGCGTGGGTTGTATGGTAAATTTGCGACTGCGAAATCAATCAGTGATTTTTCCGATATACTTTATCATCGTGAAAGGAATTTTCCAGAGGTTGAGAAACACTGGGAGCCCTCGGATACCATTGAAGGATGGGTTCCTGGTGATACATCGGGCTGGAGGGTAATTGACCAGGATGGCGATCGCTACGCGTTGCTTGAGGGGAGCAAAAACGATTTTACTAGTTTTACCGCTTTCTTTCGACTGGAGGATGGCGAGCTGAAATTGGACTGGAAGGCGACCATCGGGTTTAGCTCCGCATCCTTCGAAGACCTCAAAGATGGTAAAGGCGACGGCAGGGAGATCCGTGCGTGGATTTCACAATCTGATTTTTATACTTATCCGGTGCCCGAGGAGAAATTCCGTTCCTACCGTTTACTTTCGCACGGTGGTAGCCACACCATATGGGCTTACACCGAACTCGGAAGTGAACTCGACGAGAAGCTTGCTAAGCTCTTTATCCCCAGTCAGATCACCGGTGAAGTGCAATCGGAGGTCCAGATTACTCTCGGTCTCGAACCCGGCCCGGAAGAGTCACTGGGCAATCAGTGGCTCATAAGCGACATTAAAGGTTTCAATTGGCTCGCAAAATAAAAGATGACGACGTCAAAAAATGAAGTTTGGTATCATTGCGGACACTGTGGTTCGCTTTTTCAATCGGATTTTGGATTTGACGAGAATCGTCTTTGCATGGAGTGCGAAAGGAGACCCGGGGTTGGACTTTGGGCAGCAGAAGAGACCTTGAATTCCAATTCAGGAGTGAATGTGGCGGCTTCTGAAAATAGGGATAACGGGGTTGGATCGAACTTCCGCATGGCAGTCAGAAAAAAGCGGCGATCTAACATGGGGATGAGGATCGTGATCGCATGGACAGTGATTCTCCTCGGTATCGTTATTCTGCGGCAGCATTCTCGCGAGTCAAAGTATCAGGCCGAGCAACTTGAGGCAGTTTCTAAACGGGCGAAGGAGACGATAGAGGAGGAAAGGAAAACGATTTTGAGCGGTGCGTTGTCTGATTGCCATCGCGCGCTAGGGGGGTTTCTAACAGCAGGTACACCGGAGCTGCGCAATCAGTTTGTCGTAAATCCCATTGAGACGGCGGGCAAGATGGCGACTTTCTACCGCTACAATCCGTTTCCAAAAGTCGAGGTAACGAAACTTAAAAGGACTGACCAAGAGTTAATACGGGTTGGGAACCAGTGGATGGTGTCGACCCGTTGGAAGGAGGAAGGGGATGATGGAGCTGTATTCGATGCTATTTTTCAGATGCAGTCGGGCACATGGAAGTTGGATTGGGCACACTTCAGCAAGTATGGCGATTTTCCGTGGAGTTTATTTTTGGCAGGGCATGGTCCTGATGAAGCGGAGTTCCGTTTGCTTGTACGTCAGCGTCTGCAGGAAGACGATGCGGAAAGAAGTGGAGCACGCTTGTCGTTCGTGATGGCATCGCCAGAATGGGGGAAACCGGCGGCGACGGGTATGGAGTCTTCGGAGTTTGTTGTCGACCGCAGAGGTGACGACGGGATTCTTCTAGAAGCGGCGTTACAAAAAAAGACCGACGGTGAGTCGTTGTTCGGAAGTTCGTTTGCTCCGCTGGAGCCTGAAGGTTTTGTCAGAGTGAGGGTGAGGGTAAGACGTGAGGATATCGGAGGTGTCCGCAGGTTTGAGATTGAGGAGCTTCCGGCTTGCCACTGGATTGATGCCGATGACCGCGGTTTTGATCTCGAAGCGCTCAAGGACGATCTGTTCGGAGTATTCTGACGGTTTGCCGTATCCTGAACGATGCCGGTCTCTATGGTTGGGCGAGCGGTTGGGCGATTCGTTTACTCCCGGTATAAGGCCAGTCATAATTTACACCTTCGATTGCAGCGCTACCAGCATGTGGGGCAGGGGATCGGTTCCCGGGAACCAGTGTTGGAATGAGATTGCGCCCTGATGGACGAGGAGGCTTAGACCGTTTTCAGTCTGGCAACCCTTTGCACGGGCAGTTGCGAGAAACGGGGTTTCGGCGGGTTCGTAGATTGTGTCGTAGGCGCAATGGTGCGGGAGAAAACAATCGTCAGGGATCACGCGAGGATCTCCTTGTTTGAGTCCTAGGGAGCTGGTCTGGACAAGGAGATCCGCTTCGTGGCAGCGCTTATTTAGGGCTAGGTCGTCGAGGGGGAAGGTTCTGATTTCTGTCTGTGGAGAGATGTTGCGTAGGCGTTCGGCGAGGGCCTCTATCTTCGGAAGACTGCGGTTGACGAGTGTGAGTTGCCGGGGCTTTTGAAGGGCACATTGGGTGGCAATTGCTTGTCCTGCCCCCCCGCCAGCTCCGATGATGAGGGTGTGGATTGCTGCGCATTTCAGGCCGAAGGATTGCTCAATCGCCCGCATGAAACCTGGGCCGTCTGTATTGTAACCTTGGGTTCCGCTTTCTGCAAAAATCACCGTGTTCACTGCTCCAAGAATTTTTGCTTGCGGGGAAACCTCGGTGCAACACTCCATCGCAATAAACTTGTGGGGCACAGTGACGTTACAGCCGATGAATCCCATTTCCCGCATTGTTGCGAAGGCTTCGGGGATCTTTCCGGGCTCTACCTCGAGGCGGATGTACGACGCATCTATATCGAACGCGTCGAGCGCGGGTTGATGAAGTTTTGGGGATGCCGAATGCGAGACGGGAAAACCAAGGACGGCGAGGCGGGCAGGCTTAGCAAGGCGGACGGCTTCATCCAAGTTGGCAAGAGTGTAAACGGTGTGCATGGAAGCTAGGAAAGGGGTGTTAAAGAAAGGATGCCCTCACGCAGTTGTCGCGCCGACCATTGGCCAGGTGCGGTTTCCTCTGTGCCGAGGTAGCCGTAGTTGAGTATGCTTCCGACCTGTGCGCAAAGAAGCCTGGAAACTGGGGCTAGAGGTCCCATGCCCATGGTGGCGACGGGGATGCCTTGGTCGCTGCTTTGGAAGCTGGCCAGCGCGATTAGGTCGTCCGCTTTTTCGAGTCTCGCGGCGCATTTGAATGCGGCGGCACCGGCTTGCTTAGCAATTGCCGCGCCGGATTTCAGGGTATCCGATGAAGGTAATTTTTTAAAATCGTGAAACGAGGCGATCCATGGAATCTTCTTTCCTGTGATCTCGGAGATAAGGCCCGCCATTTCGGGGATACTAGCTACTTCGATATCGACCAACAATGCATCGACAAGAGCGAGCTCTAACATTTCACGGCGTTCCTCGATTCCGAGTTCAAACGGGGATCCTTCAGCGTGGCAACGGGCGGTGAAAAGAAGTGGGAAGCCCAAGAGGTGTTCCCACAGGGAGCGTCCTTTTGCAGAGACCTCGAGGTGGAAAAGGTCGAGCCGTATTTCGGCTATGTCGCACTCCAGAGCCAAATTCTCCGGTGTCGCCACGGAGAGCGCCTTGGCATCTCCGAAGCTTCCTACTACTGCCGGTCCAGGACTTGGAAAACGAAAAGGCTGGTGCGACATGGCCCTAGTCTTGTGAAAGCAGCGTCGCTTCGTCAACCGCTTGTGCGTGGGATCAGGGAAATTCATGCCCTGAAGGTCGAGAAATTTGCGATCTTTCATCCTTTTATCTGGCCAACCCGCCTCTAGGTTTCATAGACTCTAAGAAACCCCATGCGTATGCTAAATATCCGATTTAACCTACTATCCGCGCTCACATGCGTGGCTCTCTGTTCCTTTGCAAATTCGAACCTTAATGCCCAAGCTTACAAGATTGAGGCATCAGAGCCGGATTTTGACGATTTGCTGTCTCCCGAGTTCGATACCGGGGAGCGGAAGAAGTTCAAGCCGAAGGAGTGGCTTGAGATTGAAGCTTCCTTTACGGTGAAGATGGCTCCCGAGCCACCGTCACAGACCGCTGAAAGGATTCTGATCAAGTGGTTCGTCGCTGTGAAGCACCCAGAGAAGAGCGGAGCTTTGCTACTTCTCACCAAAGACATCACTCACGTGAATATTCCTCTAAACGAAGAGATCTTCTCTTCAGTCTACATTTCTCCTGCCTCGATCAAACGACTTACGGGCAAGGATCGTGCCGGAAAAGGAGCGGTCGAATATGTTGGCTACGAGATACTCGTTAACGGCGAGAAAGTCGCGCAGGAAACGAACAAGAAAGTCCAAGGCAAAACGGACTGGTGGAATATCGCCTCTTCCACAATTTCTCGGAATGACACAGTGCCTCTGCTCAATAAAATGGAGACCCCCTTTGCCAACATGTGGTGGGATCGCTATGCGGAAATTCTAGTTGAGCGCCGCTGATCCTACCTCAGTCAACTTCCATCTATCAAACCTGCTTCCGACCTACCGTAAGTTTTCCATACCATGGCTGAACCCCAGACTACCGTCGTCCTCAATATTGGCTCACAACGCATCGGCGTGGCCGTCTTCGAAACCTCAAAGAGTGGTGGCCTGATCCTCAAAGGCTACGAAACTGATACAATTATCGCCGATCCAGCCTTCGAGGCGTCCAGAGAATCACAGATCCGTGTCGCACTCGACGATATCGTCGAGAAACTGAAGATTTCCAAATCCAAGGTCCGCTATGCGATTTCTGGTCAGACGGTTTTTATGCGGTTTGTCAAACTTCCGCCGATTCAGGACGACAACATTGAGCAACTCGTCACTTTTGAGGCGCAGCAGCACGTGCCATTTCCGATCAGTGAAGTGGTTTGGGATTATGAACTTATCGAGGGAGGGGAAGACAAGGAGGTTGTCATCGTAGCGATCAAAGGCGACGCCCTCGAAGAAATCAACGACACTGTCAATCAGGCAGGTCTGAGCACCGCCGAAGTCGATGTTGCGCCGATGGCGCTCTACAATGCCTTTCGGGCAAACTATGGGGCTCCGGATGAACCGACTTTGATCATCGATGTCGGTGCTAAAACCAGTAACCTGCTTTACGCTGAGGGGAACCGTTTCTTCACTCGTAGTGTAGCGATCGGAGGAGCTTCGATCACCTCGGCAATTTCTAAGGAATACAATATTTCGTTCCCAGAGGCCGAGCATCAGAAAATTACAAACGGACTCGTTGCCTTGGGTGGCGGGCATACGGAGACCATGGACGAGCCGCTGGCGGCGCTCGCGATGGTCATCCGCAACGCGCTGACGCGCCTTCCTGGCGAGATTGCACGCACGACTAACTATTATCGCAGCCAGCACGGCGGAAGTATTCCGAAGAAGGTGCTGCTTGCGGGCGGGGGTGCGAACCTCCCTTACTCTTTGGAGTTTTTCCAAGAGAAGCTGAATCTTCCTGTGGAATTCTTCAATCCCCTGAGTCAGGTGACAGTTGGGAAGGGTGTCGATATCGAAGTGCTTCAGCGCGACGCGCACACCATGGGCGAACTCATCGGATTAGGCCTTCGCGGAATTGGTAAATCCACCATCAATATCGATTTGGTTCCAGAGGCCGTGGAAATTACACGTGCTGCCGATCGTCGAAAGCCTTTCCTTATTGCCGCCGCCGCTCTGCTTATCGCTGGATTCGCGGTGTGGGCGGTGATGAAAAACATGGCTGCAACCAACGCGGAAGACGAGTTCCGCACCATGAGCGAGGTCAGAGATGACCTTTCTCCATTCCATGGTCAGATTAGTGTGTTGCTCAAGAAAGAGCAATCACTCGGTAAGATCGCCGAGGCCTATACACAGATTGAGTCTGATCATGCCTATTGGTTCGGCCTGCTTGGTGAAGTTCAGGGAGCTTTCGCCAGCGACTCTGTATGGCTGACCGAACTTAGCCCTCTATATGCCTATGATCCGGTCTTCGCGGGGGATCCGAAAATCAAACTCGAGCCAGTCGTGAAATCGGATTATGCGAGTGCGAGGAATAACAATATCAGCGCGATCAGTAATCCGCCGGTTCTAGAAGCTCCAATACGAAGGAACCAGAAACCGCAACCAGAAGTTGCCAATGCGAATGCGATTCTTGTGCGCGGCTTCTGGCGTGAGAATTCACGCAGCCAGGGTATCGTTTCGGATTTATTGAAAAATCTTCGCGAAAATAGCGAATCCTTCAAATTCACGATCGGGAAGGACAATCGGGAACTAAGCGATGAGCAGATCCTTAAAATTTCGGTCACTGGCGAGGAAGGTGACCTCGGGTTTCCCTTCGAACTGACCCTGCCACTCGCAAGACCAGTCACCGTAAAATAAACCCATAGAATATTGATTTTCCCAACCCATTATGAATTGGATTAAGAGTAACCCCTTCGTCGCCGCTCTCGCAGGAGTCACCATGCTCATCTGTGGCTTGTTGTTTTTCTTCGCCTCAAGAAGTGGTGCGAAATATGAAACCGCCAGAACCGAATTCGAAGCCGCTTCCATGCAGGTCAAGAGATTCGAAGCGAGTCCGCTGTATCCGGATGAAACGAACCTCAACGCCAAGAAAAAGGCTTTGGTCGATTACACAGAATCCATCAATAATCTGCGCAACTTGTTCGATAAATATCGCGTCGAACAATTTGAATCGATCTCTATCCCGGCGTTTACCGAGCGTTTGAAAGCTGCTAATAGAGAGGCTTCCAAGGCTCTTAAAGATGCCGGCTGCGAGATACCCGAGGGATTCTACCTAGGGTTTGAAAATTACACCGAGCGCCAACCTCAGGAGAAAGCTACAGGCGCTTTAGATTACCAGATCGAAGGTGTGAAATATGCGATGCTCAAGCTCGCTGAAGCTCGTCCCAGCGAGTTGATCCGAGTCTATCGGGAGGAAGTCACAGAGGAGACGGGCGGGAGTTTCAAACCCGATCCGGATGAAGTGGCGCGCAAGTTTGGCTACGAGGTCACGTTCAAAAGCTCGGAGGCAGCTGCCCGTGAATTTATTTCATCGCTCGGAGATACTGGACCCTACTATTACGTCGTCCGCTGCATCAAGGTTGCCAACGAGCGTGATACACCACCGCTGGTGTCTGATGCAAAATTCGAGAGCCTGAGAGTTGCTCAAGAGGAAGCTGTGGAAGCCAACCCGTTTGCTGCGTTTTTGACTCCTAATGAGGAAGAGGAAGCTCCGATTGAAGATGCCGGGGAGGGCGGACCCGAAGAAGTGGCGCCTGAGGGTGCACCAGAGGAACTCCCATCCGCTACTGTCGATTCCTCAAGAATCCTCGCACAAGTCCTTGGGGCGGAAGAAGTGATCGTCTTTGTGCGATTCGACCTGACCATGTTCCTTCCATCCAAGGAACTCCCTAAACTCTGATTAAATATTTATCATGTCCTGGATCTCAGAAAATTACGAAAAGGCGACTCTCGGCACCGCAGCAGTCGTCGCTGCGGGTCTCGGTTTCTTCGGTTGGCAGAATCTCAAATCGGTCGAAATCGATTTCATCGATGTCCCGAAGGGAGCCGGTCCCAATGACCCGGCGGTAAAAAAAGCCGACAAAGTTGTAATCGCCAAAAAATCGTTCGAATTGAACCGCGCCTGGATCAAGCCCGAACCCGAAGGCCGTCCGGTCGATCTTTTCACTGGCATCCCATTGTTTGTAAATAAGAATGATCTCGATAACCCGGTTGACCTCCCCGTAAGCGATCCCGTCCACCCGCCTATTCCCAATCAGTGGTGGATTGACTACCGGATCGACCCAGGTTTTGGGGATTCACCGCAGCGGGATGAAGACAGGGATGGTTTCACGAACATGGAGGAGTTTCTCGCAAAGACCGATCCCACCGATGTTCGTTCCTATCCACCTCTTATTGCCAAGCTCACCTACGTGGGTAACGAGGCGATCGAATGGGTTCTGCGCCCTAAATTTCCTTCGGATGATGGTGGATTCACATTCGAATACAGAGATACTGCAGGAAATAGAAACAAAACAGGCGCTGCGAATTCAATTGCAAAGGGTGGGCTGCTGTTTGTTGATGATCCGGCCAAGGGACGCTTCAAGTATCTCGGCTTCGGGAAGGTGATGGAAATGAATGAAAAGATCAAAGCCGAAATCGAAGTTACCATCGTCGAAGTTGAGGATCAAAGGCCGAACAAGATTGGGCAAATTTACCAAATCCCTGCGCAGTTCAGAGACGCCGATCTCCGCAAATTCTCGAAATTCGACCGCACCGCCGTGCTCTCACTCGAAGCTCTCAGCATTGCCGGGCAGGAGTTCAAGGTGGAGGAATTGACTGAATTTGCTCTACCCCCTGGAGCCAAGGAGAAACGTTTCAAAATAACCGAAGTTACCGAGGATTTCATTACCGTCGTCGAAGCTCTTGTAGATGGGCAGACTCGCAGCTTCGAGATATCCAAAGGCAGCACCGGCCCTGCCACACCATAAATTTAAGAATTGTTAACTTTTCGAAAAAAGCTCTTTCCAAATCCCGTCCAAACCTCCAAAACCCCAGTGCTCCTTATGCAAAAAAAGCCAATGTACAGCTCCAGTCGCACAGCCCTCACGTTGATGGCAGTCGCAGCCGCCATGCCCATCACCCTTTCTTCGTCTCACGCCGGCGAGGGATTCTCCGGAATGAGTGGACTCGCACAGCGTGAGATCATCAGACGCCAAGAGGCAGTGGCGGAGTCCAATCGCCTCTTCATGGGGGGTCGTGAGGCCTATGGGAAACAGGATTACCAGCAGGCGGTAGACAAGTATCGCCAAGCCTTGAGCACGCTTCCCCAGGCGCCGACTCTCGCCGACCGCCGGCAGAGCTATACTGACCATCTTTCGGATGCCAGCGTCGCGCTAGCTCAACAGCACCGTAGCGTTGGAAAATATGACGAGGCTCGCTTGCTTCTCAATGGTGTTCTCGCCGCCGAAGTCGATCCGGACAACGCGCAGGCCAAGGCAGAGCTTGGCTACTTGGACGATCCAATTCGTACCAATCCTGCTCTCACCTATGAGCACACCAAGAACATTGACGAGGTCCGTCGCGGCCTTTACACGGCTCAGGGAAACTACGATCTCGGTAAATTCGACGAAGCTAAAAAAGACTACGAGAACATTCTTCGGATCGATCCTTACAACTCTGCCGCACGCCGCGGTATGGAGCGCATCGCTCAAGCGAGGACCGATTATTACCGCGCTGCATACGACCACACTCGCGCCGAGCTGCTGATGCAGGTCGATGAGGCTTGGGAGCTCTCAGTCCCTGCCAATCTCCCTACCTTCGATACTGCGAACAACGAGAGCGGGCAGCCTACGGATGGCCAAGCCTACATTACCGAAAAGCTCCGCCGTATCATTATTCCACGTATTGATTTTGAGGACACCACCGTCGAGGAAGCAATCGATTTCCTCCGCCTCCGTGCTGCTGAGCTTGATACTCTTGAAATCGATCCTGCCAAGAAAGGCGTCAATCTCGTCATTCGACGTCCTCGCAACACTTCTCTCGGCGGCGGCGCGTCCGGCCTCGATGCTGCGGAGGGTGGCGATTCCCTGTTGGGCACTAACGATCCCGGAGCACTCCGCATCAGTGAACTTCGTCTGCGCAACGTGCCCCTTGCCGTCGCTCTGAAATATATCGGCGATATGACCAAACTCCGCTACAAGGTCGATGACTTTGCCGTCACACTGGTGCCCCAGACGGAAACCGGTGAGGATCTCTTCACCCGCACCTTCCGTGTCCCGCCTGATTTCGCAGCATTGCTTAACACTGGTGATCAAGGCGGTGGCGCCGTAGATGATCCCTTCGCCGAAGGTGCTGGTAGCGGTGGTCCCGGCCTCCTTACGCCGCGTAAGCCCATCATCGATCTCCTCAGACAGGCAGGTATTGTTTTCGCAGATGGTAGCTCGGCGACCCTAGGCGCAGCAGGCACCCTTCTGGTGACAAATACACCTTCGGAACTTGATAAGCTCGAACAGATTGTTGATAACTTCACGGGTCTCGAACCAAAGCAGGTCAAGATCACGACCAAGTTTGTTGAAATCACTCAAGAGAACAATGATGAGCTAGGGTTCGACTGGATTGTAACTCCCTTCGGGCTTTCGGCGAACAACCTATTTGGGACGGGCGGCACGATTGGAAACGGTGGCAGCCGGACCGGTGGTGATTTCATCAGTCCTATCAGCGGGACTTCGATCCCAGGTATTCCAGCATCAAGCGATCAGCGGGTCTCCAACATCGTGACCAACGGTCTGCGCAGTGGTGACCAAGCTGTTAACCGTAACAACATCGACGCGATCCTCAACAACCCGGACCGGACCGCACAGTCCGCCAATGTCGCTCCTGGTATCCTTGGTCTCACTGGTTTGTTTTCTGACGGACAGGTCCAAATGATCATGCGCGGCCTAGCCCAGAAGAAAGGGACGGATCTAATGACCGCCCCTTCAGTCACGGCACGCTCCGGCCAGAAGGCGACCATCGAGGTCATTCGTGAATTCATCTACCCTACTGAATACGAACCCCCTGAACTGCCGCAAAGCATCGGTGGCGGCGGCGGTGGTCTTCTAGGCGGTGGCGGTGGCGGTTTCGGTGGTGGCGGCGGCGGCAGTTTCCCAGTGACTCCTGCGACTCCTACCGCTTTCGAGACAAAGAATACGGGAGTGACGCTAGAGATTGAGCCAACTATCGGTGAGAACGATTTTGTTATCGATCTCCGGTTCCTTCCGGAAATCGTTGAGTTCGAAGGTTTCATCAATTACGGCAGCCCAATCCTTTCGCCATCGACCGATATCTTTGGGAATGCAGTGAACGCGGTGATTACCGAAAACCGGATCGAAATGCCTGTCTTCTCGAAACGCAGTGTCAACACCTCGCTGACCATCTATGACGGCTATACGGTCGCTGTTGGTGGTCTGATGCGTGAGGACGTGCAGAACGTTGAAGATAAAGTGCCTATCCTTGGTGACATTCCTATCATCGGGCGCTTGTTCCAATCGAAAGCAGAGAATCGGATCAAGAGCAACCTGATCATCTTCGTGACCGCGCAGATCATTGATGCGACCGGTAGACCCATCCGTGGTGCTGATTCCGGTGGTCTCGTTCCTGTCACGACGCCCGCCGGCGGCGGTGGAATTGATGATTCGATTATTGGACCTCCGATTGAGGATCTTCCAGAGTAGGCCTCGGGGTCAGATTTCTTTCAAGGGCGGGAGAATACTCCCGCCCTTTTTCGCGGACTAGAAACAGTCCTTTCCAGATCATTTGTCTTCGTGAAAAAGCGCGCTTTAGTTATTGTCCTTGATTCTGTCGGTTGTGGCCACGCACCGGATGCCGAGCATTATGGAGACAGCGGGGCGGATACCCTCGGGCATCTTTTCGAAAGAATCGCAGACCTCGATCTTCCCGGATTAGAATCGCTAGGTCTGTATGGTTTACTTGGAATCGAGAGCAGGGTGGCACCACTGCGGGACTCACGTGCGTTCCGACTTACTGAGAGCTCAGCCGGAAAGGACACCACCACGGGTCACTGGGAACTGATGGGATGCCAGATTGAAGAGCCCTTTTTCACCTGCGAGGCGTTCCCGGACGATTTCGTGTCTGAATTGGAATTGTTGGTCGGTACAAAGTTTCTTGGCAATAAGGTTGCCTCAGGGACGGAGATTCTCAGGGAACTCGGTAACCTTCACTGCGCGACAGGGTATCCTATTCTTTATACCAGCGCCGATAGTGTGCTCCAGATTGCGGCGCACGAAGGACTTTTCGGTTTGGAGCGATTGCTGGATATTTGCCGGCAGGCGCGGACGTTGTTGGACCGGATGGATATGAAAGTCGGGCGGGTGATCGCACGTCCCTTTTTAGGGGATGACGCGGATTCCTTTCACAGGACATTTAATCGTCATGATTGTTCGCTAACACCGGAAAGAACCGTTCTGAATCGGCTCAAGGAAAACGGGGTGATAGTGACAGGTGTGGGAAAAATCTCCGATATTTTCGCGGGTGAAGGGATCACGGAATCGTTCCCGACAGAGGACAACCGCGGGGGTATGGACCGTATCGAAGAGCTTTGGTCCGAGCGTCCCGAGCGTGACCGGTTGATCTTCGCCAATCTCGTGGATTTTGATTCGCTCTATGGACATCGCAGGAACCCGCGCGGCTATGCGGATTGCCTGATGGAGTTCGACCGTTGGCTTGTGGGATTTCTCGGGAAGGTGGAGCATGGCGATCTACTGATCATCACCGCAGATCACGGAAATGATCCTTATCATTCAGGAACCGATCACACTCGCGAGCAGGTGCCCTGTCTTGTCCTATCCGCTTGCATCGATTCTGCGGAGATTGCCAGATTCTCGGATGTTGGAAGACGGATTGAGAGATATTTCGGTTAAAATGATTTCTTGCTAAGTTGCCAGAATTCCACTAATTAGGATCTGTCAACACGGCATTCTTGCGTGTGGGCGCGCTTCGTCTGGTCCCCTAACGCCATGGTCTCGGGAAGTGTTTTTTGTGATGGCGTGATTTAAAGAAAAATACAATGGATATCTATGTGGGCAATCTGCCCTACACCGCTACCGAAGAGGACGTAACTGATCTCTTCGCCTCATACGGCCCGGTCGACCGGGTGAAAATCATCACTGACCGTGAAACAGGGCGCTCGAAAGGGTTCGCTTTTGTTACGCTTGGCGATCAAAGCCAATTAAATACAGCCATCGAAGCTCTCGACGGCCAAGACTTCCAAGGGCGCGCGCTCCGCGTGAATGCATCTGAGCCTAAAGAACCGCGTCCAGGCGGCGGTGGTGGTGGTGGCGGCGGCGGCGGCTACGGCGGCGGCGGCGGCGGCGGCGGTGATCGCCGTGGCGGCGGCGGCGGCTATAAGGGCGGCGGCGGAGATCGTCGTGGCGGCGGCGGAGATCGTCGTGGCGGGGGCGGTTACAAGGGCGGCGGCGGCGGCGGCGGCCGTGGCAACGACGACTGGGGCTGATACAGCCTTTTCTGAAAAGCTTCCAACGTCCGCTTCCTTTCCGGGAGGCGGGCGTTTTTTTATGGCTGGTCCCCTAGGTAGATCCGCTCGACCCGAGGGGTGATTCCGGTAAATACCTCCCACGCGATTGTATCAGCTTGGCGGGCGATCTCGTCAGCAGGGATATTGGGTCCGAACAGCTCGACTTGGTCGCCGCACACCACATCGCAGTGATCAGGAAGCATGACGATGATCTGGTCCATCGTGACACGTCCGATCACGGGATGCCGCTGTCCCCGGATGAACACTTCCACTCCTTTCCCGGAGAGATGGCGCGGGTAGCCATCGCCATATCCGATACCGACGGTGGCGATTCGTGTCGGGCGGGTGGTGACGTAGGTGCGCCCGTAAGAAATGCCATGGCCGGCAGGAACCGTGCGAACTAGAGTCACGCGAGACTTCAGCGACATCACGGTGCGTAGTTTCTCTTGGAAACCGGGGATTGGTGAGATTCCGTAGATCATCAGGCCAGGGCGGGCTAGGTTGCAGCAATGGTTCGTATATCCGAGGATTCCGCCGCTGTTCGATAGGTGGCGCCATTTGAATTTTTCCAATCCGCCCAGCTGCTCAACTGTATGGTTGAAGGTATCAATCTGTTGAAGGGTGACCATTTCGTCCTCGTCGGAGGATGAAAGGTGGGAGGCGATACCCTCGATGTTCAAACAATCAAATCTGGCAAGCTCATCGAATTTTTCCGAAAGATCGCTGGGCAGGAATCCACCACGTCCCATACCGGTATCCACTGCGAGATGCACGGCTAGGATCTTTCCCCGGCGCTTGGCGATGAGGTCGAAGGACTGCGCTTCCGCTACAGTCGATATACAGGGGGTGATGTTTCTGGCGACGATTTCCTCACGCTCCTCGTCCCAAGTCGCCCCGAGCAGGTAGATAGGAGTTTGCACACCGGCCGCGCGTATTCTGCGGGCCTCGCCGATGTTGGCGACTCCGAGAAATGCGATCCCACACGCTTCGAGCGTTCGCGAAATCTTTTCCAATCCGTGCCCGTAGGCACCTGCCTTGACGACCGCCATGAGTTTGCAACCGGAGATATTCCGGGCGATCTCAAGGTTGTGTCGGAGATTCCGAAGATCTATCTCCACCCATGCTCGGGGAGGGGATTCGGGGCACAGTGGATCGCTCACAGGGGCTAGGCTAGTTTCTGGCACGAACTCCGCAAGAGTATGCTTTGGAGAAAGCTGAAAAGATACCGCTTGCCCGCAGTCACAGGGAAGGCTTGCCTTGGGAATGCGTTTCCTGCCTGTGGTGTTTTTTCTGCTTCTCCCAAACCTGATCGTTGCTGCGGGTAAAGCCGAGATTAAGGCAATCGCATGGACTGCACTTTCACCCGACGGGGAGATGCTTGCCTTCGAGTGGTTGAACGATATCTGGCTCGCACCGAGTTCCGGTGGAAACGCGGTGCGGGTGGTGGAACACAATTCTCGCGAAGCGTATCCCAAGTTCACGCCCGACGGTCAGCGGATTGTCTTTTCCTCGGAGAGGACTGGTTCTGCGCAGGTCTATTCGATGAAGCTCGACGGAAGTGATTTGCGGCAGCACAGCGATCACTCCGAGGGAAACATTCTCGAAGCGATTTCGCCAGATGGAACGTATGCCATTACACGGGGACTGCGGGCTGAGGCTGGTTATAAGCCGGAGCGTTTAATAAAAGTCGATCTCAGCGAAGACTCGCGGGAGTTGGGCCTCTTCGCCGTCACGGCTGATTCGGTATCAGTGTCGGCTGATGGAACCCGGTTTTTATTCTGTCGAGGTGGTGAGCAGCTATACCGAAGGGGCTATCGGGGTTCGAGAGCTTCTGAAGTCCATCTCTATGATGCGGCGAGCGGGGCGTTCACAACCATCATCGACGAAATATGGGAGGCGAGATCTCCGATATGGAGACCGGATGGAGTGAGTTTTTATTACCTGTCCAACGAGAAAGGCGTATTCAATATTTGGTTGAGAAATCTTGCAGTTAAGTCTGACAAACAGCTGACATTTTTCGATGATGACTCTGTGGTGATCCCAGCGATTTCCGGCGATGGGACAGTGATGGTCTTTCGTGCGGGGGAAAAGGTCTACCGTTTCGATCTGAGAGATGGAGCAGAACCCGAAGAGATCCGTTTTTTCACGGAAGAAAAGGTGCGTGATACCTCGGTAAGGAAAGAGAAGGTCTCGGGAACTTCGAACGTGGCGTTTGTGGAGGAAGGAAGGGGAATAGTGTTTTCAGCGGGCGGCGATTTATGGACCATGGGTGGGGGGAATGAGGGACCCAGGCAGCTCACGGAAAGTGATCGCACTGATGAGAGGGAGTTCCAAATTTCGGCAGATGGCGAAAGCCTGTTTTATCTCAGTGATGACGGGTTGGAGTGTGCCGTGTTTGAGGCGAAGTTTGATGGAAAACGAATTTCTGAAACGAAGCGAGTCTCAGCGAGTGATAGATCGAAGCGCAGCCTCCGTCTGAGTCCTGACGGAAAGTGGCTGTCTTGGTTGGAGGCGACTGGCGACTTGGTAACGGCAAAGGTCGGCCGCGGATTGGCGGCAAATGTCATTATGGCAAGTTGGGATATGCCAACCTACGACTGGTCACCGGATGGAAAATGGCTGGTTGTCGCGGCAAAAGACATCAATTCGAACCGAGATATTTGGCTGGTTCCCGCCGATGGTTCGCGCGAGCCGTTCAATGTAACGATGCATCCCGCGTTCGAAGGGTCCCCGAAATGGTCTCCTGATGGGACGAAAATTGTTTTCACTGCCCGCCGTGAGACCGATGAGCTTGCCAGGCTCTGGATCATTGATCTGGGTGAGCGGCTAATGGGGGAGAAAGTCAGTGATGAAGAGCTATGGGCAATCGCTGAGTCGGTCGAACGGATCGATACCGATATCAGTGAGCCGATGCGTGTCGTTTGGGCTACGGATTCGAAATCGATTTTGTTCCAAAGCCGAGATGTTGCGGACAAGACCGTCTACCTGATGCCTGTGAATGGAGATCGGGTTGAAGAGTTCGCCGACTTTCGGGGAATTCCGGCGGGCCGGGGAGAAGGTGAAAAAACCTATTGGCGGATCGACCGGGTCCCGACCGTGTTTGATGGGAAAAAGCTGGAGGAGTTCAAGTTTTCATTTTCTGTCAGGCAGAACCGGAGTGATCGGCTCCGACTTGGATTCCGCAGGATTTGGCGAACGCTTGAAGAGCGTTTTTATGACGAAACGATGAATGCGACTGTTTGGGGCACGATGCTTGAGAAGTATGAAGATGCTGCGGTGAGTGCGGTTGAATCCCGACAGTTCGACCGGGTGGTGGCTCAGTTGCTGGGTGAGCTAAACGCCTCGCACCTGACTTTCAAAACGAAGTCTTGGGGATTATCTTGGGGATTAAAATCCAAAGAGGTGAAAATTAAGATGCCGACCGCACATTCGGGATTGGTTTTCAAAAACAAATGGGATGGGCCGCTGGTGATCGAGCGAATCGTGCCTGGTTCGCCGATTTCCAATATCGATAATCCACCTTTGCCCGGTGAGATCGTGACCCGGATCGCTGGGAAGGACGTCACTGCGCGGACTCCACTGCACGCATTTTTCAATGGGGCGGCAGACCGGCCATTACCTCTGGTGATTAGGGGCGAGAACGGGAAGACTCGCACTCTAGAGTTGATTCCCGTTTCCTATGAAGAAATTCGATTTCTGGACCGCGAGGCGACCGTCGCCGAAGCGCAGCGTCAGGCGGCGGCCGAAGGGTTCGTCTATCTGCCGTTTAGGGAAATGAAGACCGCGGCTTTACGCGAGCTGGCGGTGGAGATCTACCGGTCTTCGATGGATGCGAAAGGGCTGGTTCTCGATCTGCGCGACAACGCCGGCGGGCGGGTGGCGGACGAGTTGTTGGCGCTTTTCTGCCAGCCGGTTCATACATTTACCATTCCTCGCGGTGGTCCGCGTGGTTATCCGACTGACCGACGGGTCAGCTCCTCGTGGGATGGACCGATGGTCGTGCTATGCAATGGGAACACGTTTTCGAACGCTGAGATATTCTGTCATGCTTTCAAGCGGTTGGGACGTGGCAAGCTCGTCGGGACGCCTACCAATGGTGGAGTGATTTCTGCGGTTGGCATTAAGATCCCTGAAATTGGTGAGTTGCAGATTCCGTTCCGGGGGTGGTTCCATGCGGAGACTGGAAGGGATCTGGAATTGAACGGCGCAGTGCCCGATGTGATTGTCCCTCTATTGCCAAATGATCAGTCGGCAGATCGGGATCCGCAGTTGGCGGCGGCTATCAAGATATTGAAGCAGGAGATCAAAGGCGCGCCTCCAGTGCCTGAGGCAATTCTGAAGTCCGAGGCCTCGGAATGATGCGAAGTGGTGTCCGGGATGTGAGAAATTGTTTCCCATGCTGGACGACACGGACTGCTTAGCTTTTGATTGTGCTCCAGTGAAACAAATCCCAACCGTAGTTCCCTCCGGCGACCTTGAGATCAAGGATGCCCAATTAATTTTCAACCGTGTATGGAAAGAACTTGAAGATGGTTTGGGTCGCAAAAATCTTCGTTTCCCAAAAGAGCTGATCCTGCTGGGTGGTGCGCCGGGTTCCGGTAAGGGAACGAATACCGATTTCATTCGCAAGGTTCGCGGAATTTCCGCGCAACCTATTGTCATCAGTGGGTTACTGGATTCTCCCGAAGCCAAGAAGATTAAAGCTAGCGGGGGAATGGTCGGTGATGAAGAGGTACTTCGACTCTTGCTCCACGAATTGATGAAGCCGGAGTTTCGCGATAGCGCGGTGCTGGACGGATTTCCGCGTACTGACGTTCAAGTCGAGTGCCTAAAAATGTTCTTCGATCAGATGGTGTTGTTGCGAAAACAGTTCACCGACACTCCCAACGCCCAGTTTTTCCGCCAGCCTGTGATCCATATCATGGTGCTTTTTGTTGATGAAGCGGAGAGTATAGCGAGGCAGTTGAAGCGGGGGGAAGAAACCTTGGGTTTCAACGCAGAAGTTCGCCAATCGGGGGTGGGCGCCTTGGAGGAGGAAAGAGAGACCGATTTTGATTCGGATCTGGCGCGAAACCGCTACCGGACGTTCAAGGAGAAGACCTATGATGCCTTGGTCTCGCTGAAACAGATCTTTCACTACCACTTTATCAACGCGCAGGCACCGATCAGTATCGTTCAGCAAAACATCATCCGCGAGTTGGAATACCAAAGCTCGCTGGAGCTGGATCCGCGCACGTACGATACATTGCGGCATATTCCTCTGGCTGATGAAATCGTTCAGCAGGCAAGGCAAGAGTTGGTGAATCGTTTGGATAGCTACCAGTTCGACCATCCCGAGTTGCTCTTGAAAGTTGTTGGTTTCATCCAGGGAAAAATGATGCCGGTGATTAAACGTTATGCGGTCACCGGGCGGGCGACGATCAATACTGAAGAAGAAATATTTCACGATTCGGTTGCGCTGGCTATCTTGATCGATGTCTTTTCAGAACGCGGCTTTCAAGCGATGGTCGATATCCATCGTCAGGAGATCCCGGAAAAAGTGGATTTGAAAACCGGAGACATCAGCACGCGTATGAAGCGAGTGTATCGAATCACGGTCTTCTTCAGCGGTTCTAAGATCCGGAGAGGCTGAGTAATCTTAATGATCGGCGCGTTGCATGACGATGTGTGAGTCGCTGCGGGCCATCACGATGCGCAAAGAATCCGCACCGATTTGGCAGACGACTCTGGCAACAGCTTCTCGTGAGTCACGCTCAAATTGGTTGCGATGAGCAGTGCACCTTATTCGCATTTAGCTCTAAACCTAGTGCCATTCAGGACCCCATTCAGATGTGATGGCTAGGGCTTGGTCGTGGCTGATGATTTCGTGGGCGATTTCGCTTTCGGAGTAGTCGGCAATGATCTCTTGTTGCGCTATCATCGAGCCAGATTAAACAAAGTTATGAATTCCATTTCCAACGAACAATCGATTCGAGGTGCCTTTTTTGGGGCTATAGTTGCGGATGCCCTTTGCCTAGGGAGTCATTATGAATATGACGCCATCAAAATTCATGAGGCCTACGGACGCCGAGCCATTGAGAAATTCATGTCGCCCGGTGAGTTGATGGGCGGTCAGACTCATGGAATTGGATGGGGTGAGAGAAATTATCATCCTGGAAAAAAAGCGGGTGGCACCACTGACTACGGTGATTACAATATTCTAGTTTTAGAACATCTGGCTGCCACCGCAGAATCACCCAGACCGTTCGACGTCGCAGAGCTGATTCCTCACTGGATGAGCCGGCTGGAAAACAATTGGGGGTCATGGATTTGCACCATGACCAAAGAAACATACGCACAAATCAAACATGGCGTGCCAGTCGAACAGCTGGGCGGCATTTCCAATGCGATGGCCATCCGCCACGTCGCCGCACATGCCTATTATGAAACAGAAGAGGAGCTTGTCAGTGTCGCTAGAAAATCGATGTTCACCCACACGAATGAACATGCCCTTGGCGGCGGCGAGTTTTTCGCCCGTGTGACTTGCAGGGTTGTGAATGGTGCGACACCTGCGGTCGCCATCCAGGATGTAGCCGCGCAGATGGGCGGTTTTTTTGAAACCAAGACCGCCCAAGCAATTGCCAAAGTCAAAGAAGAAGCAGATACCAACACCGCACTCTCCAAGGAAGTGTTCAGCGACGACCTCGCACTTACCAGTATGGCCAGACTATGGGATGTCGGTCGCTCAGAACCAATCAAGGTGGGAAAAGCCAGTCCGACTGAGGGAACCTTGCCCGGTGCTCTCTACTTCATCTTGAAATACGCCGACCAAGAAGATGGCCTGAAAAAGGCTCTCCAGGCAAACACCATGGTCGGAGGAGACAACGCTTCACGGGGGATTGCGATCGGGATGGTGCTGGGAGCCTACAAAGGAGTTGAAGCCATCCCTCAAGCTTGGCGGGAGACCCTCGTCCAATGGAAATATTGCGATGACCTGTTGAGTAAACTCCCTTTGCTCAATCGGTAAAGTCGATGCTCCTGCCTAGTATTCTTGATACGCTGCCGCAGCCTCCGCCTCATTCATTCAATCCTTGCGTAGTCAGGTATTGTAGGGCGACCGGTCATCGAGCCGGTCAGCGTTTGGTTGGTTCCCTCCCAACTTCTCCACACCCCGGTGAGGGGTGGATTGTTTTGATCTAGAATATCGGCAGGTGCGGTAATCCGCATGTCCGATCCTGCTTGTTTCTGAAGCTCTGCGATGGCGAGGACAAGTGCCAGCCGGGCGTTCGCCTTCTCTTGCGCCTGCGCCGAACCCTGCGACGCGGAGCGCAGGCTAACGGAAGAGAGGCTCAGCAATCCCAACGCCAATATGGACAGAAGTATTATTAGCAAGAGAGTAGCCACGAGTGCAAACCCTCTTGCCTGCGTTCCTTTGATGCTGGCTCCCAAAGCAGGCCGACGTGAATTCACAAAGTAAATACCCATCATAAAAACGAAGAAAGCGCATTCCGGGCATGAGGCCAAAAGTTTTCGTGAAAGCCCAAAAAAGTGCCCGTGCCCTTGAGTAAAGGATCAGTTTTGGATTCAGGATTAAGGTTTATTGAGTTCAAAAGGAAGGAATGTGCCGTATCCAAGTAAATGAGAAGGTGAGGTCGGTTGATTCCTTCAGTGGTTGGTTTTGATGGCTTTACAGGTTTCCACACAAATGCTGGGGTTGCTTTGCACATGCGAGTGGTGCTTGGGCGCGGTGGCTGGGGGGGGCGTGTTTTAATAGGACGCGATTGCGGGGCGAGGGCTCGCGTTCTGGAGAACGCGGCTCCGTGTTTCGGCTTGTCGGTGGGTGAGGCGTGGGGATGTTTGGGTCCTTGTAAGACCGCATTGATTGGCTGAAAGTCGAGATTCCTCCGGATATTGCTCGATTCGTGATTATCAGTAGGTATCGTTCTCTAAACGAAACCGATCCAAGACTTTGCAAATTCTCATACGAAACATCGACCGCAAGCTGACTCAGCCAGAAATCGTCTGCCTGTTCAGAAAATACGGAAAGGTCCGCTCATGCGAAATCGTCAAGGACGCGAAGAGCGGGATGTCGAAAGGTTTTGGTTTTGCCGATATGCCGAATCTTGACGAGGCGTCCAAGGCCATCGAAGGAATGAACGGACTCAAGCTTGGCGACTCAGTCTTACGAGTGAAGCGAGCTGCGTCTTCTACGGTCACAAAGAAGCAGGGAAGCAGAGAATCAGGTAAGACGGGATTGAGAAGACGGGATTGAGCCAAGACTGGTTTATTTCATCTCTGCGACCGCTTTGCTGATGGAGTCTTCCATTCCCGCCTCGGTGCGAATGAAAATTTCCTGGAGGCCCTTTGCCGACTGGGTGACTGCCTTCAGTCCTCCCGAAACCGGGCGTTGGATGCGGATAGATCCAGTGGTCTGTTTTTGCCCGAGCGATTTTCCACCGTATGAGCGGCCGATGATGACGCCGATGACGCCTTCCATTGCTTCAATTTTTGAAAGCACTTTCTGACATTCCTTGGAAGTGGATTGATGGCGGCCTCGGGAGGGCATGGCGAGTTCGGCTTGCGGTTTTGGTGTTTAGGCTTCGATTTTGGCCTCAAAAAGGTCTTTATTGCCCTCCAGCGGATCGGGCGAGAGCTCATACCAGTTGCTCTTTTCGCTGCGTTCTTTGTTGTAGGGTGGGGTGAAGATATCGACCAATTGGGTCGGCTTGCGGGCTTTGAGAGTGTGGATATTTCGGGCTTTGGCCGTCAGCGTTGAGATATCGTTTTGTTTAAGGACGGCAGTGCCCGCGTGTTTTAGGAAGAGGTGGCCTGCGGTCGCTTCCCGGTCTGGTAGCTCGATGGGATCGAAATTCGAGGTCTCAATTTCTCCAGAGCCGCAGAGAATCATTCCGGTCATTCCTGGGTGATTGTGTGGGCGGATTGTCTCGCCTTCATCGAATTGAACCAAGCAGAGGGAGAAATCGACTCGTTTCTCAAGGTAATCGAAATCGACCCTGCCGTTCTCAAGACGGACTTTGAGCTGCTCCATGGCCATCGCCAAAGCCGGGTCTTCAAGGTGCAAATTGCTGGCGAGCGAGGCAATGGATTCCACGTAGGAATCTTGATTCCAGGCGTCCAAGTGCTGTTTTTCCGCCTCTTTTGAAACTGCTTCAAGAAAGGCCTCCCAATGCATCTCGGTATCAGCCGCGAGTCTGCCTTCACAGGCGTTTGCTCGGGTCGCCAAGGCGCACAAAGATGGCAGAGCAGTCATCACACCGAGGAATCCTGGGAGGCTGAGGCTGAGAAACTCGCGGCGGTCGTATTCATCCATTTCCCGGGAATACTGGATCGGGAAGTGTGACCTTGCCAGTCGGTAATGCGGATTTGATTGAAGGTTCCTCAAAGTTCATCGATATCGCTCGTCTTTTTGGCGGAGTGGCGGCAAGGTTGCAGGGGTTACAGCAATACGAATTATTTTGAGTACATTTAGAGAATTGGGAATACCGGCGGATTTGGTTAAAGGTTTGGATGAGCTTGGGATCATCACGCCGACGGAAGTCCAGGCACAGTCGATACCATTCTTGTTAAAGAATGGCGGGGACTTCTGTGCGCAGGCACAGACGGGAACGGGGAAAACGGCATCCTTCGGTCTGCCGTTGCTTACCAAGGTTGATTCTAAGAAACCGGTTATCCAAGGTCTTGTGGTTTCGCCGACACGGGAGCTCGCGAAACAAATTGGCAAGCACCTGTTCCGGTATACGAAATATTCCAAGGAGAAGATTTTTATTGAAGTGCTTGCCGGTGGAGAGCCAATGGACAAGCAGATCGCAAATCTTCAGAGGCCGACCCATATTATTGTGGCCACGCCCGGGCGACTGATCGATTTGATCAAAAAGAAGGCTCTCACGTTGATCGACGTGAAGCATCTGGTGCTCGATGAGGCAGATGAAATGCTAAGTATGGGGTTCAAGAAAGATCTGATGACTATTGTCGGTTTGACCCGTGCGCGGCGCAGTACTTGGTTGTTTTCAGCAACATTCCCCGATTCGATTCATAGCCTCGTCAAAGGCGCGATGCCAGGGCAGCCGGAAACCATCAAGATTGATAAGGCACATGTGGTGAACCAGAACATCGACCACCGCTACGTGGTCTGTGGGAAGGATGAGAAAAACGAGTTTCTTTCCGGTTTCCTCGCAAAATGGGAAGATGAACGGGGATTGATCTTCGTGCGGACCAAGGCAGGAGCGGTGGCTCTCGGCAGGCAGTTGGAGAAGCTTGGTTTTCAAGTCGACGTGATCCAAGGCGACCTATCTCAGCGCGAACGTGACAAGGTAATGCGTGGTTTCAAGAACAAGCGCACTCGTGTTCTCATCGCCACGGATGTAGCAGCGCGTGGCATTGATGTAGAGGGATTGTCATTCGTGATCCACTACCAGCTTCCCGAGCAGTTTGAATACTACACCCATCGTAGCGGACGGACGGCGCGTGCTGGGAAGAAGGGGACATCCATCGCCTTGATTGATCCGAAGGAGCGCAAGAAGATCGCCAGGTTCGAGGAGGCGCTTGCAGTGACGTTCACCGAAATGAGCTAGGTGTTCTGCTATGGGAAAAGCTTTTCCAAAAATGGTTTCAAATTTTTTGAGAAAATTCCGCAGGAGGGTGTAGGGTGCCGAGGGAGCATTTCGCTTTTCCAAATTCGGCAACTTCTTGAAAGCAGGGCTTGTTATCGTTTGGAGAGGTCTATACGGCTGCCCCTGCCACTTCCGGCAAACTCTTATAAACATGATTATTTTCCTTCTTTGGTGTGTTGCTGGTCTCGCTATCGGCGTGGTGTTAGCGTCCTTTTTCGAGTGGACCCTCCACCGCTATGTGATGCATCGGCCGGTCTGGAATTTCCGCTACGCCTTCCAGGCACACGCTGTCGTCCACCATCAGACGTTCAAAGGGGACAAGACCTACCATCTCCATGACGAGAAGGACAAAGAGACCATTCCGATGGCGTGGTGGAACGGACCGGTCCTGATCGTGATTGGGGTTGTGCCTTTTGCTCTTCTTTCCTGGCTGCTCGGGCAATGGGGCTTTGCGGTCGGCGGAATGGTAGCCTTCGGCGCGTATTACGGGATTTACGAATACATTCACTGGTGCATGCACCTTCCTAAGGCACGGCGTGTTGAAAAACCTTACTGGTTCCGTAAACTCAATGGGCATCACCTGTTGCATCACCGCTACATGCACAAGAATTTCAACGTGGTCCTTCCGCTGGCGGATTTCGTTCTCGGGACTTTGCTGGTGCGCTCGAAGAAACCTTTCATGCAGGCGACCGGCCCTTCGGTGCCTGACGTGCAACCGGTTTCGTCATAACTGCCACGAGGCTTGAGCCGCAGGCTCGGAGATGGGCTAGGAGATAGGCTTTGGCCGATTAGATCCCGACCGCTCCGATTGCGATTGCTTTTGGTAGGCGATCATTTGCCTCGCGAGGTTTTCTAATCCCGGGACCGGTGTTGGCGGAGGTTATTGTGCGGGTTGTTCCTTGGCTTGCGATGATGCTCTGAGGTGATTCGGGAAAATTTTGATAAGCCGGTGCAAGTCGTGCTATGCTGCAGATATGAATGCAACAGAAACCAAGAGACTGAAGATCGCCTTTTACGATACCAAGTCCTTCGACCGAGTTTTCTTCGATCCATTGGCGGAAAAGCAGGGGATCGATCTGGTCTATCACGACTTCCGTCTCGCGGAGTCAAATGCGGCCTCGGCTGGAGGTGCCGATGCGGTCTGTGTGTTCGTGAACGATAAGATGGACGAGGCCTGTCTAGGTGCGTTGGCGGAGATGGGGATCAGATTGGTGGCACTGAGGTGCGCGGGATTCAGTAATCTCGATTTGGATGCAGCCAAGCGTCTGGGAATCACCATCGTCCGCGTTCCGGCTTATTCGCCGTATTCGGTCGCGGAGCATACCGTAGCGCTATTACTGACTCTGAATCGCAAGATCCATCGCGCTTACAACCGGGTTCGTGAGCTGAACTTTTCGTTGGGAGGTTTGGTTGGGTTTGATCTTCACGGCAAAACTGTCGGCATTCTCGGGACTGGCAAGATCGGCAGGATTACGGCTGGGATTTTCCGTGGTTTCGGCTGCAAGGTCCTCGCCCAAGATCTTTATCCTGACGAAGAATGGGCAGGGAAAAACGGCGTGATATACCGAACACTCAACGAGGTTCTCGCAGAATCGGATATCGTCAGTCTGCACATGCCTCTGACTTCGGAAAGTCATCACATTCTGAACGAGGAGACAATTTCCCGGATGAAGCACGGCGCCTTTCTGATCAATACAAGCCGCGGCAAGCTCGTGGACAGCGCGGCAGTGATTACGGCATTGAAGTCGGGTCATCTCAGTGGGGTGGCGCTAGATGTCTATGAGGAGGAGGAAGGGGTTTTCTTTGAGGACCACTCCGTGACGGCATTGCAGGACGATGTCCTGTCCCGACTTCTCACTTTTCCAAACGTGCTGGTGACCTCACACCAAGGCTTCCTGACGGAAGAAGCACTGAGTGCGATCGCGGAAACCACGTTGGATAGTATCAGCAGTTTTGTCGAAGGAGCGGAGATACCTGAGGAAAGGTTGGTCAAATAAGGACTTACTGATTCAGTGAGGTTCTAGGATGTTACCACCCTTGCTGCGGTCAAAATGTTAAGCTGTGCGAACCAAAGACAGATTCCACGGGTTAGGAATTGTCTTTAAAAACGGCCTTTTCGAGTTTCTTGATCCGCTCGAGAAGTTTTGGCAAGCGGCGTGCGTGCGCTTTGATTTTGGTGTCTTCAGCGATAGGTAGTGCGGGCATTCCGCCGTAGGTGATACTGCCTTCGAGGCTTGTTGTCGCTCCGGTGCGCGCCGCTAGGATTGCTTTCGCGCCGATGGTGACGTGGCCTGCGATACCCGCTTGTGCGGCGACTGTCACGTAATCCTCAACCTTCGCACTTCCCGCGATTCCTGTCTGGGAAATGATCAGGCAGTGTTTGCCGATGACGACGTTGTGAGCGATCTGGACGAGATTGTCGATCTTGGTACCCTCACCGATCATGGTCCTGCCGAAGCGGGCGCGGTCGATCGTGGTATTGGCGCCGATTTCGACGTCGTCTCCGATTTCGACGATACCGACTTGGTCGATTTTGACGTGGCGTCCCTCGGAAAACTCGTAGCCGTAGCCGTCTGAGCCAATTACCGCACCGGGGTGGATGAAGACTCTTGAGCCAATCACGCAGCGATCGGTCACGGTAACGTTGGCCGCGATGCGGCAGTCTTCGCCGATGACGGCGTCTTCGCGGATCACGGCGTTGGGGCCGATCTCGGTGCGGTTGCCGATGCTGGCACCGTCCATGATAACGGCACCGGGGCCGATGGAGACTTTTTCAGGATCGAGGATGGCGGATTTCGAAACGACGGCAGCAGGATGGATGCCGGGAACGAATCTGCGGGTTTCGGCTGCGAAATGGCGGACCACGGTCGCGAAAGCCAGTGAGGGATTTGGAACTGTGATGAGTGCTGAACCATGGTCGCCGAAGTCGTGCCCGGCAGGAACGATCACCGCACCTGCTTTGGACGCGAGGAACTGCGGAATGTATTTCTCATTCCCGAGAAAACTGATGTCCTCCGGCCCCGCGGTATCAAGGCCGTCCATTCCGGAAAAGAGAGAACTCGCCTCTCCGCGAATAATGTTTCCGTCAACGCGGCGGGCGAGCTCAGAGAGACTTAGGCTGATTGCCAAAGTTTTGATTGCTGGAAGTTACTCTCCGGCTTCGGAGGGAGCGAGGTCTTCGGTAACCTCATCATCCGGAGATGTGAGGGATTCGGCTGGTGCGTCCTTGTTCAGATCTTTAAGGAGACCGGCGGTGATATCGGTTGCGTCCTTGGTGTAGAGTAGGAAAGGGACCTGTGATGTACTCAGGCCGGATTTGTCGAAGACATAGTCGTAGTTGTCGGTCTTCGCCTGCTCTTCGACGAGTTTCCGGATTTCTTCGAGGATGCCCTTCATGCGCTGCACCATCTTCTCGTTGAGTGCTTGGTTACGGCGTTGGAGGAATTCGCGGCGCTCGCGGTCGAGGGCGATGCCTTCCTGTTGCTGCATCTGCCAGTCCTTGAAAAGCGCCTGCTTTTTCGAATCGTTGATTGAAGGGTCCTCGATTTGCTTTTTGAGGTTGCCGAGATTGGTTTCCAGTTCACGGATCCGGGTGAGGCGCTCGTTGTTTTCCTTTTGGATGCGGGCGCGCTCGACATTGATTTGCTTCTGAGCCTCGTTGGTGCGGTAGTATTGTTTGAAAAGCTCCTGCATATCTACCGTGGCGATATTAATCTTGGCGTCCTGAGCGCCGGCCGTGGTGAAGAGTGAAGCGGCCAGAGCCACGCTAAGAAAACGTCGAAGTAGAGTCATATTGATATAGGGGTTGCGAATGTTTGCTAGGAGAGCTTGGGGTGAAATGGCAACGGCGTCAACAGACATCCTCGGACCTTTTTCGCCAATGGATTGTTCTGATGTATTGGAACGAATACTGCCCGGGGTTTCCGGTTTGCATGCCTGGTCATTCAGTCAGCGGCAAAGGTGAGTTTCTCTTCTGCAGGATTGGCACCCGAGTTGACGGTCCAAAGAAAGTCGAGCGCTTTGTGGACTGGGTTTGTGCCTTCTGCCACGAAACTAATCTTAGATCCTGTGGATGCGATGAGTTTGAAATCTGTCCCGCCGTAGCGCACGGTTTCAAGTGTCATCGAGGAGATTCCTTCGGGGAATTTTTTCTGAAAATCCACTTCGTCATCGATGTCGAACTTTACCTTTTCACCCTTGGTGGTGACGATTTCAAGCTCGTCGCGGCGGGCCATTTTCTCGAACTTTTCTCTGTCGTCCTTCGAATTCATAGAAACCCCGAGGTATGGATCGAACTTGAAGTCGATACCGAATTCGAGGGGGTCGGTGAGTGTGCCTTTGTCGGTGACGCTGCCGCTGAAGTGGTAGCCATCTCTGTCGTGTGCCACGGTTACTGCGAATGCTGCATCGCCGGTGACCTTGCCTGTGAATGAGATTGGTTTTTCAGGATTGATCTCCGCCTCCTGTTCGGTTGCGAGGCTCTGAATGTTGATTGTTTTCCTGACGACTTTTTCATCGCTCGTCTGCTCGAGAACCTGGAAGTCGAAATTGATCGGGTTTGAGAGTCTGAGGAATTTTTTTCTGCTATCGAGCGGATGGATGACTCCTTCAGCCTTGGTGGTGATACCGAGCAGAATGTCGCGGTCGCTGAAGCCGATGAAATATCCGAACCAAGGTTCTTTGGTTAGGTTGGGGAGGTCGGCATTGGCGGATTGGCCCGAAAAGTGAACCAAGGCGGCAACTGCGACAAAAAGTGAAGTTCTTTTCATAAGTAAAGAAAAGGTCCCTAGTGCGTTTCGTCAAGCATGCGGAATGAGGTGGGTGAGGATATTTTGTTTGCGGTGGGCGCGTTAGGAGGTATGGCTACTGGTCATTAGAGGCCGGGTGGATGATCCCGCCGCAGAGTGTGAGCCTGGAAGAAGAGTGGATGGGCATCGCGGCGGAGCTGCTGGACTGATTTTCACGAACCGTAACCCGAATGGAATTTCTTAAGCGCAAGGATATCTGGATATCGCCCTACCGGCTGCGGTCGCAGGGTTTTCTCAATGCTATTTCTGCGAGGCGGGAGTTCGAAGGAGTGCTGATCCGGGCGGGTGATGGATACGGCTGTATTCATCCATGGCCGGAGCTGGGGGATCCGACTTTGGAGAAATGTTTGGAGGATCTTCGTGGACGGAGGTTCTGGCCGATTGTGCGGCGGGCGATGCGTTGTGCGGAGTATGATGATGCGGCGCGGCGAGAGGAAGAATCTTTGTTTGAGGAGATGGAGGTCCCGCGGAGTCATGCGACTTTGGTGAAGGCGGATGCGAATGAGTTGGCGCGGGCGGTGGAGGCGGGGTTTGATACGGCTAAAATGAAGGCCGGTCGGGATCTGGAGGCGGAAGTAATTTTTTTGATCGAGATGTCGGCGCGGTATCCGGCGCTGAAATGGCGGCTGGATTTCAATGAATCGCTGGATTCGGAGAGCGCGGAGAAATTCATCGCGGGGCTGCCGATGGAGACGAGAAAGGCGATTGATTTCATTGAGGATATCTGTCCGTTTTCGGAAAGCGTGTGGGACAAACTGTGGAAGGATCACCGGGTGCCACTGGCGGTGGACCGGGAGTCTGGGCCGCAGCGGAAGGCGGCGCAATACACGGTGATCAAGCCGGCGGTGGACGAGCCTTTTCTGCTGGGTGAAGCGGCGGCGATGAACTCGCAGCGAGCGGTGATTACCAGCTACATGGATCATCCGTTGGGGCAGGCATTCGCGGCATGGGAGGCAGCAAGGACCGAGCTATTGTTTCCCGGTCTGATCGCGACCTGTGGGGTGCAGACGCATCATCTTTTCGAAAAGGATGCGTTTATTGATGCTCTGGGGGAATGGAAGCCGGAGTTCAAAGCGCCGGGAGGAACCGGGCTGGGATTTAATGATGAACTGGCGGCGTTAACTTGGGTGAAGCTCTAATGGATGCGAAATCAATAAGATCTGCGGTTTTCTGGGACGACACGAATTGCTCGGTGGCCGGTGACCCCTATGGATTGGCGGATATCCATGTCGCAGGCGGCTGTGTGCTTTTTCTAACATCCGGTAGCACTGGAGGTGGGAAGTGTATCGTGCTTGGTAAGATTGGCCTGCTGGTTTCCGCGCGGGCGGTGAACGCCTGGCTCGGGGTGGATGCTAAATCTGTTTGGGGGCTGGCGCTACCGATAGATCATGTGGGTGGTTTTGGCGTGGTTGCGCGGGCGTATGTGGCGGACTGTGGGCTTTCGGTTTACGACGGAAAATGGGATACCGGGCGGTTTGTGGAGTCGATGGCGCGCGAGCGGGTGACTCATGTTTCGCTGGTGCCGACTCAGTTGCATGATCTGGTCGAGGCAGAGCTCAGGGCGCCGGAGAGTCTTAAAGCGGTCGTGATCGGTGGGGGAAGGCTTTCGGAAACACTCGGGCAGGCGGCGCGTGATCTCGGCTGGCCGGTGCTAGCGAGCTATGGGATGACCGAAGCCGGATCTCAGATTGCGACTCAGCGGATGGAGGATTTGGGTAAACCATTTTCCGAGGGTCTTATGGAATTGCTGCCGATCTGGGAGGTAGCGGAATCGGCGGAGGGGTTGTTGCGTTTGCGCGGAGATGCACTTTTGGTGGGGACAGTGGAACGCGGGAATTTTCTAAAGAGGGAGGAGCAATGGTTTACGACAAGAGACAGGATTGCCGTTTCGGGCAACACGATTCTGCCGCTCGGGCGGGCGGATTCCATGGTCAAAGTGATGGGCGAGTTGGTGGATCTGGAGGCGGTGGAGAAACGTTTTCTGGAAATCGCCGGTGACAGGGTTTCCGAGAAGGAATTTGTTGTAGTCGCTCTGCCGGATTTGAGGAAAGAGCATGTGCTCGTCGCAGTTTTCGAGGGTGAGATCAACGGCGGCTGTGTTGAAGAATACAATGGACAGGTCTCTGGAATCGAAAGATTGGAAGATACCTTCACGGTCAGAGAGTTTCCAAGGAGTTCGCTGGGCAAGGTCAAGCGTGGCATACTCTTGGAAATGTGCGGCGAAAAGTAGTTTGGCGAGTGCTTCGGCGATCTCCTGTCACGCATTACCATTTGCTAGACGATCCAGGCGGCAGCGGTAGCTTGTGCCGTAGGGCTTGGAAAGGTAGTTTTCCTTATTTGCCTATGCTCCGTGAAGGGGTTGGAAACACCCTTCTCCATATTGGATGGGCTTGGGAATGCACTCGGATAGACGTCTCCCCGGCAGGATCGGAATCACTTCGTTGGCTCCAGCGTTTTGACGGGGAGGGCGTTTTGGTAGAGGGCGGGCATCAGGTCTGGCTCGCAGGGGATGCGGGCTAGGGGCGCTTGGTGGCGGATGGCGGCTTCTTTCCAGAGGGCGAAATGGTTTGCGTAGGCCTCGCGGTAGCGACGGAGTGTGGCGGGCTCGATGCGGTGTGGGTGGCGGGTGTTTCGCTAGGCGTCGATAAAATCGTAGTTTCCGGACCATGCGGGGTAGGCCTCTCCGGTGGTGAAGGGACAGAAGAGGATGGGGGTGCCTTGCTTCTGGATTAGGGTGAGAAGGATAGGTTTGGGATCGGCGGGGAAAAGGAGATCGGAAATGAGAACGCGGAGCGCGTGGGTGCGGAGCGGGAGGCGGTGGATTTCCGGCGCAAGAGTGGGATCATTAGGAGTCAGGGCTTTGACGTCGGTAACCCAGCGACCGGAGCGTATGGTGAGAGGATCGATGGCGATTCGGGCGGCGCCGGAGATCGCGTGGATGCGGACAGAGGCACCATCAGCGAGGGAGGAAGCGGTGAGAAACTGGAGTAGCTGGGTGGTGCGTTTTTCTTTTTCTGGGGAAAAGAACATCGAAGGGGAGGCGTCCAGAACGAGGTCGACGACAGGGCGGATTTCTTCGCGGAAGAGCTTCATGGAATACTGGCCGGTGCGAGCGTATGCCTGCCAGTTGATGTGCCGTGGGTCGTCGCCCGGAGAGTGGGTGCGGTGATCTTGGAAATCCATGGATGCGCCGGAGCCGGAGCCGGCGAATTCACCTGCTGCTCCGCGCCAGACTTTATTTCGGAAAGGGAGACGGAGCATTTTTCAGAGGTCAGGGGTCAGGGGTCAGGGGTCAGGAGTCAGGAGTCAGGAGTCACTCGGGGAGGATGGAGATTTTGTGAAGGTTGGAGGAGGAGTAGTATTTTTTAGCGAGGGCGTTGACTTCTTCGAGGGTGATGGCGCGGTAGTCTTCGTCACGGCTGCGGGCGAGGTCGAGGCGGTCGGGATCGGCTTGGGATTGGGCGAGGACGGTGGAGAGCCAGTAGGAGTTGTCGCGAAGGGATTTTTCCAAAGTCGAGAGGGTGGGGGCTAGAGCGCGTTCGAGTTCGTCTTTGGTGGCTCCTTTTTCAGCGAGTTCGCTGGCAATGGTTTCCATGGTTTTGAGAAGGAGTGGGATGTCTTCTGGTTTGCCTGTCGTCTGGCCGACGAGATAGCCGAAACCTTCAAGCGCGTCCGATCCGGATGCACCTGCATTGGGCGAGTAGGATGCGCCGAGTTTCTCGCGGATTTCCTCGCGGATGCGGTCACCGAAGATGTCGGAGAGGACGTTGAGTCGACGCGCCTCGGGGATATTTCCTCGGAGTCCGTCGGTTTTCCACGCGGCCATTGCGATTGCTTGGGGAATTTTGGATTCGTAGGTGAAGGACTTTTCCTGGGGAGGGTTTGGGAAATCGACGCTGCGCTTGTGGACGTTATCGGTGGTAGGATTGAGGGCGCGTGGTTTTAGAGTTCCGAAGGTGGAAAGGAGGTCAGCGAGGAGTTGTTCCTTGTCGTAATCGCCGACGATGGAGATTTCGATGTAGCCTTTTTCCAGCTCTGGTGTGAGCCAGTTATTGACGTCATCGAGGGTGTAGTTGGAAAGCTCGGTCTGGGAGGGAACCGAATAGCGGGAATCGCCGCCATGGAGCCATGCTTCCATTTCCTGAGCTGGGCCGCTGGGCGTGTGTTTGAGGTTCTGAAAGAGGACTGGGATCTGTTTCTGGAACTGCCAGAGACCCTCCGGGCGGTAGCCGGGATCGGTAAGGGTGGCGACCATGAGCTGGAGTTGCAGGAGCTGGTCTGCGGGAGTGGTGGAGCCGGAAATGGCGAAAGCATCTTCGCCGATGGAAAGGGTGGAGGAAACGTTTTTGCCGGCCAGGATTTCCGAAAGCTCGTCGTTTGAGTGCTTGGTAAGGCCGCCGCCGTTGAAGACGGATGAGGCGACTGCGTTCAGGAGCGGTTTATCCTTGGGTTGGGAGAGTTGGCCGGTGCCGATACGGGCGAGGATGCTGATGCGGTTTTTCTCAAAATCAGTTTGCTTGAGATTGACCCGGATGTTGTTGGCAAGAGTGAGTTGGGTGATTTCGAGGTCGGGGATTTCGAGGGTGTTGGCGACTTTACCTGCATTTCCGAAATCGGTATATCCGAAGGGGATGCTGGCGCGGGCGGCTGGTGCTTCGACTGTGATTTCGGCGGATTTCTGATAGATCGCAGCCAGTTCGGTTTTCGCGTCTTCGCTGGCGGATTTGGTAGAGAGCACGAGGTGGTAACCCGCAGTGTCCCAAAATCCTATGAAGCTTGCATGGACTTTTTCCGAGGTGATTTCATTGAGGGCGGTGGAGACGATCTCAAGGCTGGTTTCGGGGGTGGTGAATACGGAGCCGTCGTTGATGTCTTGGGCGATGCCAGTGGCTAGGGTCTCGGACTTGCGGCTATCCTTCCGCTTCACTGCTTCCTGATACATGTTGAGGAGGTTGGCCTTGGCTTCGGAAAGCTCTGCTTCGCTGAAGCCGTGCTGGAGTGCGCGGCGGAATTCCTGTTCGAGGAGCGGAGTGGCCTCCTGCCAGCGGTCGGCGGCGGCGGTGACGGAAATCGAGCCAAATTCAAGTTCGTTGAACCAGACGGCCTTCGAAGCGCCTCCCTGCGTGATGGGTGAGTTTTCTTTTTTCGAAAGTCGCTCGAAGCGGCGGTCGACGATGAAGTTGGCGAGTTGGAGCGGAATTTTCGCGGTGCGGGACTGTTTGGTGTCGGGGATGATCTCGTAAGGGCGGACTAGCAGGATTGAGACGTCTGTGGAGTCGAGTTCGGGATCGCTGAAGACGTGTGCTTCGAGGCCTTCCGGAGCGCTGATTGTGCCGAGGTCCGGATCTTCTCCGATTTGCTCCGGGTTTACCATCGATCCGAAAGTCGATTTGATCCGCTCCTCTATCTCGCCTGGATTGACGTCGCCAACGACCACGAAGGTCATTTTACTAGGGATGTAGTATTTATTGTAGAACTCCAAAAAGCGCTCGCGTGGAGCGTTTTCGATGACGTCCTCGGTGCCGATCGGGAAGCGTTTAGGGATGAGGGAGTCGGGGAGGAGTGTTTCAAACTGCTTTTCCATCATTCGGGCTGAGACCGAATCGCGGGAGCGTTTCTCGGAAAGGATGACGCCGCGTTCGGCATCGATTTCCTCGATGCTGAGCAGGGCACCATCGCCGAAGTCGCGCATGATGGAGAATGTGAGGTTCATGGTGTCATCCTTGAGGTCGGGGATATCGAGCATGTAGACCGTTTCGTCGAACGAGGTGTAGGCATTGACGTGAGCTCCGAAAGCGATGCCGCGGGTTTGCATTTCGCGGATCAGGGCGTTGGCATCTTTGTAGGTTTTGGTGCCGTTGAAGACCATGTGTTCGAGGAAATGGGCGAGGCCGCGTTGGTCGTCGTTTTCCATAAGGGCACCGGCGGCGATGTGAAGGCGCATCGAGAGGCGGTTTGGTGGCTCGGAGTTCGGCAGGATGATGTAACGCATGCCGTTATCCAGATTGCCGAAGACGGCTTTGGGATCGGCGGGGATATCGGAATGCTCGGTGGGCCAAGGGGTAGGGCTGACCTTTTCAGATGCTCCGGGGGTCTTGGGCTCCACGGAGGCGGAATCTGGCTGTCGATCGCGGACCGAAAGGACAATCGCGAAGATGGCAAGGAAGAGGGTTAGGATGAGTGGTGTCGCGTTGCGCATGGGTAAGAGAGTCGTGTGATGCTGGGATTTTGCAAGAGTGGGGTGGGCGGACGAACGCCGAACAGCGGATTGTTTCGGCAACCTGGATCGGTTGGTTCCGTTTCCGGTAGGAAAAAACGGGCGCGTGGACTTTAGCCTTTCGTCAGGAGGAGGGTGAGAAGGATGGCGACGGTGAGGGAGAGGGCGATCACGGTGGTAACGAGCCGGGAGATAGTGCTGAATTTCCCTGAGTTGGCGCGAGCTTTCTCCTTGCGGGACATTTTCATGCTGGAGGACATGATTTTGTCGGAGAGTTTGGAGACTTCGAGTTCGCGTTTGGTGACGGAAAGATCTTCGGTGAGTTCGGTCTTGGATGCCGAGAGTTCGGTGGCGGATGCTTCGGCAATGTTGGTGCGATCGCAGATGGTTAAGATGCGGGTGAGTTCGCGGTATTCTTGGGCGAGTTTTTCGAATTTGGCCTGGAGATCGGGGAAGCAGTGGGGCTCGGCGAGGGACGGGTCTTTGGCTGGGATTTCGGCGGCGGTTAGAAGCCGGATCACCATGGATGCCTTGGAGTCATATTCGTCGAGTTCGTCCCGCGCGGCGCTTTTGGCGGAAAGTTCGAGTTTTTTGAGTTCTTGGCTTCTGCGCCGGATTTCGTCCTCGCGGTCGAAGTGCCACCATTTGGCGTTGGTGTATTCCTCGACGCGGTTGCGGAGATCGGTGACTTCTCTTCTGAATTCTGCGAGAACGGATTCGAACTGTTTCCCGGTTTCGTCGGATTTGTCGCGGGCTTTTCGTGCGAAGTCGTGCTTGAGTTGATCAAGCAGGGATCTGAGGTGAGGCTCGACCCATGAGTGATCTTCCCCGGGGATGGCGAGGGTATGGGAGATGGGGGCGGCTTCGCCAGTTTGGACGGTGCGTTTCAGGAGTAGCCAGTCGGAGCCTTCGGCAGTGAATGTTTTCGCGGCGAGGGCGGGGGATGGTTCGGCTGGATTAGCACGGCCAAACTTAAGCGTTTCCTCGCGGATCGTGTCGGGCATTTCCTGGGAGAAATATGAGAGAGCGGATGCTTCGCTGGTTTCGGGAGCGGTTGTTACGACTGTCTGGAGGATTTTCATGGTGTCAGCCGGATGGTGTTTCCAGTTGGGGTTTATCGCGGGGGAACCTAGTCAGATGAGGGTGGAACGACAAGAGAAGGTTTCCCAGCATTGAAGGTTTCGGTTTGGAGCTTTGAAGCTGATTCGGGTCGATTCGCGCGGCGGGCGGGCGGGTATGGCTCGGGGTATGGCGGTTGCAAAGTGGTGGGGGAAATGTAGGAATAGACTATGATACTTGAGGTTTCCACTCCGGCGCTGTTATTTCCGGCGATCAGTTTATTGTTTCTTTCTTATACGAACCGCTTTCTGCATTTGTCGGCCTTGATCCGGCATCTCCACAGCGACTGGATGGAAAAAAAGGAGAGTTCGTTGATGCGGCAGATCGAGAACCTGCGTAAACGGCTGGTGCTAATCCGAGGGATGCAGTTGTTAGGCGCGGTGAGCCTTTTTCTGTGCGTGACATCAATGATGGCCGTGATTGGCGGGGTTATGATGCTGGCGGTGTGGGCCTTCGGGGTAGCGCTGGTGCTAATGGGATTATCGCTTGCGTGCCTCGTGTTGGAGATCTGGATTTCGGGCGGTGCGTTGCGGATTATGCTTTCCGCGATGGAGGACGGCGAGAAGAGGGGTTGAAAGAAGATGAGAAATATTTAAAGATTAGAGGCATGGAAGCTAACAAAGCATCATTCAGCGTTGTATCGATTCTCGCGATTTTATCGGCGATTTTCAGTTTTACAACCGGAGCGTTCTTCGGGCTGATCCTCGCGGCTCTTGCGTTTATTTTCGGGTTGCTTGGGATTGTGTTCGCGCTGCTTCCTAATACTCGTGGCGGCGGGCTAAGTATCATGGCTGTTATCTTGAGTTTCATCGGGGTGATCGCAGCGATCGTTAAAACGATCATCTGGCTGGTGACGCTGGGGTGATCTGAAGACGGCCCTTCAGGAGAGGCCATTTTCCTGCTGGCAGTTTCCGGAGGGGTTTGCAAAATGACGGTCTATGAGTGAGGGAGTGTTCGATTACGAGAAGCTGGGGCAGTTTTTCCTGGGTAAGGAATACGATCTGGAGAAGAAGGCGGTTACTGCTGATCCGGTAATGTATGATTCCTAGGAACTGGTGATCCACGGGGTGGTGCTGGGGATGACAGGATCTGGGAAAACGGGTCTTTGTATCGCGCTGCTCGAAGAGGCGGCGATGGATAATATTCCGGCGATCGTGATCGATCTCAAGGGGGATTCCGGTTTCGATATTGAGTTCCTTGGACGTTCCGCCGATCGAGGTGATGGAGGACAGCGAGCTGTATGGTGACCGGGTGAGTGGGACGGTGGAGAGTTTGCTCTCGCTGGTGGGAGTGAACGCCGAGGGGACGCAGAGCCCGGAGGCGGTCTTGCTGGCGGCGATTTTTCAAGATGAGTGGAAAGAGGGTAGGGGGCTGAGTTTGGAAACCCTGATCATGCACATCCAGCGGCCGAAATTCGGCAAGATCGGGGTGATCGATCTGGAGACGTTTTATCCGGAGAAGTCGCGTCAGGCGCTGGCGATGAAATTCAACAGCCTGCTGGCTTCACCGGGGTTCTCGACTTGGCTGGAAGGTGCGCCGTTGGATATCGCGAAGATGCTGCACCGCGATGACGGGAAGCCGCGGATTTCGATTTTCTCGATCGCGCATCTCGGGGACGCGGAGCGGATGTTTTTCATAAGCCTGTTGCTTAACCAGATGCTCGGCTGGATGCGGACCCAGCGAGGGACGACATCGCTGCGGGCGCTGCTGTATATGGACGAGATCTACGGTTTCCTGCCGCCGACAGCGAACCCTCCATCCAAGCGGCCGATGATGACCATGCTGAAACAGGGGCGGGCGTTTGGGCTTGGATGTTTGCTGGCAACGCAGAACCCGGTGGATCTGGATTACAAAGCGCTTTCGAATATCGGGACATGGTTTCTCGGTAGGTTGCAGACCGAGCGGGATAAGATGCGGGTGCTGGATGGGTTGGAGGGGGCTGCGGGTTCGCAGAATGCGAAGTTCGATCGCAAACAGATGGAGACGATGCTTTCCGGATTGGGCAATCGGGTTTTCCTGATGAACAATGTGCATGAGGACGGGCCGGTGCTTTTTCATGTGCGCTGGGTGATGAGTTACCTGATCGGGCCGCTGACGAGGGGGCAGATCAAAGGGCTGATGGATCCGAAGCGGGGGGATTTTGTGCTGGATGAGCCGAAAGCGGTTTCTGATAATCCGATGGCGCGTCCGGTGCCTAACCGCACGGGGGTGGGAAGACCTATTATTGGGACAGGTGTGGTCGAGGTTTTCGCGGCGGTCGAGGGTGAGGTTTACAAGCCGTTTTTATTTCGAGAGGCGACCGTGCATTTCTCTCTGAGCAAGGCGGGGATCGAGGGCAGCCGGAAGGTGGTGAAAGTGAATCCGATCCTGGCGGATACGATTGTGTGGGACGAGACGGAGACGGTTGAGATCGCTTCGCTTTACTGCCGCGCATCAAGATTTGTGGAAAGGAGTTCTTTTCCCTGATGCTCCTCTGCCCCATCATGCTTGGCTCAAGCAATGATTGAAATCCAAGTCGCCGCCCAGAAAATATAGGATCTTTACGAGGCCATCGACGATCCTTCGCACTCCGAGAAGACCAAGATCAAACTACTCGTCAGCCGCATGCGCCACGAGGGAGCAAAGACCGGCTTCATTTCCAAGTGCCTCAATCTCTACGGTAACACGGTCACCAACTATCTCAATGAGTTCCAATCCGGCAAACTTCCGGCAACTCTCGAAGACAGGTAATATAAACTTACGAGTTCACTCGACCCTTTTCTCGCCTGCCTCAGATGCTCGTTCCGCGCCTGCCCCGTCGCTGATGCGAAGCAGGCCGTCGAACGCATCCACCAACTCACTGGCATACGTCTGAGCGAGAGCCAAACGCGGCGATTTATGAAAAACCTCGGACTGAAACT
>Ga0209491_10000880_pt1 | contig 60291 bp, 42 predicted proteins | sample BON02_FD_187213 | JGI IMG/M metagenome (GOLD analysis project Ga0209491, IMG submission 187213) | Freshwater microbial communities from Lake Bonney liftoff mats and glacier meltwater in Antarctica - BON-02 (SPAdes) (version 2) | ecosystem: Environmental > Aquatic > Freshwater > Ice > Glacier... | reverse complement strand
ATAGATGAAAGGTTCCTTCCAAGGATTTTTGGAAGGATGGAATACCTATGCTCATATTACAGTTTATTCCATTAATTTATTTTTAAGCTGAATTGCTGTCAATTATCCAGATATTAGGTTTATTCATAAGTAGAAATCACTTGATAGAGTCCAACCACTCTAAGGCCTTTGCTTTCTTTGCCTCTGCACCTTCGTAATTTTTTACAAAACTTGAAAGTGTTCCTTCAGTGACCAAGTCTCCTAGACTTCCTTGAGAGATTAATTCAGGATAATCAGGGACATCCTTGAGAGATATTAACTTTGAACTACCATCTTTTTTATCTCGGTAGCAAAATACCACATCAGGAATGACCTCATCAGGTAGCGCATCCATTAACGCAGGGTTGTGCGTACTCAATATAATTCTAAGTCCTCTTTCTACTGCAACTTTATTGATTTGGTTGAGTAATTGTTTTGCCCGGCTAGGGTGAACACCATTGTCAATTTCTTCTATTATGACAATACTTTCCTCTGGAGCGGAAAGCAAAGCTGCTGCAATTGCCAATACCCTCAGGGTTCCATCAGAAAGTATACCGGCGTCCATTTTTTGGCTTTTATTTCCAAAAGTCTCAGTTAAACTTAACATAACCTCCCCCCTTGGTCCTTCTAAAAATTCCATATCTGTAATGTCCTGTTCAGGGAGGCTTTTAATAAAACTTAAAATTTCATTTTTTAGGCTTCCTTTATCCTTAATTAATGGGTTGTAGCCATTATTAACCAGATTAAATAAAACCGAAGATATATTCGATCCATTCCCTTGAAGTTTCGAATCCGAGATAAAACTATAGCTTCTCATAGATTGGGGTGAAGGATCCAAAAATAAAATTCGGGTTAGAAGAGATTCCGTATACCGTGACAATTGCCCGATTAGTTGATTTGATTTTTTATAATTGGGGCTGATTTTCCCATATGTGCTCATTTGGGTAAAAACACCGAGCTGATCCGAGCATATTACCTGTGGGTTTTTCCCCCCTCTAGCAAAATTATTAAAAGCAACAGAAATATCCGTAGCCAAGTCCAAAGTAGGTTTTGTCGTTTCGTAAAGAATTTCACTCGAATCGATTTTCATTGATTCTTTTGATATGTGAATTTCCTTACCTAATCTATGGTCTAACGTAATCTGGAGTTCCCAGGAATGACCTAAATCCTGTACCTCACAACCTAACTTGAACTCATTATCCCCTCTAAAAAATACATCTTTGATTTGGCCTCTAATAGCCGCATTATTTTGGTTTATTTCAAACTGCAATGAAGAAAGTTTCTGTCCCTGAGCCATCCAACTTAAAAACCTTATTGCTTCTAAGGCATTGCTTTTACCAGAAGCATTAGCACCTACCATTACTGTCAAAGGGGCTAACTTTAGGACAGCAGTTTTATAACTTTTGAAGTTTTCTATGGTGAAGGATTGGATCATTTTTTATTCTTTAAACCAAATCTAGTGATTTTATTAAAGATATACCATCCTAAATAATTTCAAAATTGATCGCCTCAGATACAAATTATAATAATTTCTAAGATTCTTATTCTCAGTTGATGTTAATTTCTCAAACCTTGAATAGAAAATCACATTAATATTAGGTCTTAACCATGATATAAAATAGATGCACCTTATGAGAATTCTTCAGCTAATCTTCTGCCCTGCATTGATTTCAACTCCGGATTAATTGTTTTTTCCCGAATCCATCTACTTTGGATGCCTTCGACTTTGCTCAGGTAGCGGTAAGTTCAAAACTGAATTAATGTTTTTTTCTCTCCGATATTTTGGGAATGACAATGGCTAAATTCTATTCCATTTTCTTTGGCTCACTTCAAACGAAAGTTAATTCCTTTGTAAAAGAGCAAAGAACCTTCACTCCATTGCTACTCAATGACCGTAATCATTCCCTTTTCCGTAGTCACCAGGTCGTCTTTTTTGTTTTTATACTGAATGATTACGGAATAATTTCCGCCTGGAACCTTTTGGTTGTTATAAAATCCATCCCAGATGCAAGTAGAAGGTTGTTTTGCCTGGGGGTTTTTGTCTTCACAATAATAGATCATTTCCCCCCAACGGTTGTGGATAAATACTTCCATTTCCGAGACGAGATTGTTGGGATAGAATATAAAGGGTTTTTGTGGGTCCCCTAGCAAGATGGCATTCGGGTAGCTTACCATCGCATTGCATACCTCTTCGACCTCAAAATCCACAAAGAATGCACAGCCTTGCTCATCTTTGGCCAAGAGACTGTAATTCCCAGCCTGTACTGGAGAGAAAAGGGAACCGGTACTAATCGTGATGCCATCCAATGACCATTGGCTCTTGGTAAAATTATTTCCGGCATCTATCAGTACCATTAAATTCCTGTCGAGGCATATTGAATACAGTTTCTGTAATGGGGGAATTTCGGAAAATGACTGAATTACTTCCATTTGCGCTCTTCCTACCATGCAACCTTCCTCGTTGGTCAAAGTAACTTCATACAACCCGGCTTCTTGGATGGTAAGTGTAGAGTTGTTGTCGTAATCTGATAAATGGACTGATTCCTGTGAGAGTATCCGGTACCAATGCACGTTTAAATTAGCAGGATCCTGCTGCAAACTGAGGATGGTAAAAATATCTTCCCGACAAAAAGGGGCTAAATCTAGCGCGATTTTTTGCGGCAGGGTTATTTCAGCATGAAAAGGTTTTTCCACGGGGCAGAGGACTCCTGTCTGGTCTGTAGCACTCAATTGGTATAGGCCGGATTCTGAAAGATCGAAACCCATTTGGCTATTTTGCTGAACGACAGTTCCACTTGGGGCTTCAAGACGATAAGTCAAGTCCATGGTGGATGCAGGAACGAGCACATGGGGAAAACATGCTGCGATCTTTTCAGGTATGGTGAAATCCACAAATTCCCTTTTCTCTACCAAAAAATTTCCTGTCACGTTAAAGGTATTTCCCTGTCCATCTATAATCGACAAAGTGTATGCCCCATGAGGAACGGCTATTTGGATACGGCTAAGGTTTTGAAATTCTCCTGAATATTCCTGCCCATCTTCCTTTCTTTTCAATAAGTAGGTACCCGTCTGTGGAGTATAGGTCGGGAACTGTATTTCTACGGTCCCCAAAGCTTCACCATCAGTGGAGCAGTTTTCCGGGTAGGCTGAAATTTCATGGTCGAGAAAACCATCTGGAAAAATTAATGCCTGTACTTCAAGGTAGGCCATATCTTGAATAAAGTCACCGTCTTCAGATTGTCCTGTAGCGTAGGCGAAATTTTGGACAGATCCATTGCTGATGTCCCAGTTATTGATCACATAACTTGTAGTGAAGGTCTTGGTTTCAAGGGTGTCAAAGTAGGGGATATCCCATGACGCTGAAGTAAGGTCGTCATAGACAGTCACCTCAAATAGCGGAACTTTTTTAGGGTTGGTTACCACCGAGGTATAGTTAATGGTGTCATTTATTTGACTGTAGTTTTCCACATCTGCAGTTTTATCAATCTGTATGGCCGGTCGATAACTGCAGTCTTCTACAGTGATCTGAACAGGCACCCGATGACTTTCGCATTCATCTTCCAGAGAATAACTGACCCATACCCTATAAACACCCACGTCCTCGGTATCTATTCTGGGGACATCGGCTAAGGCCAAGCTTTGAGGGTCATTTTCAAAGTAATAATTCAGGTGATAGGCCGGATGTTCCTGGACTGAAAATGTATTGGTTTCCGATAACTGACAAATTATCAAATCCTGCACTTGAGGGATTGGAGACCGCGTTAGAACCTTTATGGATAGGGGTGTTCTTATGCCTGTACAAGTCTCTAAGAGTCCTTCTGCTACCCAAATCTGCTCTGTACCAGGCAATGCTGTATTGACCTGATAGTTGGTAAACCCTTTGCCTCCTTCTTCTTCCGTGAAAAAAAATATCGAATACCCTTCCTGACTTGGCGAAATCAACGAACTCAAATCAGCAGGTGCATCTCCTTGGCAGAAATCGGGGAGTTGGATGGGGGCTAATGTAGGAAAGTCTACCTGGTCAATACATTGCGTCGCAGCAAATTCAGCTTTACCAACGATAGGTATTTCAATAGGACCATAAATTGCTCCGCCAGAACAATCGTCTTCCATAAATCCCTGAAAAAATGGAATATTGGAATAAGTGCTCTTTGAAATCGCCCCTACCCCAGACATGCTTCCATCGATGGCCATTGTAATCTCGCAGTTGTTATTGGCCCAAAAAAAACAATCCTCCGTCAGCTTTAAAGTGTACTCTAGCGTTGCTACCCCTTCATTGGGATCTTCGAGCAATGGAATCTCCCCAATTTCCCAAACGATAGCTCCTGCTAAACCCAAGTCCGGATCGAACGTAACCGTTCCATAATCTTGAGGCAATGGGTTGGCACTAACAAAAGTGGCGGTATAGGGCAAAGGAATAATGATTTTATTTTCTAGTGAAGCCTCGGTTCCAAGGTTTTTTATAGCTAGGGTATAAGTAATTTCCTGTCCTGGCTTCACCGAAGAGTCTTCACTGGGAGGTTCCTCTTCAATAAGCTTAATCTGGTTGTGCGCCTGAATTTCTGGGACATAAGAAGGTACAGAGAAGGCAAATGCAAAGATGGCATACTTGTCTTGATTAGTTCCGTACCGAAATCTAAAAGACCTTTGCTCATTGGCAATGATGGAATTATTAGGGTTAGGCACCTCCCATTGAACGATGTCTGTTCCTGTGTTATGTTCAAGCGTTGGGTTTCTGGGGTTTTCTACCAAGTTTCCCTCAGGGTCTCGTACTGGTGTATAAATGGAGGAATTAAAAAAGTTATTTTCTTCGGCAAGTTTATGGCTAAGTGGAACCCATTCTTCATTTTGATTAATGATTTGCAGGTAATCTCCTTTGATTGTTCTATCCCCTTCAGCGGCCATTACACCCAGTTTTAAATGGACAGGGCCTTGTTTGATAGTTTCAAAACCAGTGATTTCAATTTCACCGACATGTTCCTCTTCATCCAAAGATTGAACATAGGAATAGCCATCAAAAATACTGATGTCTCGCCAATCCATTTTTGAATTTTGATAGATCACAATCATTCCCCAGTTGCCGAAATAGCCCGTATTGTTCCCCAATCCTTCCACCAGTGCCAAATCAGCCACTGTATACTCTCCGGAGCCGTAACTTTTAACCAGATCGGTTACATCTGCATAGCCAACGTAAATGTCCTCCATATCATTATGTGGGAATAAAATGCTATTTCCCTGGGAATAGATATCCGTATATTCAGTCGCTCCAGGAGCCTTAAGTTTCACCTTTCGTTTGTCAAACGTTACCGTGTGAGGATAATCCGGATAATAGCTTCCTGAAGCAGTCCATCCCACGGTGAAATCCTCGGGATTGACATCTCTAAATTCTTTGACCAAAGACCGTTTTAATGTATGAATTAAGAAAGTAAACCCATTGTCTTCAATCATAAGTGAGTCAAAAGTGGCTGTAGCAATATTTCCCGAGGTAGAAATGGACTGATTTCCCACCTCTTGCCAAGCTTCCTGACCAATTTGGTAAAGTACTTTTTCAGATGGTCCATTCGGAAAGACCATACTAAGTTTTTGATCTTCATCCTTCCAAAAGTAATAAATGGGGTAAATCACTCCATTTTCATCATACTCCATATTAAAAGTCATGGTATAAGAACTGTGATTTATTTCTTCATTTGGCAAAATGATCTGTTCCTCATTTATGACTTCCTCGAGCACATCCGATGCAATTGTTTTCGTCAAATCAAAGCTAAGCCCCTGACCTATGTCCGATTTTCCAGCCCAATAAAGCCCGGCATACAAAATCTCAGAGCAGTCAGGATCCGCACCATTCTCTTGGGAAAACATCAAAGTGGCAGATGAGGAGTTGAAGGTTTTTAGGTCCTTATCTACGTCCACAAATTTCATATTATTTAGTGAGTTTTCTACGGTTGTAGAATATTTAGCTAGGGTAAGGTTCGTGTTCCCGATCAAGGTAAAATCCCCTCTGATGTGAAAGACATTGTCTTCAAGAGATGTGTTGCCTACCCGGTGTTTAAAGGGTACTCTGTTATCGTTTTGGGCGTACACCGAGTCAGGGTATATTACCAAAAACAACAATGCCAAAAGCATGAAGGAGATTGTTTTCCCCATAAAAATACCGTTTAATACTGTCATTGAATTCAGCTATAAAAATAAATGCCAAGCCAAAAGTTAAAGAAAAATAAAGGCTTACTGCCTTCGAAATATTCGCTTCGAAGATAACTAAAAATTCAACATGTGTTTTAATTTTTGGATATTTTATTGCCTTCTACTTGCTAAGTCAAAGGTTTTGGTAATATTGAAGTGTTTGATTTTGAATAGTTGAGAAAGATCCTGATCACAGTTTCACCTTTTCACTACCTGCTTCAGCTTGTGCCGAAAAGCCACCCAAAATCACTCCATGAGGTACACACCATCACCTGTGCCTATCCATATTGCACCATTAGGGGCCTGAGAAATACTGAATACGCTAATATCCTTGAAGGTTTCTTCATCGTAGGACCAGTTCTCATGCGTATATAATGCGTAACCTGTATATCCCGCGCACCATATTCTGTCGAAACTGTCAACTAGAATTTTGCTAATTTGAAAAGATTTGCTTGCATTAATTTGCCTGCCTACCTTTTCGTCAAAAGTAAAAAGTGGTGGCCTACCTGGGGTATTGGTACTGGAAAATGAATAATCAATCCCAGCTACTAAGACTCCACGGCTGTTCTCCTCCAGGTTAGTAAGGGAATAAGGATTAAACCCTAAGTTATCCGTATTAAAGAGACTCCATTCCCCATCTTTTATTTTTGCTAATTCCAGATTGCCTACACTGGTTTGGGAAGAGACCCACACCTCGTCTTTACGGGTTACCTTTATACCGCTTACCCAGTGGGCAGTTAAGGGGGAATTGTCCGGGGTGTAGAAGGTTAGGCCGTCTTCATCCAGTCTTCCCATTCCCCCATTGTTAAATCCTCCCATAGCGAACCAAACCCGGTCTTTTGAATCAATATCCAAATCCATAACAACACCTTCTATGCCAGGACTATTGGTAGCATCATATCGGGTGAAATTTTCTCCATCAAACTTTACAAGGCCATCTGTGGCAAGATAGACCTGATTTTTGCTATCTACTTTTAAGACCCGAATCAAGCTTGTAATTTCGGGATATACTTTTATGTTTTGGCCGTCAAATTTTATCAATCCCTGATCTAGTGTTCCCAGCCATGCATTGCCAGCGTTATCAAAATCAATAGCGGTAATGTGGTAGCCTTCCAGGATTTGCTTACTCTGGAGTGGATCCTCTGAAGACCAATTGCAGGAGGTGATAAGAAATGAAATAGAAAACAGACAGAAAATGACTCTCATAATCTTTTTATATAAAATAATTCGGTGCTGAATTATTTATCAATGTAATTAATAATCATTTTATTTACAAAATATTCCTGTAACTCGCATCAAAACTGAGATTAAATGAATAAAAAGCAAATCGCCCTGATCATGGGAGGCTTTACCGGGGAGTCGGTGGTATCCGAAAAGAGTGCCTCCGTGGTGGCCCAACATCTGGATAGGGAACGCTATGAAGTGCATAAAGTCCATATTTACCCAGGCGATTGGTATCTGGAAGAGGAGGATGGTAAAAAGTATGCTATTGATCTGAACGGGTTTTTTGTAATTAGAAACGGGCACAAACTTAAATTTGACGGTGTCTTCAATATTATTCATGGCTCCCCAGGTGAGGATGGGAAGCTAGTTGGGTATTTTGATATGCTGGGAATTCCCTATACGACCTGTGATGCCCTCACTTCTTCCATTACAATGAATAAGGCCTATACCAAGAAAATTGTAGAAGGAATTACTGATTTGCATGTGGCTAAATCTGTCCAACTTTTTGAAAATAAGAATGGGTTAGCTGAAGAGCTTCTAGATGAATTGAGTTTGCCAATTTTTGTCAAGCCCAATAATGGTGGGAGCAGTATAGGGATCAACAAGGCAAAAAGTGCCGAAGAGTTGGTCTTGGCATTAGAATTGGCCTTTAAAGAAGATGATCAGGTAATGGTGGAGGAATTTGTAAGTGGTAGGGAATTTTCCATCGGGATTTATAAAACCAAAGGAAAAATATCCGTGTTACCTTCAACGGAGATAATCAGTTCAAAAGAGTTTTTTGATTTTGAGGCCAAATACAAACCTGGGGTTTCGGAAGAAATCACCCCAGGAAGAATGGATGAACGCGATGTAGAAATGGTAAGGAAAATAGCTGAACAAGTTTACCAAACACTGAATTGTAAGGGAGCAGTAAGGATGGATTATTTTTTGGAAACACAAACTGGTGATTTCTACTTTATAGAAATCAATACCGTACCTGGTCAGACAGAGACAAGCCTAATTTCGCAGCAGGTAAAAGCAGTGGGAATGACGCTAAAGGATTTCTATACGGAACTTATTGAAGAAATGTGGCCCTAATTTAAATTGCGAAAAGTGAAAAGTGAAGTCAGGATTAATAAGTTTCTAAGCGAAATTGGCTACTGCTCTAGGAGAGAAGCGGACAGAATGATTGCAGCCAATAGGGTAACCATTAATGAAAAGGTGCCTGAGATGGGGACTAAAATTGGGCCTGGGGATGAAGTGAAAGTAGATGGTGAGGTGGTCACCGCTCCTGAAGAAAAGCATGTTTACATTGCATTCAACAAACCTGTAGGGATTATATGTACTACAGATACAAAAGTAAAAGACAATATAGTAGATTACATCAATCACCCGCAGCGGATTTTTCCTATTGGGAGGTTGGATAAACCCAGTGAAGGCCTTATTTTATTGACAAGCGATGGAGACATTGTCAATAAAATATTGAGGGCTGGAAATTCTCATGAAAAGGAATACATTGTAAAAGTACATCGGGACATTGAAGGAGACTTTATAGATAGAATGAGCAAGGGAGTACCCATTTTGGATATTGTTACCCAAAAATGTCAAGTCAAACAAATGAGAAAAGACACTTTTAAGATAATCCTTACCCAAGGGCTTAACCGGCAGATAAGGAGAATGTGTGACTATTTGGGTTATAAGGTCGTAGCGCTCCAACGCGTTCGGATAATGAATATCCGCTTGGACCTACCCAAGGGTAAATGGAGAGATTTGTCTCTTGAGGAACTTGAAGAGGTGGAGCGTCTGGTTAAAAATTCTTCGAAGACAGCTCCTGAAACCGAATAGTTTCTGGTTTATAGTTGATTTAAGCCTTTGGACTTCTCCCAGTTATGGATTCCCTAATGTCAGGCGAAACAGGTAAGGCTCTATTTAATTTATGTTAATAAAAAGCAGTATTTATTAAATATAATGTAAAAAAACTAATTTATTGTTGTCGTAATTTTAATTTATTAATCTTTTTACTATCTTTGAAATATCAAACAAAGACAGACGGTCTTTGGCCAACGAAAAGTTTACTTCTTATTGGCGATACATACTGTAGGATGATGAAACTGGCAGACATGCCCTCCTGTCTCGGGGGTGGAGGTACTGGAAAAAAGCAAATATCGAGCTCATATTTTGCCTAACCGCTCCGTGGAGGTTCAACTCCTTCTCCTACAGCAGGTTATTTTGGGTTTATTGTTAATTGACTAAAGCTATGAGATTTTGTTTCATAGCTTTTTTTTATGGTCAAATTTTTAGGATAGCCATTACTATTATCCTGAGTTCGAGGTAAGATCGTCTTAAAAAACCAGCTAAATCGTCACTGCTAACCCTTTTTTTTGGGGGGGGGTGCTGAGGTGGGGTAAGGTGTGGCAGTCCAGTCTTACTGGCGATTTCCATGGCTTTCTCCACTCAAAGCACTCTCTAAGCCTACCGATGACGATTTTGTTATGAGATAGGGTCGAACTCAGGTTATTATTCTCCTTGTAAAGCTTGTCCTGTTGCCAACGCCTGCTTTTTAGTGTTGAAAGGTCTCCATGACTATGTTTTTTGTTTTTATTGCATTAGAAAAACCACTTTGAAGCGCAATGTGTGACTTGGTAATTTATTGTTACAAATCTTCCAATGTAAGACCAAATTTACTAAGCTTAATTATTAATAGTGTAATTAAATATTGATAAAAATAAATATAGTGTAAATTAATAGCTTATTTGTTGCTTTAATTTTAATTAGTCGCTCTTTTTATTACCTTTGAAATATCAAACAAAGACAAACGGTCTTTGGTCAGTAAAAAGATTACTTGTTGCTGACGATTTATACTGTAGGATGATGAAACTGGCAGACATGCCCTCCTGTCTCGGGGGTGGGGACCACAGAACAAAGAAAATAGCGAGCTCGTATTTTTCCTAACTGCCCCGTGGAGGTTCGACTCCTTCTCCTACAGCAGGTTATTTTGGGTTTATTGTTAATTGACTAAAGCTATGAAATTTTATTTCATGGCTTTTTTTTGTGCAAAGCAGAAAAGCATGATCAACCTGAAACGGATGGCTATGAACTATTGGCCTAAAGCAGCTGAAAAGGGATTCTTATAATTGAGGCTGGAAGTACTTCTACATTTGTTTTAGCAGCCTTAAATTGGACCAGGGAATAGTATAAGCAGACCTTAAATTTGAACAGCACAAGCACTGATCCGTTTACCATTTCATCAAGCAAATTCACTACTTTTAAAGACCAAAATTACCAGCGATTAATTGATGATTTGATCAGTGATACTGCCCGGGGTTGGGCAATGAATAAATATAAATCTTTTAAGGCTAGATAAAAACCCTAATAAGTCGCTATAAGCTTTTGGGTGAAAGCCTGGTACCACAACGCCTGCAAAATACCGCATCCAGGCTGTGATTTTTTAGATTACAGGCCGGGCATAATTTTATGTCAGGATGGGTATTTATCTCTCGGGCACTTTTGGCCGTGACCAATTCAGAAGTGACGATGCCCGTAGGTATTGCAATAATTGCATAACCCAGTAACATAATGATAGAGGCCATAAATTGGCCAAAGTCAGTGGTGGGAGTAATGTCTCCATAGCCGACAGTGGTGAGCGTGACGATGGCCCAATACATTGACCTGGGAATGGAGGTGAAACCACTTTCAGGTCCTTCAATTATGTACATTATGGACCCCATCACCAATACGATGGTTAAAACTGACCCAACGAAAATTTGAATCTTGGTCCTGCTGTGTTTCAATGCCTCTGTTAATAAGGAAGCTTCTTTAATGTACTCTGGTAATTTAAGAATTCTTAATATCCTTAAAAACCGAAGTGCTCTTATTACTGTCAGGTATTGCGTTTGGAATAAAAAAAGGCTGAGGTAGGTTGGCAATACGGCCAACAAATCTACCACACCATAAAAGCTAAAAATATAACCGGATTTATTATTACCCAACCAGATGCGTAGAAAATATTCTATGGAAAAAATAATAGTAAAAAACCATTCCAGCCAATACAAAATAGGGCCATAATCGTCATGAATTTTTTGTACAGAGTCTAAAATTACTATTACTACACTTAATAAAATCAGAACCAATAAAGCCAGGTCAAAATTCTTGGAAGCACGATCATCAGATTCATAAACAATATGTGCCAGTCTTTTTTTGGAGGGAAAATAAATCATCGGTCAGTAAAATTACTACTTTATTGCTAAGAGAATACCATTTTTTAATTTAAGCACACTTTTCGTCTTTGAAAACAACTAACGTAAATAGTTTAATTTTGAAAGATAAGTTACCGTAATATCATTTTCATCCAACCCTATGTAATCGTAAAAAATTACATATATTTGTATTTTAAATCTATAAAAGTGGATTATAAATTTATGGGCTTGGCTTAATCAACTCAATTCTAGAATCTTTCTTAAACGTAAGTTATATGATCCATTAAATTTACATTTCGATTGGCATCCCAGGAATCCCACGGTTGTAAATCAGTTGTTTTTGGGATACCTTGTTTTCAACCTTGATACGCCGAAATAACCAAATGAGATTTTGAAGGACAATGGGCTGTATTAAAAAAAATTTTGGCAAGAAACGGAAAGCTACCTCTTTTGAATACCTGAAGGAGAATCGTTCTAACCTGTTATTATGGAAGCAATTCGGACAGGTAGTTGATTTAAAATAGAGGCGCGGCTCGCCTTTGGTAGCATTTAGGATCCATACGTTTTCAAAGACGATGGATCGTTTAACTTTCCAGGATAAAAGCCACAATGTTGGAAAAGGAGCAAATGAAAGTAATTAATTTTCAGGGAGAAAGAAATAGCGATCCGGTTCAGACGGTGATGGATTTATTTCTGAGAGGGGTAATATCCTATCCAACCAGGCCTGCAATCCGGGTGGGGGAAAAGACCTATACCTATTCGGAGTTGGATAAATTGTCAACCAAGATCTGGACATTTTTGGCAAACCCTGACCTTAAAGACCAGCTGGTGGTGCCACTGAGTATGGACAGAAGCTACAGTTACATGGCTGCCATCCTTGGAATAGCCAAAGCGGGAAAAGCTTTTGTACCAATAAATCCCGAATGGCCTGAAAAAAGAAAAAGAGAGATCCTGAACCAGTTGGGTGCTAAAATTTTACTTACAGATGGCAATGAATCAGATATATTAGCGGAGGAACAGCAATTTAAATCTATAGCATTTGATAAGGCAGTGAAAGAGGCAGAAGATATTTTGCTTTCCAAATCAGAGATTTCCGCTGACGGCCTCGCTTATATCATATACACTTCCGGAAGTACTGGGGTGCCTAAAGGAGTCATGGTCAGCCATCGACAACTGTTGCATGCCACTCAAGGTAGGATGAATTATTACGCCTGTGTACCTCATCTGCTGTTGGTTCCGCCACTTACATTTGATGCATCACTGGCGGCTATTTTTTGGCCATTGTGTACCGGAGGCAGTCTTACTGTCAGTTCTGATCGTTCCATTCAAGAACCTGATCTCCTACCTGCATTGTTCCAGGGAACCGATACCCTGCTTTGTGTTCCTGCATACTACCGCTTTCTTCTGGAGCATGATTTACTAAAAGGACAGCGACTCGAGCGGGTAATATTGGGAGGAGAGCGTCTGCCAGAAGACCTCGCAGCCATTCACTTTCTTGAAATGCATGGAGTTGGTCTTTACAACGAGTATGGACCGACGGAGGCTACCATATGGTCAACAGTGGCACAAATCAAGCCGGACCAAGGCCGGATCACCATAGGGAGACCGGTTCCAGGTGTCAATTGTTACGTGCTGGATCAGAATGCCCGCAGGTTACCTACAGAAGTCTTGGGAGAGCTCTATATCGGCGGACCGCAGGTTGCTCTGGGATATTGGAAAGATCCAGCATTAACTGCTGCCAGATTTCTCCCTGACCCCTTTAGTGGCGGTAAGGGTGCCGTGATGTATGCCACCGGCGACATGGTTCGCATGCTACCGGATGGATCCTTGGTATTTGAGGGAAGAACGGACCGTCAGGTAAAATTTCAAGGAATCCGGATAGATTTAACGGAAATTGAAAAGGCGATGCTTGAAACGGGGCTGGTAAAGGAAGCCTTCGCTATGCTTTCCAAACCAACAAGTAATTCCCCAGACCAGATAGTTCTTTTTGTGGTTCCCAGAGCTGAACTGGATCCTCTATATGGAAAAGAACTGATGGCACAGCGCCTTCCCTCTTATATGGTGCCTGGCAAAATTGAAATTAGGGATAGTTTCCCACTTACCGAAAATGGAAAAGTGGATCAAGCTGCATTAATGCCCAGGACGGGAAAGGAAGCAGCAAGCGAAAATGAGTTTGTCGCTGATCCCGAATTGCGGTTTCTTCAGAAAGCTTTCGACTGGGTTCTTGGCCTAAAACATACCGGACTATTCCGAAATTTTTTTGAGGCTGGAGGCAATTCCTTGACTGCGATGAGGCTTGTCGCCCATCTCAAAAAAGAGCGGAGCCTCAGGGTTGGCGTTTCGGATGTTTTTGATTTTCCAACAATTTCCGAATTGAACGAGGTAATTCTCAGCCGTACCAGGGAGGAAGTAGAAAAATCTATTCCTTTAATATCACCAATTAAAACGACTGCTTCCGGTGTTTCTTTTGCACAGCAATCGCTTTGGTTCGTAGATAAGTTGGAAGGGTCTCTAGCCTACCACCTACCAGTGGCCTACCTTCTGGCAGGTGAGCTGGATGCAAAAAAGCTTGAATTTGCTATTCGGGCTGTAATGAAACGACACGAAGTACTACGAACCTGTTTTTTGGGGATCGATCAGGTAACGCTCAAATCCGAAGAGGATTGGAGCCTGCTCATTAAGGATTTACCAGAGGAGTCATTTTCAGACGCGCAAAGCCTCGCAGTACTTGCCCCATTTTTTCAAACGCCATTTGATCTAAAAAGTGATTTTATGGTGCGAGGTATATTGGTCAACTACGGAAAGGATATCCACGTATTGGGACTGGTTTTTCACCACATTGCTTTTGATGATTATTCCATGAAGGTGTTTCTTCGGGAATTGTCAGACAATTACCGGTCCCTTATTAATGGAGCGGAGATGGATACGACTTCCATTTCTTTGGACTTAACCTCCCATCTCCGGCAGCAACAAAACCTAATAAATACGCTGGAATATAAGGCCGGCATGTCCTATTGGGAAGAGGCATTGGCAGATTGGAAAATCCTGCAATTACCAAAAGACTTTAAAAAATCAACATCCTCCTTCAGGCAAGTAGGGATGCTACGGTTTTTTCTTGATCAGGAAGAAATTGGGTCGATTGCTTCCATAGGAAAAGAAAATCAAGCCTCTCTTTTCATGACTTTTCTAGCGGTTTTTAAAGTTTTACTTTACCGGTACAGCAATCAAAGGGATATTTGTCTGGGAATCCCCGTAATAGATCGGAATTTGCCAGGCACTGAAGATTTGATCGGTTATTTTATCAATACCCTGCCTTTAAGATCCAGGATAAATCCAGGGGACACTTTCGGGAAATTTTTAAAGCAAGTCAGGAAAGAAGTGCTTTCGGCTTTGGAATTTAGCCAGATTCCTTTCACAAAACTGGCAGAAGCTTTTGCTTCCAGAGACAGACCCGGAGAACCATTTTTCAATATCCTGTTTGTGATGCACGATGGATCTGCAGCAGCAGAAAACCTGCTGTTACCAGGGCTCGATGCCAAGCGCCTGGAAGTGGATCCTGTAGCTGCAAAATACGACATTACCTTCACGCTTTCCGGAGACACCAATGGCCTTAACTGCACCATGGAGTACGACAAAGGGCTATTTGTTCCTGAAAGGATGCAAAGGATGCTTGCACATTTCAGGCGGTTGGTGCGGGAGCTACCTAAAAATGCCCAACAACCTGTAAAAGAAATAGCTTTGCTTTCAAGGCATGAGATTGATGAACTCTCCGGAAGGAAGGATTACCAAAAAGAAGCCAATTATCCAAGCTTTTCTGATCGGTTTCAGGAGCAGGTAAACTTGGTAGGGAATGCACCTGCATTGTTGGAGGGAGAAAATCAGATTGGGTTTCGGGATCTGGAGTACAGGGCAAATCAATTCGCCGGCAGTTTGAAAAGGGAAGGTGTGAAAAGGGGGGATCATGTAGTCCTTCTGGTGCAAAGGGGAATGGACATGGTAGCCGCAATGCTGGGTATATGGAAAGCAGGAGCAGCTTATGTGCCTGTTGATCCGGCATACCCGAAAGAAAGGATTGCCTATATATTGGCTGATTGCGGCGCCTATTATCTAGTGATAGATGCCGGTTCGGTCGGACTTCCAGAACTTCCGGAAAAGGGAAAAATAATCAAGTTGGCAGAAGCTTTTATTGATAATCCGGTAAATAACCAGGAGAATGCTGAATTCTCCCCAGATCAATGTGCCTATGTGATATACACTTCTGGTAGCACGGGTAAACCCAAAGGAGTAACGCTGACACATGGCAACCTAGCGGCATTTTTGGATTGGTGTGGCATGGAATTCAGACCCGAAAGCTTTGGTTTGATGTATGCGGTTACCTCTATGTGTTTTGACCTTTCTATTTTTGAACTATTTTTTCCCCTGGCTTATGGCAAACCTACGCGGATTCTTCAAAATGGACTTCAAATTCCTGAGTACTTACACAGAGATAAAAATGTTTTGATCAACACCGTACCCAGCCTGGTACAGAAACTAGTGGAGGAAAAGGTCGACTTGTCAGCTGTCAGCCTCCTGAACATGGCAGGGGAGCCCATTCCGGACAAGGTAGTTGACCGGCTGGATCTGAAGAGAATTACTGTGAGAAATCTTTATGGACCTACTGAAGACACTACCTATTCCACTTGTGAAAAATTAGTTTCTGGCAAGTCGTTGTCTATAGGTCGCCCGATAGCAGGGAGTTTTGCTTATATTCTGAATCAGGATCTTATGCCTTGCCCGATAGGAATTCCGGGAGAAATCTACCTGGGGGGTAAAGGACTGGCAGCAGGATATCTGAATAGGCCTGAATTAACGGCCGAGAAATTCGTTCCGGATCCGCTGGAAGGAGGGGAAGGAAACCTCATTTACAAAACGGGTGATCTGGGTGTTTGGCGTGAAGATGGTAAGATTGATTTTTTGAGTAGGTTGGATAATCAAGTCAAATTGAATGGGTACAGGATTGAGTTGGATGAGGTATCCGCCGTTTTGCAATCCATGGAGGGAGTAGATAATGCGGTTGTTGTCCTTCAAACCAGACCCTCAGGCGAGAAGGTTTTGGCTGGATTTGTCACAGGTGATAAAAACCTTGATAAAAGAAAGCTGATAACCAATATAAAAAATATAGTCCCTTCCTTCATGGTACCATCTCGGCTGGAGCGGTTGGATAAATTGCCACTTACCCCTAATGGGAAAATTGACCGAAAAAAGCTGGAAAGTGCAGTTGTTGTGGAACTTGAGGAAGAAGGGTTTGAAGCCCCTACTTCCTTGATGGAAAGTAAACTGCTGGACCTGTGGAGAAAAGCACTGCATTCCGACAAGCCTGGCATTACGGATAACTTCTTTTTATCTGGAGGAAATTCCCTTTTAGCCATCCGGATGATCGGAAGAATAAAGGAGTTGATAGGAGTAGAAATAAGCATCAGCGAATTATTCTCCAGTCCCACGGTTTCCGGTGTTGCGGCCATTATCAGGAGTAAAGCGCAAAAAGAAATAGAAAATTTCCGTATTCTCCCATTCAGACCCCGGCCGGAATTCATTCCTCTCTCTTTTGGACAGGAAAGCCTTTGGCTAACAGATAAGCTCGAAGGTTCCAGCCAATACCATATTCCGGTACTTTTGAAAATAAAAGGGGAAATCCGTAGGGTAATCTTTCAGGAAGCCATACAAAGTATCCTGGAGCGCCACGAAGTATTGAGAACCGTTGTCAGGGAACAGGGTGAGGAAGCTTCTCAGCAGGTAATGCCAGTTTTGGGCTGGGAGCTGGCGGAAGCCTCCACAAGTACAGGGTATTCTCATTCAGGGTTTCCTGATGAGGACATGTCTGAATTATTAGAAAGGCCCTTTGATTTAGGAAAGGATTTTATGATTCGGGCCAAAATGTACCCAGTGGGACCCGATGAATGCCTTTTGTTTGTCATTGTCCACCATATTGCTTTTGACGGGTGGTCCATACCTGTTTTTATCAAAGAATTTTTTGCCCTGGTAAAGGCTGAGAAAACGGGAGAAAGGCTTTTTTTACCGCATTTGAAAATTCAATATGCAGATTATGCCTTGTGGGAAAGAGATCGGCTTACAGACGATGCGCTAGAAGAAAAGTTGATTTATTGGAAAAGGAAACTCAAAGGAATTAAGCCTCTGAACCTGTTAGGGGAGGGTGAAAATTTGAAACAGAAATCTCACAGAGGTGAAACCTTTGATTTCTTTATTGAACAGGCTCAAAATAACGGTATTCTTAACCTTGGACAGCAACTTGGCATTTCTCCTTTTATGATTTTGCTGGCGGTCTTTAAATCGCTGATGGGACGAAGTAGCGGGCAGCAGGATCTGTGTGTAGGTACAGCCATGGGCGTAAGAAGACAGGTGGAAGCGGAGCCACTGATAGGGTATTTTGTCAATCCATTGCCGATTCGTAGTATTTTAAAACCGGAGGATTCTTTTAAAGACATCTTGTTGGAAGTAAAAAAAAACACCCTGGAGGCTTTCGATCACCAGGAAGTTCCTTTTGAAAAAATCGTGGCAGCAAGCGCTCAAAATAGACGTTTTGGAGTGAACCCATTGTTTCAGGTCATGTTTGTCATGGAATTTGGAAAGGAGGTCTTTTACAAGGCAGAAGGGTTGTCTATGGAGGTGATGTCTATTCCTCAAAACACAGCTAAATTTGACCTTACTTTTTTAGTGAAAGAAAACCCCGATGGAATTCGGGTAAGGATAGAATATGCCAACGACCTTTTTGACCTTAAAAGGATCAAATCCCTTGCCTCCCAATACCTGCAGATTCTGGTAGCTGGAATGGCAGATCCGAACCAAAAACTTTCTTTGTTGATACCAAACCTAACTTTCAAGGGTATTGGAATGATCGAAGACGATGGGGTTATTCGCAGTAGGTATACCCCCATACAGCGGCTGATAGAGGTAGCAGTGATCAGGCATGGAACGAAACCTGCGGTGCTATATAGAAACAGGGAAGTGTCCTATAAGGAATTGAATAGCAAGGCAAACCAATTAGCTGCCTATTTATTGGAAAAAGGACTCAGAAAAGGTCAAATAGTAGGGATAGTACTGGATAGGTCTCCTGAATTTTTGATTAGTATTCTGGGTATTATTAAAGCTGGAGGCGCCTATCTGCCGGTGGATACCGATTATCCGGCTCAGCGCATTGAGTACATGCTGGATGATTCTTGTAAGTTTTTTATTGGGGCGTCCGATAAAAATGAAAGCCTAAAAACCAAGGTAGAAAAAATTGTGTGGGAGGATTTTATAAGCAGAAGCGATGATCACTCCAGTCAAAATCCGAAGGTAGAATCTCTCCCCGAAGATCCGGCCTACATTATTTATACTTCCGGAACTACAGGGAAACCCAAAGGGGTAGTGTTGGAGCACCTCAACCTGTTCAACTTTGTTTCGGTGGTAAAAGACCATCCTGGAGTTTCCGATAGAGACAAAGTTCTGGCCGTAAGTTCTGTTTCATTTGATATCGCGCTCTTAGAGACGCTGGTTTCCCTGGCTTTTGGGGCTCAGATTGTAATCCTGGACAAGGAGCAGCGCAAAGAACCTCAAGCTATCATCAGGGAACTGGAAAAAAGAGAAATAACCCTCATGTTTGCTACGCCTTCCCACTGGAAAATGTTGCTAGAGGGCGGCTGGAAAAGTAAGTTTAAAAAATTACGGATGATCAGCGGGGGTGAGCCTTTAGAGAAAAAACTGGCGCATAGCTTGTTATCGCTAGGCGAAGAATTGTGGAACGTGTACGGGCCAACCGAAACAACGGTTTATTCCACCATTAAACGAATACTTTTAACTGATTCGGTAATTACGGTAGGAAAGCCAGTATTAAATACTCAAATTCTTATTTTGGATAAGGATGGGAATCTGGTTCAAAAAGGAAGAAAAGGAGAAATTTGCATTGCAGGGCATGGAGTTGGTAGAGGTTATTTGAACCAACCGGAGCTTACCCGCCAAAAGTTTATGAAAAACAGGTCCACAAGCGGATCGCAATGCCTGATGTATAAATCCGGAGATTTGGGTTGGATCAACCCGTCGGATGAATTGGTAGTAAGTGGACGGATGGACCATCAGGTCAAAATCAGGGGGTACAGGATTGAGTTGGCTGAGGTGGAAAGTGTGATCAGGCAATTGGAAGGAGTCAGCGATGCCATTGTTCAGGTAAGGAAAGATGACAATGGAGAGGCATACCTCAAAGCATACATTACTCAATTTCAAAACGATTCTTTTAATGACCAGGAATGGCAATATCTGGAAGCCAATCAGGTCAGTGTATGGAAAGAGCAACTGGGTCTGACCTTAGCGAATTACATGATTCCAAGGGATTTCCTTTGGTTGAAAACCTTTGCCTTGTTGGAAAATGGAAAAGTGAATCGCAACGGCCTTCCTGATCCGGAAAGAATGACTCCTTCATCTAAGGGTGATGCGTCCGGTCTGGATCCACAAGAACAATTGGTTGCAGCTATCTGGAAAAAAGCCCTGGGTCTGGCACATATAAATAAAAATGATAATTTTTTCGAAATAGGAGGCCACTCTCTGATTGCAGTGAAAGTGATGGTGCAATTGGAAAAAGTATACGGAATTCGATTGCCTTTATCGGTGTTGTTTAAATATCCTACTATACAAAACCTTTCACAGGCTATCAAAAGTGGTGTACTTGGGGACAGTGAATGGAAAAGCCTTGTGGCAATAAAAAAAACAGGTTCGAAACCTCCCTTGTATATTGTCCATGGTGGTGGTTTGAATATTATGCCTTTTTATGCTGTGGCCAGAGAAATGGATAGGGAACAGCCTGTTTTTGGAATTCAGGCCAAGGGACTGGATGGTATAGAGCAACCTTTACATACTGTGGAGGCCATCGCTACCCAATACCTTTCGGAAGTATTACAACAAAATCCTGATGGGCCTTATTTTTTGGCAGGGTATTCGTTGGGAGGAATAATAGCTTATGAAATGGCTATCCAGCTGATAAAAATGGGGAAAGATGTAGAAAAATTGGTGCTTTTTGACACCTATGCTTTCCAAAGTGATTCTAATAAAGGTTTAAGGGAACGCTTTGTGAATTCCGTCAGGCATTTCTTGGGAAAGCGGAAGTTTGATGTAGAATTATTGATCAGGCACCCAGCCATATTCAAGCGGATTAAAAAAACCTCCTGGGAAAAGAAAATTCAAAAGGTTCATAAGTGGTACCGACCCCAAGAGGAGAAAGCAGAATCTTCCTTGCTTAAAACCTATAAGCGTGTTGAATACGTTTATAAGGAAGCCTGTAAGGAATATGAAATCAAATATTACGAAGGAGCCGTTGACCTAATCAAAGCAAAGATTACATCAGGTTATCTTCCTGACAAAGAGCGATTTGGATGGCAACCTTTTGTGAAACTATTACGTGTATGGGAAACAAAAGGTGAGCACATTACCATGCTTTCTCCTCCCAACGACGCCTCATTTGCCAGTTTGTTACAAAATGTACTGGATCAAGATAATAAAAAATAATACCTATATATTAACCAACATATTAATTCAACTCTAATGAAAAAGCGAATACTTTACCCTTTCTTCCTGCTGGCAATGGTCATGGCGTGTACGGTGGATAACCCAGAGCCCAAAGAGCCCGCCAAACCTGGTCCGCGAGATCCCGAAATTGTGGTTACCATAGACGAAAACACTACCATTGTATTTACTCCTCTGGAGGAAGCCGCCGAAAGGCTGGGTACCTCGGACTCTTATACCAAAGCCATGAGTAAGTTTGATTTGGTTTCAAGAACGAAGAACAAAGAGAGTAGCAAGGAAGGAGATTACCTTACCTATGCTGCGCAGCAGGCAAAAGCTTGGACAGCTGAGGAAAAGACTGCTTTAGAAGAGCGGATACTGGGGATAAAAGATAAATTTGAGGGACTGGGATTAAAACTGGAATTCCCTGAAGAAATCCTTTTGATAAAATCCACCATGGATGAAGAAGGGGGAGCTGTAAGCTACACCCGGGAAAATTACATCGTCGTACAGGGCTTAGTTGATGAAAGTTTTCTTATTCATGAATTGTTTCATATTCTGACACGCTACAAGCCTGAAAGGAGAAAAGCTCTTTTTGAAACCATTAATTTTACGGAAAGCAATCGGATTGCCTATCCGGAAGGTATTCGTGATTTTATTATCACCAATCCGGATGCGCCATTCCTTGACCATACCATTACCCTTGAAATTGACGGAGCTTCAGAAGAAGTGGTGTTTATTCTTATTTCCGAAGAAGAGTGGGATGGGGGATCATTTTTCACCTATTTAAAGCAGCGCCTGATGTTCGTAGAAGGTGCGGCAGATAAAAAACAACCGTCCCTGGTAGAGAATATGCCGATATTGAAAAATTTTGCAGCAGCCACTGGTCTGAAACAAAAAATCGGTAACAATACCAGCTATACGCTTCACCCTGAAGAAATTTTAGCAGATCATTTTGTGATGTTGGTACAACAACAAAGTGTGCCTGAGCCTTCCTACATTGATGCCATTAAAGCAATATTGCAACAGAACTAACACTTTTTTTTATTAAAAAAAGAAGCCTCTGGGACAATCTCAGAGGCTTTTGTGTTGCTACCAGCCGCCACCGCCGCCGCCACCGCCACCGCCACCGGAACCACCGCCACCGCCACTGCCCGAAGAACTTCCCGGAGGACTGGATGAAGTGGCAAGGGCCGAACCAAATGAACTACTTAGGTTATCAGAAAAACCGACGAGGGATCCGGCGGTAAAAGCCGAACCAGCGTACCACATCGGATGATAGGAAGAGCGGTTGTTATAATCTTCTCCCAATGATTCCAGTTTTCTCTCAAATGCTTTCCCCCAAGCTTCCCCTACCTCCAAGGCGATAGCAAAAGGGAGGAATTTTTCAAAAACCTCTGGAGTGATGCCGGGAGGATTATACGTTTCTAATAAAGGTTTTTCAGCGGCATTAAGGTACATTCTGAAACCTTCTATCTCATCCATAATTTTTCTCCCTTTTAAAGTGGGCGCGTTCATCAATTGAATAAAAATAACATTGGCAAGTCCTACCAAAAGAAAAATGAAGAGGAAGCCAAAGGGTGGGCTGAGATTAAAATGATAAACAATGTAAGCTGGTATCCCAATAATAATAACCAAAAGTATACCCTCGCCTAAGAGTGTACTCGTTTTTACATGACCTTTGTCCAGATAATCCAAGTAGGTATCAAAGATTTTACCCAGTAAAATCATTAGTAAGAAACAAATAACCAATCCCAGAATGAGCATTGTTTTTTCAGCTTCTAGTAAATTGGGAAAGGTGTATTTGATAGCAAGCACCAAACTTAAAACAGAAATTACAAATCCCGGCAATACCCAAGGGTAATTGTATTTGAAATGTGAGCCATGAAGTTTAGAATACAAATCCTTTTGTAGGCCACGCATAGCCCCTCCGATTTTCCGGTGTTCTTTTTGTTCCAGGCTAATCTCTTTAAGCCCTGCAGGGAAAAGTTCATCCATTACTACTTGGTACCCTGAGTTTGAGGTTTCATTATTTCCTGCCGTTTTTTCTAGGGTGTATTTTTTCTTCTTTTCTTCTATGATCTTTAGCCAGCCTTTGGTGGCCATTTCTACAACAGCAGCAACATAGGTTTGCGTGTCAAAACTCATTTTGTACAAGTACCGAATAGAAGCAGCATCTATTCCTTCAGGAGGATCAAACAGTGGGTAAATGCCTCCCTTATGTGGGTCACGGCCAACCCTGTTCCATGCATAAAAAAAATAAGCTAGTGTAAGTAGAAATCCAATTGCAAGGCAAAAAACACCCGCATTGTCTCTAAAAAAACTCTTGGTTTTTTCCGCTTGAGTAGGTGGGGAAATTATCCCTTTTTGCCAGGAAGCAGCAAGTGTAAGGGCTTCACCGGGCATTAAAGTCCGATTAACTTTAACAAATAAGGAGCTGTCTGATTCTTTTTCAATCGTGCAGGGGCATTTAGTGTTTCCTGCTGGCCCCGCATAGGTGGCATATTGTCCCATTATTCCACCGGTTGGAAGTGTGATTCGCGCACTTGCCTTCACTATTGGAAAACTCCAGTCAGCACCAATGGCATTCCAATAGAGCTCATCGAAGTTTTCGAAAAAGCCGATCTGCCGATTTGTTTCGTAAGAAATCGAATAGGCATAAATACCAGGCTCCAAAATAGTGTTCTCATCACCAATTCTAATGATCTCAAAGTCCCCTTGCCGGATCACTTTATAGGGCTCATCTATACCGTTTTTCTTTACTTCCAGTACTTTGAATCCTACAATTACCTGATTGTTATACCTGTCGCGGTACCTTACAGGGAAACTTCTGAAAATCCCCCTACTGATATCATAGCCTAAACTTCTGACTTCGATGTCCTCAGTTACGTTCAAGGAACCATCGAGCTGTACTGCTATTTCACTGTGGTAATTGAGGATTACCTCTCCATCTTGTGCGACCACGCATAAACTGCTGGAGAGTAGGATTAGGACGAGGCTTAAGTAAAACCGATGCATCTTATTCAAAGTTTAATTCAGGAAGTATCCGATCCGCTTCATCAGAAATTGTGAAAAATTCTAGTTTGTTGAAACCAAAGGCTTTGGCTACGATATTGGAGGGTATAGATTCAACTTTTATATTTAGTTCTCTCACTGTTCCATTGTAATACCTTCTGGATTTTTGAAGGTAATTCTCAATCTCAGAGAGTTGATGCTGCAGTTTTAGAAAATTTTTGTCTGCTTTAAGTTCAGGATAAGCTTCCGCCACTACCATCAGCTTTTTTAAAGATTTACCTAAATCTGAAGCCGTTTTTGAAGTTTCTGGCATGGATTGATTCGCTCCGGTTTTGCTTCTAAGTGTCGTTAATTCCTCCAGCAATTGCTGTTCATGTTTGGCATAACCTTTCACGGTGGTAACCAGATTGGGCACCAAATCAGCTCTTCGTTTTAGTTGGACATCTATTCCACTCCACCCTTCTTTGGCATTGTTACGTAGGCGAACGAGCTTGTTGTACGTCAGCATTATGAAGGCGAGCAAAACGCCAATTGCCACTATGGCTATTGTCATAATTTCGTGGATTATCTGGAATAAAAGTTAAACGCAAATAGACAGATTAATTTACTTATAATTTATCAATTCTTTCTGCTTATCGATTAAAATAGTGACTTTTCGGAAGTTTATAGCTTGGATCAAACAGATTTTCCCAATATCAACTGGCTGTTCTCGACATTTATTGAAATGTTTAAAATTCAGTCATTCGCTGTTTTTTTGGACAGCTTCCTTAATGGGTATAGGTAGCCGCTCAAGCGGCTTTGCATTCCCAGCAAATTTATCTCCTGCCACACTAAGTATCAGTCTCCAAATATCTTGATTTTCTGGTGATTACACCATTCCCTGCGAAAGGTCAGGAAAGACTACTACAAACTCTATTTCATAATCCGGATTAAAAACAAAATGAGTTCATTTTTTTAGAATAATAGGCTTTTAATAAGAAGATTGGTTAAGTTTGGTAAACTTATTTTTACCTTAATCCAATTACAATATGGACTTAAAAATATTTAGACAGCTAAGAGAGAATTATGAAAAATTTATTGCTAACGCAGAAAAAGCAGTAAATGAAGACACCGCAAAAGACCAGACCCGTTCTATTTTTTTTGACCGGAAGACCATTGAAGAGTTGTTGGCCAAAACAGATGAAAAGGAAGGTGGATTGAAAATTTACTTGGGAATGTATGACAAGGAAACTGTAAATATAAGAGGGGAAAAAGCAGGCAGCGAAGAATATATAGGGAAATTAACCCTGATCTTAGCTGCTTCAAATGATAATTCCAGTACTACAGAAGATTCCTGGATTATGAATGGCGGGAAAATTTGCCCGCCTAACTGTAAATAGTAGATTTAGTAAACAATGACTGTATCGCCATGACATTTTACGCTTACATTTCTTGTATTGTAGTTGGGCTATTGCTGTCATTGTTTTTTTACTTCTTTAAAAAGAGGCATAATCTGCATGAAAAGTCACACGATTTTATATTGTTCATTATTTCCTATGTGTTAAGTTTTGAGCTTTATGCATTTATTTTGGTGGAGCAAGGGGAAAAGAATGTACTGATTTACAATATATTCTTTGTTTTTGGGGAAACCATATTGATCTTAATTTATCTGGGGTCTTTAATTGAAGCCAAAAGAATTAAAAGAAATGTAATTTATTTCGTTCTATTTTTTGTTGCCTGGGCGATTGTAAACACGCTGTTTATCCAATCTCCGAGCTTAATTTTTCAACAATACACGCATTTGCTGGGAAGTTTGGGCGTTGTTATCTTTAGCTGCTACCTAATGTATACTTTATTTATGGCAGATAAGGCAGGAGATATACCATTACTTAGTGTGCCTCATTTTTGGAATATTGCAGCCATTTTGTTTTTCTATTCTGGTAGTTTTATTTACTTTGGCTCGCTGAATGTAACATGGGGTTTAGATGACTATTACCTGACAATATTGGCTTCTCTGAACCGGTTTTTTGCGGCGTCTTTGTACCTTATTTTTGGCTTCTCCTACTATTCACCTTTGATTTTTTCTCCGAAAAGTGATTGAAGACGATTCCTTACAAACCTTTTTTGCCATCCTTGCCGGTGTGGTACTTATGGTCATTATGGCAGCATTCATCATAGCCATTGTCATCGTACATCGGCAAAGACAAATAAAGAACAGGCATAAAATTCAAATTATCAAAGCTGATTTTAAAAACACAATTCTGAATGCAGAAAAGGAAATAAGAGAACACACCCTTCATTATGTCAGTCAGGAATTACATGATAATATTGGTCAGTTATTGTCCCTGACCAAGCTGGTGTTAAATAATTCAGATCCGGCGTCGGTTTTTGAAGGGAAAAAATTGATCAATCAAATCATAAAAGAAGTCCGTAGCTTGTCTCGGTCTATCAACAAAGATTATATCAATGATGTGCAGTTTGTAAGCTTTCTGGAAGAAGAGTTAGGGAAAGTTCAAAAAAGTGGTTTTTGTGAAGTGTCCTTTGTAAATGAAGGTGGCCCTATAGATTTCGTGGAAGGTGATAAAAAGTTGGTGCTTATCAGGTTGGTTCAGGAATGCTTAAACAATTCCATAAAACATGCCTCCCCGACTTTAATCTCGATAGAATTGAAGAACTTGCGTGGCAAATTATTGCTGTGCATTAAAGACAATGGTGAAGGGTTTGATGTTACCAATGTGTCCCAAGGATTGGGGCTGAGGAATATAAACGCGAGAGTAGAAGCTATTGGTGGTAAGGTACAGATTGGTTCAGAATTAGGGAAGGGTACTCGAATAGAAATTGAATTGGAAAATGACAAATAGGACTAAGATATTATTGGCAGATGATCATAAATTATTTGCGGCAGGAATAGAAAGATTACTTTCCAATGAACCGGATTTTAGTGTAGAAAAAGTCGTCCATAACGGTAAAGAGGCATTGGCCGCTTTGGAAGAAGACAAAATGGATTTGGTCATTACAGACATGAATATGCCAGGTCTCAATGGTCTGGACATCCTTCAGTATATCAAAAAGAAGAGGTGGAAAGTAAAAACCATTGTCCTTTCCATGTATGATGATGAAGAAATTTTTAAGAAGTGTATCAAACAAGGCGTAAATGCTTATGTGCTAAAAAATGCAGATCCTGAGGAGTTGATTTATACCATTCGTGAGGTCATGGAGGACCGGTACCTGGCAAATTTTGACCATGTTTTAAACCAAGCCGAGGGAGAAGATGAGTTTGAGCAATACGATCATTTTAAAGCCAAGTTTAGACTCTCCAAAAGAGAAATGGAGATTTTAAGATGGATTGTTAAAGGTAAAACCAATAAGGAAATTGCCGAGCAATTGTATCTTAGTATATTCACTGTGGAGACGCACCGCAAACATTTGCATCAAAAATTAAGTGTTTCTTCAGTCACAGAGCTCGTAAAAAAAGCCCTGGATATGGGGTTGTAAAGTTTTTAGCTAGTTTGGGAAATTTCAACTTGCTTAGAAAAGGGCCATCAGCGGTCAAAAGCAAAAATTAGCAATTAAACCTTTGACTTGAAAACATTTCCAAGTGATAATAAATGGAAAATATCCTTATCGGTAATCGAGATACTCCATGACAGCATTATATTTCAGGCTTTTTCCGGCATTCAAAGGTTATGGTTTTTGGAGCGGGATGGAGGGTGTTAAAAAATGAGTTAGCTCCCACTAGGAGATCCACTCATTTTTAGCCTGGAATCCTGATTCAAAAATCAAATGATGGCAACGTAATAGAGCTCTATTGCTGAAACTTTACCAATCATTCGAAATAAGATTTGCTAGCCTTGACATTTTTGGTTCGTTTTTGGGTCAAGCCAAAAATGACCAGAGGAAATAAGGTAAAACTGTTGGCATGGACATAAAGAACAGATTTAATGGCTAACTTTTAACATATAAAATATTAAATGAGTTAGATGGAGTTATACAAAAGGAATGGTGGTAAAAGACCTTGCCACGCAATACAAACCCCTTTCTCAAGACTTGAATTTAGCGATAGGCGTAATACCGCCTTTTGTCTTTTGGTCTATATTAACCAGTATCTCAGCGTCCAAAGGGATAAAGACATCTACCCTTGATCCAAACTTTATAAAACCAAACTCATAGCCTTGGGCCATAGGATCACCTTCTTTTACATACCATTTGATTCTTCTAGCCATTGCGCCTGCAATTTGACGTACCATAAGCTGAACACCATTGGCACGTTCTATTACTAGAGATGTTCGCTCATTTTCGAGACTGGATTTTGGATGCCAGGCAACAAGGTATTTTCCAGGATGGTGTTTAAAGTATTTTAGAATGCCACTTATTGGCGATCGGTTGACATGTACGTTTATGGGTGACATGAATATGGATACCTGAATTCTTTCTTCTTTAAGGTATTCTTCTTCCATGGTCTTTTCGATCACTACTACTTTTCCGTCAGCAGGCGCATAGATCAATTCAGGGTTGCCTGGGATTGGTATGGGAGGGTTCCTGAAAAATTGTAAAACGGTTAAGTAAAGCAAGATGCTTCCGATTAGAACCAGGTTGATAACCAACTCCTCTATTGGGATTAAATAATTGATAGCAAAATTGATTCCTGCCAAAATAATTAACATCCAGAATAATAGCGATCGTCCTTCTTTATGAATGGTCATAATGGTATAGCATTTAGTTTCTCTTTTCCTTCATTAAAACAGATCTCAACGGATAGCATCCCTTTCAATATCATTGAGGGTACAATAATAGGATTTTTTAGAGCAATTATTAAAAAATTTTTAAAAATGCGACAATAAAAGGGGTGGATAGTAACAGGCCATCGAACCGATCCATAAAGCCTCCATGTCCTGGTAATCCTTTGCCAGAGTCTTTTATTGCGATGCTTCTTTTGAAAAGTGACTCTATGAGATCACCATAAGTACCGGCAATAATTATGATGGTCATAATGCAAAACCACTGCCATTCAGGCAATACTGTGAAATTTTTTGAAACGAAATAGGTAACAATGATGGCGGAAAAGGCTCCTCCAAGACTTCCTTCCCAAGATTTCTTTGGAGAGACTCTTTCAAATAGCTTCGTTTTACCAAATTTGGTCCCTGCGAAATAGGCACCCGAATCACTCGCCCATAACATCAACAATGAGCCGATGATGATTTCAAAATGAAAGGTATTGTCTACAGAAAAGGCCGCCACTGTCAGCAATGAAAAGGGAATGGCCACGTAAATAATACCCAGTAAGGTATAGGCAATTCCTGTAAATGGCTTTTTGTCCGTTTTTTTGTAGAGCTTGATGAAAAAGATCATGGAGACAAGCGGGAAAACCAAGAAATAATAGGCCATGGGAATGACTTTCATTTCTTCTAAAAACGTAAATGTGAAGACCAAAAGACCAATAAATGTCCCAAAACTTTTCAGTGGAAGCATGCCATCCAACCCACAAAGTTTGTAAAACTCCATTTGTGTAAATGCCAAGATGACGGCAAATACTATAAAATAAGACCATTCACTAAATACAGTACTGGTGATGATTATTATTGTCCCTAAAATGGCTGTAAATACCCTTTGGGCCAGGTTACTATAGTTACTTATACTAAAACGAGATTTCATTTTCAACTATATTTAATGCCCTCTGGGCTTCCTCCGCTAGAACCATCACTTCAATGTTTCCATGGATCTTATAAACTGGGTCCTTCTTGTTAACAATGACCGCAGTGATACCATTTTCTTCAAGTACCCCTTTTACAATTTCAGCCCTAATTGGAGTGCTGGACTCGAATATTTTTCGCCAATTACTCATACACCTGATTTTTATTTGATTTAATAAACCAATTCCAACAAAAAAGAAATATAACAAGCCCTGCAACGACATATTGCCAGTACAGTTGATCAGCCTCCTCCATGTCAAATTCCATCAAACCTAGTTTATTAAAATAAACTAAGGTAACGGTTAACGTGTTGTTTAGGATATGTGCCACCATAGGATAAAGTAAGGATCCAGAATACAGGTACAAATAACCAAACAAGGCCCCAAGCATTAATCTCGGGAGGAAACCATAAAATTGAAAATGAATGGCTGAGAAAATAAAAGCAGTAATCCATACCCCCCAGTGGGCATTTCGGGTGTATTGGTGCATTTTAGGCTGTACTATTCCTCTGAATAAATACTCTTCGCCGATTCCGGCTAATACCCCTATCACCAATACTCCCAATAGAAACTCACCGGTACTGTCAAAATCAGTAAGGTATTTTGTCAATTCCATTAACTGATCCTCTTTTGCTCTAAAGGATGCTTCCAGTCCACTAAGTGCTTCAGGAAAATCGAAATTCATGTTGAGATAGACCAATAGCGAGTTGAAAAGGACAAATCCTATAAGCAAGGGTATCACAATCCATAGGTTCTCAAACATCTGTGGATCCAGCTGTTTATCCAATCTTAGGGTTTTCCTGTCTACAAATCGGATGAAAATCCAGCCTCCGACAAAAAATCCAAGTCCTCCTCCTACACCCTGAATAAAAAGGAAAGCCAGCCTGGCATTTGGATGGTCAAGCGAACCAATGAGAAGATAAGGGAGTTGCTCAAAGGAGATACCAAAGACGAATGGCAATAAACCTAAGGCCAAGGTTTGCAGAATGGCAAGGGTTCCAAATACGATTAAAAACAAAACGATAAAAGAAAGCAACCAATGTTGGTTGTTCGTTTGACCTGGCCGATTTTCATAAATTTCCATATTAAGAGTAAATTTACAGTAAATAGCGTGCGCCACAAGATACTTTTGTTTTTTGGAAATAAATTAATTTGCACAAAATGAAAGACAATGGAGGCAATGTTATTGATATTCAACTAAAAACAGTCATTTTTGCAAAAAAAATAAGCTTGTGATTAAAATTGGGGATTTAAATTTAGGAGAGTTTCCGTTGCTATTGGCTCCAATGGAGGATGTTAGTGATCCGCCATTTAGAGCAGTATGCAAGACGAATGGTGCGGATTTGATGTATACCGAATTCATTAGCTCTGAAGGCTTGATTAGGGATGCTGCCAAATCCGTTCAAAAATTAGATGTATATGATTATGAACGGCCAGTAGGCATTCAGATTTTTGGCAATGAAATTTCCTCCATGCGTGAGGCAGCTGCCATTGCCGAAGAAGCAGGTCCAGATATTCTGGACATTAATTATGGATGCCCAGTAAATAAAGTGGCGTGCAAAGGTGCTGGTGCTGGTATTTTGTTGGACATAGACAAAATGGTGGCCATGACAGCTGAAATCGTCAATGCCGTGAAAATACCCGTGACGGTGAAGACCAGACTCGGATGGGATGAGAATACTATAAGGATCAATGAAGTGACGGAGCGATTACAGGATGTAGGTATTCAGGCGATCAGCATACATGCCCGAACAAGGAAGCAAATGTATAAAGGGGAGGCCGATTGGTCTTACCTGGCAGAAATCAAGAAAAACAGCAGAATTAAAATTCCAGTTTTTGGCAATGGAGATATAGACAGTCCTCAAAAAGCCAAAGCGTATAAAGAAAAGTACGGGGTAGATGGACTGATGATCGGAAGAGCAGCCATTGGGTATCCTTGGATATTCAATGAGATCAAACATTTTATGGCTACCGGGAATTTGTTGGAAGCGCCAGATATGGTAGAAAGGGTGAAAGTAGCCCGAAAGCACCTTGATTTTTCCATTGAATGGAAAGGGGAAAAATTGGGCGTTCTGGAGATGAGAAGACATTACACCAATTATTTTAGAGGGATACCTCATTTCAAGCCTTACCGTACCGCCTTGGTGACTACGGACGATTATTCCGAAGTCAATGAGATCTTGGAGGATATTTCCAGGGTCTTTGCAGATGAAGTGCTTTGAGTATACTTTAATTTAGAATCAAAGGGATGGGGGAAATAAGGTTATGTTGTGAGCTTGGGGTGGGATTTTGTCTTTATTTCCCTAACCCGCGGGTTGTTACCCGTGGTTATTGATATTTAAGCCCCTCAGGCTTTTTCATTACCGTCATAAATTCAATGGCTTATCTTTTCCGACCAATGTCTAACGATACGAGAGGGATTATAAATTTAATTGACCAATGTGCCCTTCGAATTGAGATTTAGCCAGTTCGTACTTGCCAATAATTGACTTTGTATTCTCATTTCAACAATAAAGAGAAGTGCCTGAAGCAATAAAAATTCAAAATCAAAATACAAAGCATTGGGCAATGTTGGTTTTGCTAGCTTTGGTTTGGGGAAGTTCATTTATACTCATCAAGAAGGCTTTGGTAGTTTTTTCTCCTGGGGAGGTAGGTGCTTTTAGAATCGTTACTGCTGCCTTGGTTTTATTGCCATTGGGTATTCCCAAAGTGAAACAACTAAATAAAAAGCAATTGGGCTACCTGTTGTGCATAGGCTTTTTGGGTAGCTTTATTCCCGCCTTTTTATTTGCTACAGCACAAACCCAACTTTCGAGTTCGCTGGCAGGAGTGATCAATGCATTGACGCCCTTAATGGTGGGGGTGATTGGGGCCTTACTTTTTAAAACAAAAATCTCCAAGCAAAACGGAATAGGGCTGGTTATTGCGCTTTTTGGGGTCTGCCTTTTGGTGCTAGCAGGGAACTCTGGAGAGCTAGATGTCTTTTCAGGATTTAACCTTTATGGACTTTTGATTGTCCTGGCCTCCATTTGTTATGGCTTCAATGTCAATATCATCAAGTATAAAATCAAGGAGATACAACCTACCTCGATCACGGCCATATCCTTGATGATGGTTTTGCCTATTGCTGCCATCTACCTGTTTGGCTTCACGCGGTTTTCGTTTAAGTTGCTGTATGTGGAAGGGGCTTATCAGGCAGCAGCTTATATTACTTTCCTTGGGACCATTGGGACAGCAGCAGCACTGATTCTCTTTAATTCAATTGTAAAGCTGGTAACGCCGGTTTTTGCTAGCTCGGTTACCTATATTATCCCATTAGTTGCTATCTTTTGGGGAGTTTTGGATGGAGAGGCTTTGTTTCCCTTTCATTATTTGGGAATATTTGCTGTAGTTGTGGGGGTGTGGATCGGAAATCGAAAAGCAAAACCCGCTGAATAATCAGAGGGATAGCGTGAATTTATTTTAAAAGTTTTAACTAATTTTTGTTTTCATAGCGAGATGCCATGTTCGATAATTTCTTAAACCTAGACATTGACCCAGCCTTAAGAAACAGGATTCTGCAAACTTTGCTGATTGGGTTCATCATGTGGCTGATCAATAAGATCTCCCTTAAATTGATTTACAGGGGGGATGCGGTGGAGTTAAGGAGGCAATACCATTACCGAAAGTTTATTGAATACACCTCTTTTATTATCGGGATCCTTATTATCGGAAACCTGTGGATTGGTAATTTTCATTCAATAACCACTTTTTTAGGGCTATTGTCTGCCGGTATAGCCATTGCCTTAAAAGACATTTTTGTGAACATAGCTGGATGGGCATTTATCTACCTGCGAAAGCCCTTTGATGTAGGAGACAGAATCCAAATTGGCGAGGTGCAGGGGGATGTCATTGACCTTAGACTTTTTCAGTTTTCATTGCTGGAAATTGGGAACTGGGTAGATGCCGATCAAAGTACGGGTCGGGTCATTCACGTGCCCAATGGGAAGGTTTTTATGGATGCCCAGGCCAACTATTCTACAGGGTTTAATTATATCTGGAATGAGCAAAGGATTTATATCACACTGAGGAGTGATTTTAAAAAAGCCAAAGACATTTTACTTGATATACTAAACGAGCACCTTCATGAAGACCTGAAAAAGGCAGAAAAGGTATTCAAAAAAGCAAAGCAGGATCACTTGATTGTTTACAAGCAATTTACCCCTATGATTTTCACTAAAATCACCGAGAGAGGGGTACAACTTTCTATGCGTTACCTCTGTGATCCAAAAAAACGAAGGATGTTTGAGCATGCCATTACAGAAAGCATATTGGAGCGATTGGGTCCTGAAGACAATATCCGACTTGCCTATCCTACTTCGACCATTTTAATGCACCAAGACAAAGTCCATCCAGAAACCAACCCGAACCGTTGAGTTCGTATTTCAATGCGAGGCAGAAGTTGCGTTAAGTAGTCCCAGAGGGTTTATTTTGTCATCATTGCAGAAAAAAAAAGCAACAATACCGCCAAAATCAAGTAGTTTTTTTGTCGTTAATCCACGGGTTTCCACCCGTGGTTATTATTATTGAAGCCCTCCAGGCTTCTTCGGTATGCCAGCGTAAATGTTATGATTTATCTATTGCGACTCACTAATTAAACCTGGATTTCAATACGTGGAAAAAGTAATGTTTGGTAGTCAACGTGGGTATGTTTTTGTCAGCTTTGTTGCAAAAAAAAGGCAACAATACCGCCAAAAACGTGTGGTTTCCATTTAGTAAACTGAGTTCGATTTATATACCTACCCGTAAGATGACGTTTATTTGGTCAAGCAGTACCCTCCTTTAAATAGACACAGAAAAAGCAGATCAGGTAAATCCCCCTTTTAAAGGGGGCAAGGGGGATTTTTTCGTAAACGTCCCAAATATCAATTCATTATAACTTGTTATTCCCGTTGAAATCCCCCTATCCCTCCGCCGTGGCGGAGGGGGTCGCTGGAAATGAGATTTGGGTTGATTCTTAGATGATTCGTGTTATCAGAAAATTACCCATTTGCTTCGGAAAGGATTAGCACCCACAATTCATACTATCCTATAATCGAACTCAGGTTAGAAACCACCTGCTTGGACCTGTGGTTATGATATTACCGCCCATTCAGGGCTTGCAGCAAAGGTGCAATTTGATGTTCAATTTTCACCTAGGAAAAGATATGAATATTTAAAGTGTAAGATGAATTAGGCAATAGTCTGAGGTTGACCCAATTTCATGATAAAATCGTCATTCCGGTAGGCTTAGAAAGGGCTTTGAGTGGTGAAAGCCGTGAGAATCCCCAGCAAGGCGGGATTGCCAAACCCTTTGCCACTCGATTAGCGATTGGCTCTCCCTTTTAAATATATTTCTGGAGTGAGTATGGCTAGTTCACTTTTTTTAAAATCCTTTATATTTCTTGTCAGGATAATATTTATTTTCTCATTCTGTACAGCTGAGAAATTTTGCAAAGCGTCTTCAAAATCTTTAAAATCGGAGTTAAGCGAGCTTAGAACAACGTTCTTATCCATTTTGACAATATCGATTATTGTTAGAAGTTGTTTTAGTTTTTCGATAATTATTTCATGCTTGGCTATTTTGCGTAGTAGGTAGTAGACATTGGAAATTATCACAGGAGTGGTAAACCCGTTTATTTTTTTTTCATCGCAGAGATTAAGGATTTCAGCTGTAAATTCAGCGAATGGTTCTCGGTCAAAAAAGAAGTCCAATAATACATCTGTGTCAATTAGCACATTGTCCATTTATAAATATTTTTCTTCTAAGCGATTTCTAAGCTCTTTCTCGTAGTCTATTGTTTTATTGGTTTTAAAAGAACCTTTTAATGATTTCACGATAGGACTAAGCGTCTTGTGCTTATTTTTATTTTCTTCTGTGGTAAGGGTTTTCAAGTAGTTTTCGATAATATCCGATAAGCTGCGATTCTTTACTTTCGCATACGCTTTCGCCCGTTCAATTATTTCTCGTTCGATAGTTAAGGTGAGCTTTGTATTCATAACTTTTAACCTAGGATTTTGACTCAAATCAAATATAATAATTAAATTAGACACGTGCAATAATTTATAAAACAATACGTATGGTCGAGCATGTGCCTAACGATTTGGCTAAGATAATTCGGGGTTTAAATTCACGTTCCTGTTTTCCAAGGTTCTATTTTCACTTAAAATTTCATCGTTCGATTTAGCACCTCCCACTCACTTATAGCCGATAAATATGCCTTGAATTAAGGATATAGATCAAAAAAGTTGATCGTTCAAAAGGGTGAAGAACCTGTGTGTCGACCTTTTTCAGTATCCTTTTAGCTTGGGTAGGATGGGAGTAGCTTAAAGACCTATTCTGATTATTGCTATCTCTTTAATAATCCTAATAAGAAAGTGGTACAAATTGATGCTTTCCTATCTGGCTTTTACAAGGGTATTCCTTTACTATTTCAACAAACAATAGAAGGGTTTTGGGACAGGCCGATCCAGTCCTTGGCATGTATAGAAAATTATGAATTAATTATGTATGGGATCAAAAATGTAGGTATTAATCAGGAAGGAGATCACGGTCAGTACAAATCCAAACATAAAGATATTTTAGCATTTCTCCTAAGCAAGATGTACTTTTTGGAAAGGACAATCCCTAAATTATAAATGTTTGTAATCATGCTGTCATAAAGGTAGGTCACGTCCTTCATCAAAACATACATTCATTCTTTGAAATCAGGATAGGTCATCTCATGGAAATTCGGGAAATTCCTTACTACAGGTCTGTGAACGGACCGAGGTGTAACGAACTGCATCAATCATACACCTATTAATTCCCAGTAGCTGTGGCCTCTTTTTTTCTGGAGATATCGGCTACTATGGCTTTGGCGTGAGAAATGGTGTTTTCAATAAAAAACTCTCTGGTGTTCAGGCCTCCACAAACTACCCCAGCAAGGTACAGCCCGGGTACATTGGACTCCTGGCTAATGTCATCGAAACAAGGCTGTCTTTTATTGTCCAGACTTAATTTCACGCCCAACTGGTCAAGCAATTCAAAATTAGGTTTGTAACCTGTCATTGCCAAAACGAAGTCATTTTCTAAGGTTAACTCTCCTTCAGAGGTATTCAACACAACTTCTTTTTCCCTTATTTCTTTAATGCTTGAATTGTAATACCCTTTTATTGATCCCTCTTTGATTCTATTTTCGATGTCAGGTAGCACCCAATATTTTACCGTTTGATCGATCTCAGGTTTCATTACCACCATGGTTACCTCAGCACCTTTTCTCCAGGTCTCAAGGGCAACATCCACCGCTGAATTTCCTCCCCCAATCACAATGATTTTCTGTCCAATATAAGGCCAAGGCTCTTTGTAATAATGCGATACCTTGGGCAGCTCTTCGCCCGGAATATTCATTAAGTTTGGCAAATCATAAAAGCCTGTGGCCAAGACAAGCTTTTCAGTAAGGTAATCCCCTTTGGAGGTATGCACCAAAAATCCACCCTCCTGTTTCTCTAAGGTGTTTACCTTTTCGTATAAGTTGATATTGAGTTGGTAATGTTTGACTATCCTCCGGTAATATTCCAGTGCCTCTGGCCTTGTAGGTTTATTGGAGATAGACATGAAAGGAATTTCTGCCATCTCTAATTTCTCAGAGGTGGAAAAAAAAGTCATGTTCACAGGATAATTAAAAATAGAATTGGTTAGCACACCTTTCTCTATAATCAGATAGTTGAGGCCTTTCTTTTTCGCTTCAATGCCACAAGCAAGGCCAATGGGACCTGCGCCTATAATCAATAATTCCAACTTTTTCATAAGTTATTAAGCATGAATTGTGGTTTAGAGTTCCTTGAAACCCGGATTAAGCAATTGGAATTTCCTGACCTTTCTCAAGAAGTGGTGTGATCTCTAGTAAATTAGGCTATTTGGAGACTAAGTCAAAGCTTTAGGGCAAGATTTAGGCTACGAATAATCCGAGTTAGGTTTTGACCTATCTCAACCTTACAAAAAAACGCAAATAGCTAAGGTTATACTCCTTTCTTGTGACTAGGTCAATTCCAAAATTTACTAGCGTCTCAAAAATTGCCTGATATTGGCATTGCTTGGGTGATACGGAAATAGCAACGATTGATGGTTTTTGAAGGGGGATAATCACTTAATAGAATGACTATTGCGAAGGATTCAACAGGGCATTCAGATCTGGTTGTTCCAGCGGTTGGAATGCTTGGATATTAGCAGTAGTAATTTATACTAATGCCAAGTCATCCTTGCTTAATTTCAGTTTTGGATTATCAAGTTTTTTAATCGTTGTTCTAATTTTTAGGCTATCAGAAAAAGGTAAAAAAGTCGGCACTAAATCAGTTAAATCAATTTTTAAAAGTTGATTGATTATAATTAAATCTTTTAATGAAAAAGGGCTTACGCCATTCATTAATTCAGAAATATAGGATTTATTTCTATGTCCTAAAATCTTCCCAAAATCTTGCTGTGTTAGATTTAAGTTTATTAATTTTTTTCGGATAAGTTCTCTTCTTCGTTGGATAAACAATCGTTCTTTTTCGGCAATCAATTCAGCAAGGTCACTTTCATGTAATTTCTTGTCAGTTATTTTTGATTTAGCAGTCCAATTTTGATTTTCGTACAGCTCAATTAAATCTCTTAATTTTTTTCTAACAGATTTAAATCTCGGGTTTTCTTTTGATAGAACACGTAATTTTCTTTCCGCAATCAATGCTCTTTCAAAATCCTGTTCATTTTGGATTTTTCCAATCTTAATCAGTTGTGATATATCAAATTGTGTTTTCATAATCTTGTATCTTTTAAATCCAATCGTTAGACTTTAACCACTTTTTAATTGTGTTTTTATTGTTTTTAAAAGTCGTTTCGTATTGTTGATGTGTTCCTGCCCAAACGGCTGTTGCTTCATTCTCGACAAACTCAATTAAAATCATTGTTCTGTGAATGTGGATATTGAAAAAATAAAATCCCTCACTATGAACATTATCCGCATCTTGTCTTGTTTTATTTAATTCGGTTTGGTCTATCCAATTATTGTCATGGATGTCCTTAATCAACTCGTCAACAGCTTTGGCCAGGGGAACATTTCCTTTGTTCTTTCTTTTTAGTTTTTCTAAAATTTTCTTGTTGATCAGTCTCATTGGCCCTTACAAAGATATACAATAAAGTTCGGTTAATTACCGAACTAATAGTTTTTTCAATATTGCTCCCAATATTCCGTACATGGTGTTTTAGCATGCCGTGGGGGTAATGCAATGTATAAAACGTGCGTAGCCTGTCCCACCTTGAGGGACACTGTAATACTGAGGGCAGGTTGGATGAGGTGCCACATCACATCGAAGTCCATGTCTTCTTCAAAAAAGTAAAGTGCTAAATTACGTACCATTGGAGCACTTCGAAAGCTTAAGTTCCACAATAAATCCTAATGAGGGATCTAGGATTTAGTCACAATTCATTCGTGGGTGGATTCAATATTTCTTGAAAATAAGTCGTAGAAGTCTAAAACCTGTCTTTTATTACGACCATCGTTTGATCAGGTGAATGCTGAGCCTTTCGAAGTGTTCTGTGAAAGGTTTAGGGGTGGAATCCCCTTTTCCTCGACTCGCGACAAGTCTTTATTTTAATTTATCAATAAGTTGCATCAATGTGCCTTCATCCATTCGATCTCTATATTCTTTGGCAATTTTCGTTAGTCGTTCATCACTAAAAGAGTAAAGATCATTTTTTATGGCTTCTTTTAGCTGTTGAGCAAATATTTCAACTTTAGGTTTAACCCTGTTGTAGAATTTTTTCAATTTAGCGTATAAAATTTCTTCTTGATCATTTAATTCAGGGATTTTGTAAACAGATTCATTGTAGGTGTCCGAATGCTTTATGGAGTTATTTAATTTATGAGTATCTACGCAGTCATTGTATCCATCCAAATTGGTAATATCGATACTCTTACTTTTGAAAAATGACTTCATTGCCTCCCATTTGTATAAGTCCTTTACATTTACGTCATTATATGCAGTTTTTATAAGTTGCTTGATAATGACTTCTAAATTTTTGAATAGGTACACGACTCTCATTTCAAGAAGTGATTCTAGATATTCTTTTGAAAAGTCCATTTCTTGAAAATACTGTCCGACTACATCAATTTTTTTCCATTCCTCCTCAGTAATTTCATGATAGTTGTTCTCATCAATGTGGATAATTTTCGTGCTCTCTATCTCATAATTCTTTTTTGCGTCCTCATAGTCAACTTTTAAATTTTCTACAGATTCTTGAGTCGCCACTTCGAAATATTCGAATTGAAACAGAATGATTTGATCTAGGTGGTCTTTTTTGATTGATTTTTCGAAGTGGAGAAAGTCAGGTTCTAGATTCATGTAATTTATATTTTCAACTTGATGACAACGCCTAACTAAAAAGAGTATGCATCACAGTTGGTTGAAGCATTGATGTTTCCAATTGGTATTGCAATTTCAAATAGATCTGTTCGCATATTCATTTTAGTGTTTTTAAGCAGCCTTTAGTTCGGTTTTGATATAAATACCTCTCCAGCCTCAGTTGTTAGATAGAAACCATTTTGGTTAATTTGTTTGATGAAGAATGAATGTTTGCCAACTGTTAATCTAAGGCAATTAACGCACTCTTCACAATCAGCAAGATATTCTATTAATAATGTTCCTGCGTAAACTTTATCTCCTATGGTTAAGTAACTTTTACCATTTACATATAATTTTATTCTCTTATCAGAATTCTCCCAGTATCCTATGAAATCCTCTCTTGTAATATTTTGAATTGCTTTATTTTCCATCACTCGAATTTGTTTATGGTTTATAAACTTTAAATTCTTTTGACCTCTTCACAATTATTGAATATGGGGTATTTTCAACTTTCATTCCTAGTTGTTTGGCCTCTGAGTTGCGTATATACGAATGATGACCAGGTCTTATGGCTTATTTTCTTTGTCAAATTAAGGATTTCGGACAAGGAATCTAGTGGTGAGACCCTATTTTTGTTGGAAAGGGCCAATATATGACTTTGCATTTATTTTGTGGATGAGCCCTTTCTCTTGATCAGAGAACGTTTATTTCATCTTTTTACCCAGTTTTCTAATTGGATTCCATAAATTCTTTCAAATTCCTTAAGGTTTGCTGTTACCATGATCATATCTTTATCTACTGCAGTACATCCAATCAATAGATCAAAATCACTTATCATCAACCCAATTGACCTTAGTCGGGCTTTCTCTTTTCCATAAAGGTAAATGGCATTGAAAATCGGAAGGATTACAATTTGATTGGTGAGAACCTCAATTAACTGGAGGTTCATTTTTGGGTTAGAACTGTTTTCTGCACCAAAAACAAGTTCCGCAAATGTAATTTCAGAAATAGCAAAAAATTCAGTACCTAACTCCTCAAATTTCTCTATCAGCCTAAACTTTCCTCTTAAAAAATGAATGCAAATATTGGTATCCAAAAGATATTTCATTCGAAACCTGTATTTTCTGTCTTTTCAATTCTTGATTCTCTTATTTCTCTGACAATTTCATCAGAATCTTTATTGTCTTGCCATGCCCCAAAAAGGGACTTCAAATCTACCTTCTCCTCTTTTTTTTCAAGGGATTCTGTTAGTTTAACAATCAACGTTTTTTTGGAAAGATTATCAAGTCCTTTCAACAAATCAAAATACTTTTCCAATGTCTCTTTATTTAAAGTAAGATTTGCCACACCTTTTTTCTTCAATTTACGGAATTATTGGATTGATGGCCAATAATAGTCCGGTATTTCTTTAATTTATAGGAGCTACTATGCCACCAATAATAGTTGAGAGATGAAATATGGAGGCCAGGTAACGTAAAAAAACAGCTAGTGTCAAATGTTAAAGACGATATGAAATTTATTCCAAACCCCTTAAAAGTTTACTATGATAGGTTTGGAATAGTGTCGATTGACGGTTTTTGAATTGACTGGATTACCTTGGAAATGGGTGGTTTCTTGTTTTGGCCTAAACCATTACTTGGCCATAAATACGCTTTCGTTGATTTCCTTTTCTGGTATAGTCCGTACTTCTCTGATGGAAACTTTCCCATCATGGCCCCAGCACAGGGCCGTAGTATTTACCGTCCCATAAAAGTCCTCCAGCCGGATAAACTGCGCTGAAATGTTTTTTTCCATTTCTACTGGTATGCCGGTATTTGGAAGTAATTCTATTGGCGCCTTCTCTCTAGATTGTAACAATTTTAATAAATCTTCCAGGTCAGGTGTCTTTTTCGCCATTAGGTCCTTAAGCTCGGCTTTGGATACTTCTACTTTAGGCCAGGGTGTGTCCAGAAAAGCGTTGGAAAGCCCGTGGATACCTGGGGAGACTTGTTGAATGCCCCCGCCGTGGTTTGAAAGCACCATCAAATCCTCGTTTTCAGCTACTAATAGGTTAAAGCCATTGTAATCCTTTTGTGTTTTTTCTATCTGAGCTAAATAGTTCTGTGGGGATTGATCTCCATTTAAAAATCCTGTGACCAGTTCACCCCTAGTCCTACTTAGTGGATTATCATTTTTCGGGTCTCTATAGTTGGTAATGGCCGCAAATTTACCACTTGGGTGAAAACCCAACCATGTTCCACCCCCTTTTAAGTCCTTCCCAGCAAAGATGCCGTTTTCCCATTGGTGAAAGCCTTTGGTAGGTCGGTTAAAATACTCATCTCTATTGGCAACTAAAATAAGTTTGTATTCGGGATGCTGGTTCCAGCTAAATGTCAGTAAGCACATGTTACAAATTGGGAATTGATGGGTGTTATTTCAGCAATTTTTCGAATATGTTTGTTTGATACCAGCCACTCTCAATTTAAAATAAATTCACTTTAATTTTCTGATTTTAATGGAGAAAGCTTGAGAGGGATTGGTGCTTAACAGCAATTTGAAGTCTTCTTTAGTGAAACCTTGCGCTTTCAAGGCGGGGATTAGTTTGGTGAAAATATTAGTGTACCCCTTGATACTTTGCTGGTCCTTTTGAGGATCATACCAGCCGGCATCATGAGCAATTAAAATTCTATCCAGAAACCCATTTCGTTTGGCAAACAATATTTTTCCCACATGTTTTTCCAGGTCCCACCCCAAGCCATCAAGACTTATCCAGTATCCGGCTTTTGCGGCTTTTAGGTATTCTTCGGTGTTATTTTCTCCCTGCGCATGCACCCAGATAAATGCCTCCGGGGAAACTTTCAACTCCTTAAGAATGGCCAATTGCGGCCATAAGCCTTTGGCTGCCCCGGTATGGGAGGCGATAGTCAAACCTGTTTCTAAATGAGTTAGCGCAGCAGCCACTACCAGCTTGCTGTGCATGGGGCTTAGGGAATCCGTATTATCAATACCAATTTTAATGAAGCCGGGTCGGATGGAGGTGCCATCTATTCCGTCATTAAATTCCTCCACCCACATTTCCGACAATTTTTTCGCTGTCATTTTTTGAGCATACTCCGGTATAAATTGATTATTGCGGGCACCGTACAGGCCTGTGTTTGTAAGAATTTTTAGGCCGGTTTTATTAGCGATTTTGTCCAGAAGCAATACATCTCGTCCCAGATAATTAGGTGTGGCATCCACGAAATAGGCTACATTGAATTTCTTTAATTCCTCCAAATAGGGCATCATTTCCTTGATTACCGTTTCATGATTCCAGTCTTGGGGATCAATACGATCTGCCCCTATAAAATCAACCAAAATATGTTCATGTGATAACCATATTTGATTTGCTGCGGGTTGGTGTTTTCCAGTCAGGTCTTGGATTATAGGCCTTTTGGAGGTTAGCGAACATCCGCTAATCACCAGAATTAATAAAATTGAAAGTTTAAGAGAGCTGTCCATCGCTTGTTTTTTTATTCTGAATAGGCGAAAGTTATTCAGGTTTGTTTATTGAAATTACAATATAAACTTGATAATACTCACTTTCTATGTTTATTCCTAACTTGAGTTTGGGGTAAGATAGCGTTAAAAAACAGGCTAAATCGTCAGTTCGATCCCTTTTTGGGGGCTTGCTGAGGTGGGAAAGAGTGTGGCAGTCTGGGTGTGTCTTGCCCCCTGAGCTTGTCGAAGGGGTCCCATGGCTTTCTCCACTCAAAGCCCTATTTAAGGCTAGGAAAGACGATTTTGTTATGAAATTGGGCCAAACTCAGGTTCCTAAGTGGAAATTCTGCTTAAAAATCCTTTTGGAGAAATCTGAGTAAAGTTAATTATCCTTGGAACCAACGTCTTGTCTGGTTAAATAAATTCCCTTTTTAATCCAGTGACTCATTGGCGATTTTTTACGTGGGAGTGCTTTTTTAACTATTTGCGGATGAACTTTTGGTCAATGAGCAGTTGTGTAGACCTTGATTTTTGGAGTAACAGCGTTTTTGAAAGGGGTAAAAAAAAGAAACCCCCATAAAAAAGATTTATGGAGGTTTTTTGTGGCCTCGGCAAGAATCGAACTTGCATCTAAAGTTTAGGAAACTTCTATTCTATCCATTGAACTACGAGGCCAATTGCTGTATGATTCAGAATAACAGGTATTTAACCCGTTTGGGACTTGTTTTAGGGAACTTTTTCATCCAAAAGAATCGCAATTTAAACCATAATTTTGCTATTACGCAAATAAAAGACAGCCTTATTGTTCTTTTAGATATTATTAGCTTATCTTTGCAGTCCAAAAAATAACGATGGACGGGTTCCATCACTTAACTAAAAGTCAATATAATATGGCAGTAAAAATCAGATTAGCACGTAGAGGTCGTAAAAAAATGGCCATCTATGATGTAGTAATTGCTGATGCTAGGGCTCCACGTGATGGACGCTTTATCGAGAAGATCGGGTCTTACAACCCAAATACTGACCCCGCATCCATTAATATCAACAACGACCGAGCGTTGAAGTGGTTGATGAATGGTGCACAACCAACCGATACTGTAAAAGCGATGCTTTCTTATCGGGGAGTCATGTTAAAAAAACACCTTCAGATTGGTGTTGTAAAGGGAGCTATCACCCAGGAACAAGCGGATGAAAAATTCCAAACTTGGTTGGATGGAAAAGAAAAAGCCATCTCCATCAAAGTAGAGAAAATACAATCCGTTAAGGAAAGCGTTAAAAAGACAGCATTGGAAGCAGAGACTGCTAAAAATCAAGCTCGTCTTGACGCAATCAAAGAAAGAGAAGATGCAGCAAATGCTGCCGCAGATGCTGAAGCCAAGGCTGCAGAAGCTGCTAAAGCTCCTAAGGTAGAAGCTCCTAAAGTGGAAACTCCTAAAGTGGAAACTCCTAAAGAAGAGGCTCCTAAAGAGGAAGCTCCGAAAGAAGAGGCTCCTAAAGTGGAAGCTCCTAAAGAAGAAGCTCCGAAAGAAGAGGCTCCTAAAGAGGAAGCTCCTAAAGAGGAAGCTCCTAAAGAAGAGGCTCCGAAAGAAGAGGCTCCTAAAGAGGAAGCTCCTAAAGAGGAAGCTCCTAAAGAGGAAGCTCCTAAAGAAGAAGCTCCTAAAGAAGAGGCTCCGAAAGAAGAGGCTCCGAAAGAAGAGGCTCCTAAGGATGATACTCCTTCTGCTGAAGGAGAGGCTCCTGCAGGCGATGAAGCTGCAGAAGATAAAAAAGCTTAAACTTATCACCAGCCATGAACAAAGACAATTGTTACCAATTGGGCCATATTGCCAAAGTTCATGGGTTACATGGAGAGGTTTTACTGGTTCTTGATGTTGATTTTCCGGAGGACTACGAAGGTTTAGCACATGTTTTTGTGGAAAATGGCAACCGTTTGGTTCCATTTATATTGGAGCACATGGTGACTCAGCCCAATAACAGGTTTCTAGCCAAGTTTGAGGAATTTGATCATATAGATCAGGTAAAACCAATGGTTGGTTCAGCTTTATTCCTTCCATCAACTGCTCTTCCAAAACTTAAAGACGACCAGTATTACTTTCACGATTTAGTGGGATTTATGATGGTCGACGAGGTTCTCGGAGAGTTGGGTCAGGTCAAGGTCATCTATGATATGGAAACCCAAGACTTGATAGGTATGGAATACAAGGATAGAGAAGTACTCATTCCCATCAAGGATGGGATCATACAAAAAGTAGATAAGACAGATAAAAAAGTTTTCTGTCGCTTGCCTGAAGGCTTGATTGACATTTACCTGGAGGATTAAATTTGATGCACATTGATATCATAACAGTTTTGCCCGGTCTCCTTGAAGGTCCCTTTTCTCATTCAATATTGAAAAGAGCCGAAGAAAAAGGATTGGCCAAGGTAGAAATTCATGATCTAAGAGATTATGGTATCGGTAAGCAAAAGACTGTAGACGGCTATGCTTTTGGAGGTGGTGCTGGAATGGTCATGATGATCGAACCCATAGCCAATTGTATCGATTCCTTAAAAAAACTGAGGGATTACGATGAGATCATTTACATGACACCTGATGGTAAAACATTCAATCAGTCTACCGCCAATGCCTTGTCGTTGAAACAAAATCTAATCATTCTCTGTGGCCATTATAAGGGCGTAGATGAAAGGGTGAGACAAAATTTCATTACCAAGGAAATTAGTATTGGTGATTTTGTGCTTTCAGGGGGTGAACTTCCTGCGGCACTTGTTACTGATGCTATTATCAGGCTGCTTCCAGGAGTTTTGAATGATGAGACTTCTGCTTTGACAGATTCTTTTCAGGATGGTCTATTGGCTCCCCCTGTATTTACCAGACCTGCAGATTATGCTGGGTGGAAAGTACCAGAGGTTTTGCTATCAGGACATGCTGCTAAGATAGCGTCATGGAGGTTTGAACAATCGGTACGCCGGACTCATGAAAGAAGGCCAGATTTGATGAATGGCGATATTTCCAAAGAGAAGGGCGATAATTTTATAGAACAAAACGATAATTAAGGGTGCTTATTAAGTATCCATAAAAGCGATAAGCAAAATAGTAAAGCAATGAGCGAACTACTTATTAAATTCGTAGAACAGGATTACAAAGATGCGCGATCCAAATTCCCGTCGTTTAAGGCAGGAGATACCATCAACGTTCACGTGAAAATTACTGAAGGTGCAAAAGAAAGGGTTCAGCAGTTTCAGGGAACCGTGATCCAAAGAAAAAACATCAATACCAATGGCGAAACTTTTACCGTAAGGAAAATTTCAAATGGTATTGGTGTAGAAAGAATATTTCCAATCATCTCTCCAAGCATTGAAAAAATTGAAGTTTTGAGAGAAGGTAAAGTAAGGAGAGCAAGATTGTTTTACCTGAGAGGAAGACATGGTAAATCTGCTAAGATTAAAGAAAAAATCAGGGTAAAGAAATAATTGCCTTGAAATTATATATAGAACTAAGGGAGCCAATGGCTCCCTTTTTTTTGTCTCAGAAGTGAATGGTTGTATATTTTTTATAATCAATTTTTTACAAGGATTAATGATTTTAAACTGTTTTTCCATTTATATAAAGTTTTAGAAAAGCAGGATAGTGCAGGACAGTGGTTCAGTTTATTTTGGGTTAATTTCAATTCAATATAGTATTGTTCAATTATTCAATCTAACCAATAAAATCATGAGAAAATGTTACGATTCGGTACAAATTAAGCTCCGGATGTTGATAACTGTATTACTGATAATGGTAGTGATGGTCGGGTATTCCCGTCAAGCCAGCCAGATTTCAGGAAAAGTTCTTAGTGTGGAGGATAACGAACCTCTTCCAGGGGTTTCTATTCTTGTTAAAGGCACTAGCCGTGGAACGGTTACCAATATGGATGGAGAATTTTCAGTTCAAGCAGCTTCAGGGGATGTCCTTACCGTAAGTTTTATAGGCTTTACGACCCAAGAAGTGAATGTCAATGGGGGACAAACCACTTATGAAATCCTATTGGAATCTTCTATGGGTGACCTGGGTGAGGTAGTGGTAGTGGGATATGGTTCTCAGCGAAAGGCAGATATTACCTCTGCCGTATCCGTGATCAACATGGATAATATTGGTGAAGTGCCTACCACAAATGTTACGCGTTTGCTTCAGGGCCAAGCCGCCGGTGTTCAGGTAAGGCAAAACTCAGGAAGACCAGGCGAAGAAATGGAAGTGACCATTCGAGGTATTGGTTCATTAGGAGCGGGTAGTCAGCCTCTTTATGTCGTAGATGGATTTCCGATAGGAACTTCGCTGGGACAAAGTCTTAATCCTGCAGACGTTGAAAGCATGACTGTTTTGAAAGATGCTGCTTCTACGGCCATTTATGGAGCGAGAGGTTCAAACGGTGTGATTCTTATTACAACCAAATCTGCGAAAGAAGGCACAGTAAATCTTGATTTTGTTGCCAACCAGGGCATACAGAATATACCTGATGGTAGAAGGACGAAGATGATGAACGGGACAGAATTTGCTCAGTTTAAAAATGATAGTTTTGTGGACCGGATCAGGTATTATGAAAAAAGAGAGCCTGCGCTGGAAGAAATCCCGCTTGAATTCCGATTTCCCAATCAAAATACAATCTCTACAGATTGGTTTGACGAAATCCTCAATCAAAATGCCAAATTTCAAAATTACAATGTGACCTTATCCTCCGGTAAAGGAGGAATTCGTTCCCTGGTATCTGTAGGTTATATCAACCAGGAAGGTGCAGTAATTGAAACTGGCTTTGAACGATTCAATGTCAGAGCAAATATCGGAGGTAAGATCAACGATTTTATCAGCATGGGATGGAACATCGCTGCCTCGCGGTCCAATGAAGACTATGCTTCTACGAATGGAAGAAGTGCATTGATAGGAAGGGCCTTATGGGCAGATCCTCGCTATCCTGTTTACAATGAAGACGGTAGTTTCAATGATTACATCGGTGGTACAAACGGAGTTTTTGGAACAGCCAATGTGGTGCAGGAATTGCACGAGATGGAGCGCACACTTACAGAAAACAACCTTTTGACCAATGGTTTCTTGGAGTTTACCTTTTTAAAAGACTTTAAATTTAGAACCTCTGTTAACGCTATCCTGGATAATTCAGACCAGAAAGAATTCAGGCCATCGACTTTGGCAGGTACAGGATTTAACCAGGCTCCTCCCAGAGAAGCTTCTTTGTACCAAAGAAGAAATGAGACACTGAACATTGCGGCAGATCAATTACTTTCTTACAGCAAAATCCTGGGTAGGCACAAAGTTGATGGGTTGCTAGGTTTTTCTGCACAGGAAGAAACCTTTAAGTATCTGCAAGGCAATGGAAATGAATTCCCAAATGATCAGGTAACTTATTTGAGTGCTGCCATTAGACAAACTTCCACCTCAGGCGAGGCAGATTGGAGCCTGATGGCTTACTTTGCCAGGGCCAATTATTCTTTCAATGACAGGTACCTCTTTTCTGCTTCTTTCAGAAGAGAAGGTAGTTCACGTTTTGGATCTGATAATAAATGGGGTAATTTCCCTGCTTTTTCAGCAGGATGGAGAATCTCTGAAGAATCCTTTATGCCTGAAACTCCCTGGATTACAGATTTAAAAATAAGGGGAAGCTTTGGTATTACTGGAAACAATGCGATTGGTAACTATTCCAGTTTGTCAAATATGGGGATTTCGAACTATGTACTGGGAGGCGCAATTGCGAACGGACAAATCCTGTCCAACTTTGCCAATTCCAATTTGGGTTGGGAACAATCTCAGCAAACCGATATAGGGTTGGATTGGGCCATGTTTGATAACCGACTTTCTTTAACTGCTGAGTATTACAACCGATTAACCAATAACATGTTGCTCTCTGTAGAGATGCCAGTGATTTCAGGATTTACCCAATCTTTAGATAATGTGGGTCAAGTACGGAATAGGGGACTGGAACTAGCATTGGATTATAGAACTAAAATCAATCAGTTAAATATCAGATCAAACGTAAACCTTACCATCAATAGAAATGAAGTATTGGAAATAAGGGGTGAAAACGATGAAATCTGGGCAGGTGGCTTTTATAGTACATATAGCGTCTCCCAGGTAGGCAGACCTTTGGCCATGTTCCATGGCTTTGAAATGGTTGGAATCTTTGATACTGATGCTGAAATTGAGGCATGGCCTAATCAAGATGGAGCGGTTCCCGGTACCTATAAGTATTTGGATACCAATGGAGATGGAGTAATATCTTATGACCAACAGGACATGATCGAAATTGGTAATCCACACCCTGATTATGTTTTGGGATATACCCTAGGTGGGGATTTTAAGAATTTTGATTTTAACCTGATGTTTACCGGTGCTTTCAATTATGACGTATTCCGTCAAATAGAGGGTTCTACGATGAATATGGACGGAGTATTTAATATCCTTCAGTCTGGTGTAAATCGCTGGAGATCTGCAGAGAATCCTGGAGATGGAAGAGGAGCCACTTCCAATACATGGAAATGGCAACGAGAGTCAAATTCCAGGTATGTATATGATGCAACACACGTTTGGTTAAGAAACATCACCCTGGGGTATACCATTCCAAAGAATCCGATAGTTCCTAATGCAAGGGTGTTTTTCAGCGCAGAAAATCCATTTCTGTTCACTTCTTATATCGGAACCAATCCGGAAGCTAGAACTAGAGGTGGAATCAATATAGGCGTGGATGATGAATCTTATCCAATGCCCAGGACCTTTACTTTAGGTGCATCTTTAAGATTCTAAACTATAAATTGAGTATAGCTATGAAAAAATATTTGAATATAACAGTCATTTGTATAGGCTTCTTACTGCTAAGTACCGCCTGCGATGAAGAATTTCTAAATAAAACAGATCCTACAGTTTTGGTGTCAGATAATTTCTATCAGACAGAAAAACAAGTCATACAGGCTGTCAATGGAGTATATGGGCAATTGAGATCCTGGCACTTGAGTCAATGGCAGTATACAGAATTTATTTCTGACAATACCACCCTTCATTTCAACCAGGGAGACAGGGGACAAGGACCAAGTCTTGAAGCCCTTGAATTTTGGCAATACAATCCTGCCACGGGTAATATCAACAATTTGTACAACAGTACTTATGGGATAATGGTCAATGCCAACACAACCCTGAGTAAGTTACCTGAATCCAATGCTACCGATGCTATCAAAATGAGATCAGAAGGAGAGCTTAAAATGATTAGGGCTTACCTTTACTTTCACTTGGTGCAGCATTTTGGAGATGTAATTATTATTACGGAGCCGGTGAAATCTCCAGCCGAAGCATTTGAGTACAACAGATCACCTGTAGAAACTGTTTACCAGCAGATCATCTCAGATCTCAATTTTGCGGTAGGTGCATTACCTGCAAGTTATGGATCCGACGATGTCGGTCGGGTAACTAAAGGTGCAGCTTTAAGCTTACTCGGTAAGGTTTACCTAACAAGGAAAAATTACTCGGGTGCGATTGAAGCTTTGAATCAGGTGACTGGATTGGGTTATGATTTGCTTCAGAATTATGAGGATATCTTCGATCCACAAAACAAAAATCACCAGGAATCCATTTGGGATATTCAGTACCAGGGTGACAATCAAATTGGGGTCAATAGTAATTTTATTTATACTTTTGCTCCGAGAGAATCTGTCGGTGCGGTCATCGATTTCCCAGGCCAGGATGGCGGTGGATGGAACATACCTACCAATGAGATAATCGCCCTATACGAAGAAGGCGATTTGAGAAAAGAAGTCTCATTGAAGGAAGGTTATACCAATCTTCAAGGAGTATATGTAGGGGTACCTTATATTAACAAATTCAATCATCCTCATACTATCAGAGGAGTCACGAATGACAACTGGCCTGTGATAAGGTATGCGGATGTGCTATTGATGCTTGCTGAGGCGATCAATGAAGTAGACGGGCCTACAGGGACTGCCTATGGATACCTGAATGAGATCAGAGATAGAGCAGGATTGGAACCTGTAAATGGTTTAGGGAAGGATGCCTTCAGAGAAGTGCTTCTTAATGAAAGAAGGATTGAACTGGCATTTGAGAACCATCGCTGGTTTGATTTGAAGCGTACCAAAACCGCCAGTGAGCTAGTCACCATGCTCAATGCATATGGATTAAAAGAGCGGGCAAATCCAACGACTTCCAGAGAAGGAATTCCTTTTTCCACCAATGACTTTATATTTGAGGCATTTGAAATCCTGTTTCCTATACCTCAGGACCAAATGAGAATAAATTCTTCATTGGTACAAAACCCAGGGTATTAATTTTTTCTTTTAAAGAGCTTCAGAAAACGAGAGTCTTCTGAAGCTCTTTCTTTTTATAAAAAAGCTGGTAGAATAAAAATTTACCCATTTGATTTTTTTTGCGAGAGTGCCGTTATGAAATTCTTTTATTTCTAATTATTCAAAATTAAATACTTTTTGTTGCATCCGTTTTATTAAAACCACTATATACCCATCTGATTTGTAGGAGAAATCGTGGGAAAATCTTTCAGCACAGTACAGGACAGTTTAAATCTTTTTTTTTTTCTTATTGGGTTATAATTCATCTATTGACCGATGATAAAGTCAATTATACCAATTTATAACCTAATAATTATGAAAAAAAATTGTTACTTAATGTTGTATAACAAGCAGCTGTTTGCCCTTTTGGCTGTTATGCTATTGAGTGTTGCTTCCTATGCGCAAAGCACCGTTTCAGGTGTGATTCGCTCTGAAGGCGATAACGAAACCATACCGGGAGTTTCGGTATTGGTAAAAGGGACTACTCGAGGTTCTGTCACAGACCTTGATGGTAAATTTCAGGTAGAAGCCGCAGCTGGAGAAGTCCTATCAATAAGCTATATCGGTTATTCCACTAAGGAGATAACTATTCAAGGTGGTCAAACACAATATGATGTCATACTGGCTTCTTCTATGAGTGACCTTACTGAGGTAGTAGTAGTAGGATATGGTAGCCAGTTGAAGAAGGAAATCACTGGTTCCGTTCAAACGATACAGGGGGATGACCTAATGGATATTCCGGTTCCTCTGATGACCCAAAAATTGCAAGGTCAGTTGGCTGGTGTGCAGATCAACCAGACTACGGGTAAACCGGGTCAGGGAATGAATGTTCGTATTCGTGGACAGTTATCCGTATCAGGTGGTAGTGATCCGCTTTATGTGGTGGATGGTTTTCCTATAACAGGTGATATTTCTACTTTGAACCCTGATGAAATTCAGGACATTACTGTTTTAAAGGATGCTGCTTCTACTTCTCTTTATGGGTCCAGAGCAGCTAATGGTGTAGTACTCATCACGACCAAAAGAGGTAAAGCCGGACAATCATCCGTATCGCTGAATGTATACACAGGCATACAGAATGTGCCTGATTACAATCGTTTAGAAATGATGGATGCGGTAGAATTTGCTCAATTTAAGAAGGAGTATTTTGAGGATGCAGGAAGACCTGTCCCGGCCATGTTTCAGAATCCTTCTGAATATGAAGGTCAAACACAGGACTGGTATGATGCTTTGCTACAAACTGCCCCTATTTCCAACTACAACCTGACTATCAATTCCAATACAGAAAAAATGAGAACTTCTGTGGTAGCAGGATTTTTTGATCAGGGTGGAGTTGTATTGAATACTGACTACCAGCGGTTTTCCTTGAGAATAAACTCTGACTATACTGCTTCTGATAAAGTTAAGATGGGATTCAATCTGGCCCCCCAATACGTAAAGGACAATACTCCAAGAACAGATGGATCCAGAGGAACAGGTATCCTGTTCAATGCCCTTCATACATGGCCCAATATGCCTATATATGATGATGATGGTGAGTTGACTTTCTTTAACCGGTTCCCCAGTGAGACAGGAAATATTTTCGCCTATCCAAATTATGTAAGGTCCGCTCAGGAAATTACCAATGAAACCAAGCAGACCAACTTACTAACCAACGCCTACGTTCAGTATGAACCTATAGAAGGACTAGAAATAAAGTCGACTTTTAATGCTGAAATCAGAAATAGTAAATACTTCTTCTTTAATCCTTCTACAGCTACTAACGGTATGAACCAGGCAATTCCGACCGTTGCTCGTTCTGTAAGAGATCATTTAGAGGATTTTAGTTGGTTGAATGAAAACACGGTCACTTATACCAAATCCATTAATGACCATAATTTTCAGGTATTGGGTGGATTTACCAATCAAGAGTTCAGAAGAGAAAGAACCAGGATCGCTGCAGATACTTATGCGGATGATAGACTACCCACCATTCAAGGGGCGATTAACATCAACCGGGGAGGTACTATTTCGGATGTTGAAGAGTGGTCGCTTACCTCTTTCCTTTCAAGGTTGACTTATAATTTTAAGGGAAAGTACTTAATGACAGCAGCCATAAGGGCTGATGGATCGTCAAGATTTGGTGCTGAAAATCGCTGGGGTGTATTCCCCTCTGTATCCGCAGGTTGGGTATTGTCAGATGAAGGTTTTTTGAATACAAGTGACAAGGTTTCATTCGCCAAAATTAGAGGTAGCTATGGGGTAACCGGTAACAACAACATCGGTAATTATACCCAATATGCGTTGGTAAGCAATACAGTCAATCACGTATTTGATAATAATGTGGTACCAGGTGCAGGAGTTACTTCCTTGTCCAATCCTTTCTTGGGATGGGAAACTACCAAACAGTTTGATATAGGTCTTGATTTGGGATTATTTGATGATAGGATCACCTTCATTTATGACTATTATTCGAAAAACACTACTAACCTGCTTTACAGCGTTCAAATTCCTCAGGAAGCCGGATTTGGTAGTTTCAATGACAATATCGGAGAGATAAAGTTCTGGGGTCATGAATTCTCCATTACGTCAAGAAATACCCAGGGAAAACTCTTATGGACCACAAATGCCAATATTTCTTTCAATAGAAACGAGGTATTGGCCCTGGCTGACGGAATAGACCGGGTGTATGGTAGCGTACATATCACACAGGTAGGGCAGCCTTTTGGGCAGTTCTATGGCTTGAGAAAACTGGGTAACTACATGAATGAAGAGGACCTGAACAATTCTCCGCAAGTACCCGGCCGATCTATCGTAGGATCCATCAAATTGGAGGATATCAACGGTGACGGGATCATTACTCGGGGTGGAGACAATGATGACCGAACGATTATTGGCAACCCATTTCCTGATTTTACTTACGGTATCACCAATAACTTTAAGTACGGTAAGTGGGATTTGAATATCATAGCTTCGGGATCACAAGGCAATCAGCTGTACATGAGACACCTATTTAGTACTGCCAATTTGGACGGTGTGTTTAATATGGTACAAAAAGCTACCGAACGCTTCCGTTCTCCGGAGAATCCGGGTGATGGAATTTTTGGAACCACTGTAGGTGGAGGTAATGTGACCGGTATTGAAAGAGATTGGGCAAATAGCAACTTTGTCTATGATGCGTCCTTTTTCTCTATTAAAAATATAACGCTGGGATATAATGTAGGACCAATCAAAAACGTGATAAAATCAGCGAGAGTCTATGCCTCTGTTCAAAATGTATACATTTTCACTCCTTACTGGGGAGGTCCTAATCCTGAAGTTAGTCAACAAAATAATGGTAACGGCGACGGAGGAAACCTTAGTCAGGGAGTTGACCTTACCGGTTATCCTATCCCAAGAACCTTTACCATAGGAGCAAATATTACATTCTAATCAGGCCTTTTATCTTAATTTGATTAAAAATGAAAAAAATAAATATATATATAGTTCTATTGGGAATTATGCTGTCAAGCTGTGAAGAGTTCTTGACCATTACTCCCGAGACGGATCTAAGTTCTTCCACCTTTTATAGGACAGAATCGGATTTTGAACAAGCCGTCAATGCAACTTATGCTCCTATGCGTACCATAGCAGATAACAGATCCTGGTTGTTGTGCGAAATGCGTTCGGACAATACCATCTATGCACGTAATATAAATTTCGGAGCTACTGAGCAGCAAGAGGACATTTCTGACCATGCTTTACCAGATGCTCAGGGGATTGTTGCCAATACCCATGTGCTTAACCAATACCGTCAGGACTACCTCATCATCGCCAGAGCCAATCAGATCCTTGATGTTATCGACGATGTGGAATTTAACCAGGCAAATAAAGACAACCTTAAAGGGCAGGCACTTTTCCTTAGAGGGTATGCCTATTACGAATTGGCGAGGTATTTTGGTGGGGTACCCCTTCATCTGACACCAGTAACTGCACGTGACGAAGCGGCACTTCCCATCACTCCGGAAGCAGAAATTTACAATCAGCTCATCAGTGACATTCAGGCTGCTATTTCATTACTTCCTGTTCGTTCCAATCAGGGTGTAGGAAGAGCCTCCAAAGGAGCAGCTCAAATGTTACTGGCAGATGTATATATCACGCAGAAAAAATGGGCTGAAGCAGAGACTTTACTTAGGGCTATAGTTTCGAGTGGAGAATACGAGTTGGTAGAAAACTACGAAGATGTGTTTTCAGAAAGTGTAGGAAATAAAAACAACAAAGAATCTCTCTTTGAAGTCCAGTATCTTGAAGGGCCTGAAGGCTTGAATGGAAATTTCCTGTATAGTTTTATGCCGAGGCCAATGTCTCTTACGGAGTTACAGCCTATTTCTGGTACTTCTAACCCTCAACCACTGGATGGTGAAGGAAACAATATCCCTACTCCAGATATGATTGCTGCTTATGAAGATGGAGATCTGAGAGAAGATGCATCCATAGCCTATGTAGAAATATCCGGTAGCGACAGGGATGATAAAGTGTACCCTTACATTAAGAAATATGCTAAAGCACATTCTTTGCATTTCAATCACGGTATGAACTGGCCTATTTATCGCTATTCCGAAGTATTGCTCTTCATGGCGGAGGCACTTAATGAGCAGGGAAAAACAAGCGAAGCTGCTGGGTTTCTCAACGAGATCAGAGAAAGAGCGGGTTTAGCTTCGACTACTGCTTCAAGTCAAACAGAAATGAGAGAAGCTATCTTTAAGGAGAGAAGGGTTGAATTGGCCTTTGAAAATAAAAGATGGTTTGACATCGTCAGAGCAGGTAGGGTTCAGGAGATTATAGGAGCTTTCGGACAAAGAGCGTTGGCAAATCCTTTGGACTATTATTATCCCGAAGGAGCCACTTTCAGATCCAATGCCTTCACCAACATCACCACTTATTATGCATTACCTGCCGACGAAGCTGAGATTACTCCTCACTTTTAATTAGGTTTGTGTAAAGATAAAAACCCCTCGGGGGTTTCAAGGTACAACGGAGAGCTTCATTGCTTTCCGTTGTTTTTTAGGTTTTTATGACCAAAGGTTTTATTTCCACATTATTGGTTATCATAAGCTGCGAATTTGGGTTAAATTTAAAATTGGTTTAAAGTGTGTGGTAAACAATAGGAAGTAGGAATGTGAATTAACAAAAAACTTATGTATAAAAATAAAACAATGAAGAAATGGCTAATGGCCGGATTGATCCTGTTTGTGATGGGATCATGTGGCCAAAGCGATGGTGACCAAAAGGAGGTTAACCCTAAGGTCGCTAAATTAAAATTGCCCTCAGGCTTTGAAGCGGAACACTTATATAGCCCCGGAGATAACGAACAGGGGTCTTGGGTTGGGATGACCTTCGATGATAAAAACAGACTCTTAACGGTGGATCAATATGGTGCTATCTATCGTTTGGAAGTGCCACCTATAGGATCGGATTCTCTTGCTCCTGCGGTAGAAAAACTAAGAATTGGGGCCAATGGAGACAACAAAATAGGGATGGGCTATGCACAAGGACTCTTGTATGCCTTTAACAGTTTATACGTGATGGTAAACCACCGTGCCAATGAGGATTTTGACAAAAGCACCGGTATGTACAGGTTGCAGGATACCAACGGAGATGATCAGTTTGACAAAATCACTACTATAAAAGAATTTACTGGGAGCCCAGGGGAACATGGTCCGCATAGTATGGTAGTTTCTCCTGATGGAAAATCTATCTATATCGTAGTAGGTAACCATATAGACGTACCTGAAATGGATCGTTACAGGATTCCACGCGTCTGGGAAAACGACAACCTAATTCCTGAAATCAAGGATCCAAGAGGTCATGCTAACAGCAGAGGAGCACCAGGAGGATGGGTTGCTAAAATTGACCCTGAAGGTAAAGAATGGGAGTTAATAAGTGTGGGGTATAGAAACCCATTTGATATTGCCTTCAATGAAGTCGGGGATTTGTTTACCTATGATTCTGATATGGAATGGGACTTTGGCATGCCATGGTACCGCCCTACCCGGATCAATCACGTAACCAGTGGTAGTGAATATGGCTGGAGAACAGGTAACATGAAATGGTCACCTGATTATACGGATAACCTTCCAGCAGTACTTAATATTGGGCAGGGCTCTCCTACCAATGTTTTTTACGGTAGCAAAGCCAAATTTCCTGAAGATTACCGCAATGCATTGTATGCTTTTGACTGGAGTTTTGGTATCATGTACAAAATCAACCTTACGCCAAATGGAGGATCTTATTCCGCTACTGGTGAAGAATTTATTTCAGGTTCACCGCTACCATTAACAGATGGTGTGATCGGACCAGATGGTGCTTTGTATTTTATGACGGGTGGAAGACGCTTGGAGTCTGACTTGTATAGGGTTCACTATACCGGAGATTTGAGTGGAGACAGTAAAGGTGGACTTTCAGAAGCGGACCTTCCTGAAGAACACAAAATACGTAGAAGCCTGGAAGCATATCATATTGGAGCAGAATCCGGCGCGATTGATTTTGCATGGCCCTACCTAAGCCATAGTGACAGGTTTGTGCAATATGCAGCAAGGATAGCTGTAGAACATCAGCCACTTTCTGAATGGGAAAGTAAAGCATTGAATGAAACCAACCCAAGAGCATTGACTCAGGCCATTATTGCCTTGGCAAGACACGGAGATACTTCTCAGAGAAATCAAATGGTACAAGCCTTAATGGGATTGGATTATGAAACGCTAAGTGAGGAGGATCAAATGAACCTCGCCAGAGCATTTGAAGTGGTTATCGCCAGACATGGTAATCCTTCAGGTTCTGTTAGGGATCAGTTGGTTGGATATTTGGATGCCCAATTTCCTGCTGGAACAAACGAAATTAACAGGGTAATGGGCAAAGTATTGGTGAAGCTGGAAGCACCTACTGCTGTACCAAAATTATTGAGCATGCTGGAAGAGGCTAAAGATGATCCTAACTTTCAGAAAACACTTACAGCTTCTTCTGACTTGATCATGAGGAATCCTCAGTATGGTTTAGATATCGCCAATATGCTTGCCAATGTTCCCCCTGCCCAGCAAACTTACTATGCGACCGTTCTTGGAGGAGCAACAGCAGGTTGGGATGATGAAGCTTACGAAAAGTATTTCAATTGGACCAATAATGCTTTTCAGTATAAAGGTGGAAGAAGTTATGTAGGCTTTATTGACAGGGCCAGGAAAATGGCACTAAACACCGTCCCAAAATCCAAATTTGATTATTACGATGAACTTTCAGGTGGTAAAAGACTATCAGGTTCTGGCAACGAGATCGTAGAAACGACGGTTCAGCCGGAAGGTCCTGGTAAAAGGTGGACTGTAGAAGAAGCAGCTCCATTGGTAGCAGACCTTAAAGGAAGAGACCTAGAAAAAGGAAAGGCCATGTTTGGCGCTACGCTTTGTATTTCTTGTCACGCCATGGGCGGAGAAGGTGGAGCAGTAGGTCCAGACCTTACGCAACTTGGTACTAGGTTTAGCTCTAAAGATATTCTTGAAGCCACCATTAATCCAAATGATGTGATCTCTGATCAATATGCCGCCATGGTATTTGTGATGGGAGACAAATCTTCGGTAGTAGGAAGGCTGCTAAGAGAAGATGAGACTACCTATTATGTGTCTCAAAATCCGTTTACCCCGAATATGGTGAGGGAGATACCTAAAAACGAGGTGACTAGTACCAAGGAGTCTGAAGTATCGGTGATGCTTCCGGGTCTGATCAATCCGCTCAATGAAGAAGAGTTGAAAGATTTGATGGCTTATCTTGTGTCAGGAGGCAATTCAAGTCACGAAGTTTATAAATAATAACAATAAATAAAAAATGCTTTTCAGGCCAGACAAATATTGTTTGGCCTGAAAATTTTCAACATAAATCAGCACCAAATGAAAAATATATTTGAAATAACTTCACTGGTTGCAATTGCATCACTGACATTTTCCTGTGGTTCAGGTCAGCAAAAGGATGAGGAGGCAACAGCTCAAGAAGAAGTTGCCGTTGTAGTAGACCCTAATGATGGTTTTGAAAAGATTTTTGATGGAGAAACGCTCAATGGTTGGGATGGAGATGCCACTTACTGGAGAGTAGAGAACGGTACTTTAGTAGGTGAAATCACCGAGGCAACCAAATTGGATAGAAACCATTTTATAGTTTATCAGGGCGGACAACCAGCAGATTTTGAATTTAAGGCGGAATTTAAAATCACAGAGGCAGGTAACTCAGGTGTTAATTACAGAAGCGAACCAGTAGAGGGGCTAGAACATGCCTTAAAAGGATATCAAGCAGATATTGATGGCAAAAACAATT